>Ga0224558_1002252_pt1 | contig 18153 bp, 23 predicted proteins | sample 714S32024metaG_FD_180682 | JGI IMG/M metagenome (GOLD analysis project Ga0224558, IMG submission 180682) | Peat soil microbial communities from Stordalen Mire, Sweden - 717 S3 20-24 | ecosystem: Environmental > Terrestrial > Soil > Wetlands > Peat | place: Sweden: Norrbotten County, Stordalen...
CTGCCGAAGAAAACGGAAAAAGAAGAGAAGAAAATATTCTTCGTGCGAAGCGGGAAGAAAACGGAACGGGAAGAAGACAACAATTTCAAACCGCCATAATTACCCCATTTTCAGCCTGGCGGTCTCACAGGAGTCCAAACCCAGGTGTCGAGCTGGCAGCGCGCCGCTCTGGAGCAGGTTTTGGGTCAACTGGATTCGGATCTTTTCCAACAGATCATGAGGGGTATCGGACAGGAAGGAACTGAAACGTTCCAGGCTGGGCGGTGGCTGATAGGGATCAAATCCCAAGGCCGACAAGAGGGCGGGACTTTCCAACAAATGGCGGCGCAGGTCCTGGAGGAAGCGGCGCCGAGTCAGACGCTGGTAGATGGCGGCTTTGAGCAAGGCGCTCCGGTCGCAGGGTTTGCGTCCTTGTTGGGCTGGGGCCTGAGGCCACGGCGGCAGGAAGTCGAAGAGCCTCTGCCACCGTAATCGGGGTGCCAGGTGTTCGGGGCGAAGTAATTCTGGTTGGTCTTCCATGCGATGAGTTTTGTGAAACCCCGCTGAAAAGAAAGGCTGCAGAGCATGATCAACGGTTGGTTTAGGATGAGCAAATGCCTGAACCAACGCGCTTAAGGAACATCCGAGGTGAAGGTTTCACAAAATGAGTTCATCCTAAACCAGGGCCAAAAACGCGCGATTGAGGCATCAAAACGACCGGGGATGGCCCCGAGTTGGCGGCGCCGGTTTTATAAGTGGTTGATGACAGGCAACTTGCAAGGTTTAGGAAACAGCCAAAAACGGCTCGCGCAAGTCGTTGATTATCAGTCACTTACAATTTTGTGAAACCCTGTTTGTCTTTATGATTTTTAGCCTTTCAGGCTTTTCTGCCTTAAAAACTCTATGAGGAGGTTGGAATGACGCTCCTTGGCGATGGAAAACAGGTCCAGTAAGTCATCGGCTGTGGGGTGACGAGGAAATGATTTGATAAGTTTACAATCCTCCTTGCATTGTTGCCACGGGAGCGGTGGCGGCAAAATCAGCTCAACGTGCGCCAAGGGCATGATTTCCTGGCGAAACCATTGGATGAGATTCTCCTCCCAAACCATCCGGGCCGGGCAGCAAACACATGTGGGCGGACGCGTTCTACTGTTCTCCACTAAAGACATGGAAACCTCGGGGATGTGCTTTATAGAGCAATGATGTGGGGACAGCCGCCCGCGAAGAACAACCAGCTTGTCCCTTGGCACCATATCCACGATGATGGACCGGTTTGGCGTGTGCATTTGGATGGTGTTTTCACTCTGAACGCAACTGGAAAGGAGTAGATCTTTAGGAAAGGAGCAAGGCCCGCGCTCTACAGCTAACTTGACAGACACTAGGAGATGAAACAGCTGGCGGGAGACCAGATCGGAGAATGACGGTTGTTTCATAATTGGCCTTGGGCGAGGCGCGCGAAGGCCAGGTTGCACCCGGGGGCGTCGGGGGTGTTCTCATGCCGGGGCATCATTTTGGCTCGTTGGTGCTGTTTCATGCTTAACGGACTACTTGCCCAATGACCCACCTGGGCACAGAAAAACGCTTCGGTGCGTTCGGAAGCACCAGGCTCCCGATGGTAAAGCTCGCGAAAGAGCTTAACCCCCTCAACTAAACAGAACATACCTCTCATACATCGGCTACGGATTCGACGGACTTGAGCTGTGATGAGAGCTATTCTACGGTGCATGGAAGCTGATATGGAGAGTCCGTTGAAATCGCCTTCTGGTCGAGCGAATGAACTGCGAATGGTCGGTTTGTGGGATGACCGGACTTTCCCTCGAGAATTGAAATCGTGGTTTGCCCACTGGAAGGGGCGGGAATGGCCCTGGCTGGCCTATTGAGGCCTTGGAAACCGTTTTCCCTCCTCCCGCCCCTGATCGCGTCCCAACCGGCGGCGGCGTGAGCTTGGTTGCCGCCCAGCGAGGGGAGACTGACCTTGGCTTCCAGCGTGGCCTGTAGAGGTCCTTCTTAGGCCACTGGTGCTGGCGGGTGGTTGCCACCCATCGGTTGGTGTTGGTGAACGTTGGCGTCAGGAGTGATCGAGGGGCGGGGGTTGGTGGCGGTGAGGCGATGTCTCGGGGGCGCTGACGGCGGCGGCGCTGGCGCCTCTCGACAACACGCACCGGCCTGATTAACTGCCTCAAGTCACTGGGCCGCTCCAATTGGGAAATGGCGCAGCGCTTGGGCGTCAGTGAAAAGACCATCCGCAAGCTGCTGCGTCCGCTGGGGGCGGCGTCCGACGCTGACATCGTGCGGATTCGCCTGAGCCAATTGTCGTTACACCAACCCCGGCAGTGGGGCACTTGCTGGCGGGGGGGCCAGCTCTGGGAACAGGTCGCTTTTTAAGACCGATGTCGCCCGATAGCTCCACGAATCAAACAATATTCGCGAGCACAGGAAGTTGAAAACTTCGACTTCTTTACTGAAAGCTCAGCTTTTGCTGACCAGTGGGGTGAACACCCCATAGCAGGCTCACCGTTGCCGGTTTACTCTCCATTCATGAAACGAAGAATGTCTCCAGGGATTGAAAGCATGAGCTGGCAAAAACCAGTTTGCTCGCGATTCTCAATTGACTAAGCGAAATCGGCAATTCTATGGATACACCAAATCTCCTTTCTGAACAGAAATTTGAAAAGAAACTTGTCGCACAGTTGGTCACGCCAGAGAAGATGAGTCCTTCTTTTGTCGCCGCCTGTGAATGCTCGAGTGGCGAAGAATCCCTTAACCAGGAGCTGGAATATCTGTGGGATGACTGCGACTCGTCTGGAAGGTCATACGAAGTGTATTTGGGGAAGATCAGCAGGAACCCCATCGTTAAAAGCAAGATCACGGGCAGGTATTTTGCACTGCCGTGGTCGAAGATAATCAAGCTCGCTCTGGCAAACGGCATTGATAAATGACTCAATTGGCCTAAGTGGTGATTCGCCTAAAGGGGCGAATGGCATGGGGGTATCACCTTATATCATTCCCTCATTCCCGGCATAAATTTGAAACAACTATGACAATATCACCCGCTCCCCACCCAGGAACTTTGAAAACCCCCGCCCCCAAGTCTAAACTCAAGGCCAAGGCTTACCAGAGTGTGAATCCTTCCGACGGCAAAACCTTCAAAACATTTGAGAAGCTGACCGATGAGCAGCTCGAGATTGCCATTGCAACCGCCGCGACTTGCTTCGAGACCTGGCGGCACAAGACATTTGCTGAGCGGGCGATCGTGGCTGTTAAAGCCGCCGCCATCATGCGCGAGCGCGCGGAGGAGTTCGCCCGCCCGGTGACACTCGAGATGGGCAAGCTCATCGAACAAGCTCGGGGCGAAGTAATGCTCAGCGCGGACATTATCGAGTATTATGCGTGGAACGCCGAGGGTTTCCTCGCGCCACAAGCACTCAAGCCCAACTCGGGCGAAGCCGTGGTTGAAAGCTCTCCATTTGGCGTGCTCTTTGGCGTCCAACCTTGGAACTTTCCCTACTACCAGCTCGCGCGGTTTGCCGGGCCCAACCTGATGGCGGGCAACGTAGTCATGGTGAAGCACGCGGGATGCGTGCCGCAATGCGCCCTGGCCTTCGAGAAGCTGTGGCTGGAGGCGGGCGCGCCCGCAGGCGCCTACACCAATTTATTTATTTCGTATGGCCAGGTCAATAAGGTGATCGACGATCCCCGGATCAAGGGCGTGGCGTTGACCGGGAGCGTCGGAGCCGGAAAAAGTGTTGCCGCGAGAGCGGGACAAAACCTCAAGAAGTCCACGATGGAGCTTGGCGGCAGCGATGCTTTCATCGTGCTCGACGATGCCGATCTGGACAAGACGGTCACTTGGGCCGTTTGGGCAAAAATGAACAACACGGGCCAATGCTGCGTGGCAGCGAAGAGATTCATCGTCGTGGAAGAACTGGCCGACCGCTTTCTCGAGAAGTTCCAGGAAGCCTTGGCGGCTCTCAAACCAGGAGATCCGATGGACCCCGCGACGACGCTCGGCCCTCTCTCCACCGAAGCGGCCCTGTTGCAACTGCTGGACCAAGTCGAAGATGCCGTCGCCAACGGCGCAATTTTGTTGATGGGCGGGAAACGGATTGACCGGCCGGGGTCTTATATGCAGCCGACAATTCTCACCAACATCAAGCCCGGGAATCCCGCCTTCCGGGAGGAATTCTTCGGGCCAGTCGCGCTTTTCTTTAGCGTCAAGAACGAGGACGAAGCCGTCGCGCTGGCCAACGACTCGGAATTTGGCCTTGGGGGCTCCGTCTTCACCCAGGACATAGAGCGCGGCAAACGGGTGGCGAGCCGCATTGACACCGGCATGGTGTTTATCAATCACCCGACCTGGACGGCCTCGGATCTGCCGTTTGGTGGCATCAAGAATTCCGGCTACGGGCGCGAACTTTCCAGCATGGGCATCCAGGAATTTGTGAACAAGAAATTGGTGCGCGTTGCTTCAATTGAAGCGCCAGCTTGAGCAATATTCACGACCTCATCCAAGGAGATACGACAATGTTAAACGCAACAAGCAAATCAGTGAGCGCCACAAAGCCCGTTTGGTTTGTTACCGGCTGTTCGACGGGCTTCGGACGTGAGCTGGCCAAACAGGGGCTTGAACTCGACTACCGCATGGTCGTGACCGCCCGCAATCCCGCTGACCTAAAGGACCTGGCCGGCATAGGCGCGGCGTTGGTGCTCAAGCTCGATGTCACGGATCAGAATCAGGTTGACGCGGCCATCAAGGCGGCGGAGGCGAGATTCGGCCGCATTGATGTGCTGGTGAACAACGCGGGCATCGGATATTTCGCAGCCGTGGAAGAAAGCGAGGAGAAGGAGGTGCGTCGAATGTTCGAGATCAACGTGTTCGGCCTCAGCCGGATGATTCAAGCGACGCTGCCCGGCATGCGCCGGCGGCGGAAAGGATTCATCGTAAATGTGTCTTCGCTCGCCGGACTGCGCTCCTTCCCGTCGCTCGGTTTTTACAACGCGACGAAATTTGCGGTCGAAGGTCTGTCCGAAGCGCTCTGGCAGGAAGTCGAACCGCTGGGCATCAAAGTGATGATCGTTGAACCAAGCGGGTTTCGCACCGATTGGGCCGGGCGCTCGGCGAACGAAAGCAAGCGGCAGATTGCCGACTATGCCGCGACGGCGGGAGTGGGGCGCCGGGAAATGCGCGCCGACTCGGGCAAACAACCGGGGGATCCGGTGCGCGCGGTTCATGCCATCATCAAGGCGGTCGAGTCTCCAAACCCACCACACCATCTGCTGTTGGGCAACGATGCGTATGAAGGCGCGATGGCCAAGGTCGAAGCCCTGGGCCGGGAATTCAAAGCGTGGGAGGCTGTTTCGCGCGGCGCGGATTTCCCGAAGGAAAAGCTGGGACTGGCGGCCTGATCGGAAAGCGCGGCCTGACCGCAGGAATGGCGAGATTCTCACGAAGTTGGCGGTGCTCTATGGCGCGATCGCGCGCGTTGGAAAATGAAGACGACACCTGTAATTCATACGGACCAAGTGGAAATGCACCGGAGTGGGCGCACGGGCTGGTTGCGCGCCGCAGTGCTCGGGTCGGACGACGCCATCGTATCGACCGCGAGCCTCATGATTGGTGTCGCGGCGGCCTCCGCATCGAAGCAGGCCATCATGATTGCCGGCGTGGCGGGCCTTGTTGCGGGGGCGATGTCGATGGCTGTGGGCGAATATGTTTCGGTTAGCTCGCAACGCGACGCGGAGCAAGCCGACATCGGGCGTGAGAATCAAGAGCTTGCGACCGAGCCGCAAGCCGAATTGCAGGAACTTGCCCTGATCTACGAGAAACGAGGCCTGGGGAAGGAACTCGCCATGAAAGTCGCGCAGCAACTCAGCGCGCACGACAGACTCGGCGCACACTTGCGCGACGAGCTTGGGATCGACCAGGCATCCCTTGCGCGTCCAATGCAAGCGGCGTGGATATCCGCCGCAAGCTTTGCGTTTTTTGCCACGATCCCAATTGCAGCTCTTCTCGTCGCGCCCGCGTCACTCCGCATTCCCTTGATCGCCGTCCTGTGCCTGGTGAGTCTGGCGGCTCTTGGCGCGTTTGGCGGTTATCTTGGCGGCGCGCCCTTGGGCCGCGCATCGTTGCGCGTTACTCTCGGCGGTGCCTTGGCGATGGGGGTGACCGCCCTCATCGGTCGAATTCTCGGCATTACCACAGGGTGAGCAGTGATGAACACACAGACAGCGTTACTCGATGTCCGCCGGATGAGCGATGCCGACCGGATTACGGTTGCCAGTGGCACGTCGGCCAACGAACTTATGGACAATGCCGGCAAGTCTGTTGCGCGGGAGATTCAGAGGCGCTGGTCTGTGCGTCCCGTCATCGTGCTCTGTGGCCCCGGCAACAATGGAGGCGATGGTTTTGCCGCCGCCCGCCAACTTTCCGAAGCTGGCTGGCCCGTGCGCGTTGCCCTGCTAGGACTGCGTGACCATTTGGCAGGCGCGGCCCTACATCATGCGGAGCAGTGGCATGGTTCCTTCGAGAGGTTGACGCCCTCTGTGCTGGATGGAGCGGAACTGGTGGTGGATGCGATCTTCGGGGCTGGACTCAGTCGCGCGCTTGAGGGTTCAGCCGAGGAAACGTTGATTGCCGCAGCTCGCAAGAAATCTCCAATCGTTGCCATAGATGTCCCAAGCGGCCTGATGGGGGATACCGGCGAAGTATTAGGCGCCGTTGCCTCCGTCCTGACCGTCACCTTCTTCCGGAAGAAACCCGGCCACCTGCTGCTCCCTGGCAGACTGCTGTGTGGCGAGGTTGTTGTCGCCGACATCGGGATTCCAACTTCCGTGCTTGAGCAGATCGAACCGGATACATTCGAGAACGACCCGATGCTCTGGATTTCGAGCCTGCCGCGGCCCACTGAAGGCGGGAACAAATATACCCGCGGCCACGCGCTGATCTCCGGGGGGTATCCGATGACCGGTGCCGCCCGGATGGCGGCCCGCGCGGCAGCGCGCGCCGGAGCGGGATTGACGACGATAGCAGTGTCCTCAATTGCTCTGCCCGTATATGCAGCGGCATTGACCAGCATCATGGTCCAACCGCTTGCTGTGCCGGAAGATTTCGTCTGCCTGTTGGACGATCAACGATACTCAGCTTTGTTAATTGGACCTGGTGCAGGAACAGGCGAGGAAACCCGCGCCCGTGTGCTCGCCATGCTGGCGACTGGCCGCCCCACGCTGCTCGACGCGGATGCAATCACAGCATTTGCGGACGATCCCAGTACGCTAGAACAAGCGATCACCGGCCCCTGCGTTCTAACACCCCATGACGGTGAGTTTCGTCGCCTCTTCGACCCAAGCGGCGACAAGCTCGTGCGCACGCGCGCAGCCGCCCGCCGCAGTGGTGCTGTCATCGTCCTGAAAGGCAGCGATTCGGTGATCACCGCCCCGGATGGTCGGGCGGTCATCAACAGCAACGCCCCGCCCTCGCTGGCCACCGCAGGATCGGGCGATGTGTTGAGCGGCATCCTGCTTGGACTCCTTGCCCAAGGCATGGAACCGTTCCTTGCCGCAGCCGCCGCCGTATGGCTGCATGGCTCTGCAGCCGCCGAATTCGGGCCGGGTCTCATTGCTGAAGATTTAACCGATCTTCTGCCGGGCGTTTTTCGCCGCCTCTATGGCCAGAAATGACATCATCCGCAATGGACCGCAGCTCGCTCAATCTACATGGGTCGAAGGCCATTCGCGGAACCGAAGAACTCTATGAATGCGATGGTGCTAAAGAAGATTGGAACTGCTCTTGAATGGACAGAACTCCCCGACCGGCAACCTGGACCGGGCGAGATTCGAGTGAAGGTGGGCGCCTGCGGGGTCTGCCGCACGGACTTGCATGTCGTTGATGGCGAATTGCCAGACCCAAAGGTGCCAATCATTCCTGGCCACGAGATCGTCGGCCGGATTGACGCGGTCGGGGCTGGTGTGGAAGGATTGAAAGTGGGTGAGCGCGTCGGCATTCCATGGCTCGGCCACACCTGCGGCGTTTGTTCCTATTGCATAGATGGCCATGAGAACCTCTGTGATCGCCCGCTCTTCACAGGCTACACACGCGACGGCGGTTTTGCGACGGCAACGATCGCCGATGCGCGCTTTGCGTTCCCACTCGGCGAAGCCGGTAGCGACACGGAACTTGCCCCTTTGCTTTGCGCCGGCCTGATCGGCTGGCGTTCCTTGGTGATCGCTGGCGCCGGCAAAAGGCTGGGGCTTTATGGTTTTGGCGCCGCCGCCCATATTCTGGCACAAGTCGCCAAGTGCCAGGGGCGGTCGGTGTTTGCCTTCACCCGGCCCGGAGATGTGACTTCGCAGTCTTTCGCCCGGCGCCTCGGTGCGACTTGGGCAGGTGGATCCGACGAGAGGCCGCCGGAGCCGCTTGATGCAGCGATCATTTTTGCGACCGTTGGCGATCTGGTGCCTTTGGCGCTGAAGGCAGTCCGAAAGGGGGGAAGGGTCGTATGCGCGGGCATCCACATGAGCGACATTCCGAGCTTCCCCTATCAATTGCTCTGGGAAGAGCGGCAGCTCGTGTCGGTTGCCAATCTCACGCGGCAGGATGGAATCGACTTCCTGCGGCTGGCGCTGGAGTTTGGCATTGTCACGCATACCACGCGCTATCCGCTCAACCAGGCCAATCAAGCCCTCGCCGACCTCCGCGCCGGACGATTCGAGGGCGCGGCCGTTCTTGTGCCATGAACACGTTCAAACAGCGGTCTGTCAGCGGCTGCGAATCCAACCATCGGGCATTGCCGGTTATTGCTCTGGGAAACGCAGCGTTAGACATAGTTTGGCACCCGCGGATTAGCGACACCAGGACTTTGGAACAGAGAGCAATTGATCGATGGGAAAACGAAGGGGGAGAGATTCCAAACGAACAGCGGAGCACCCCATGTTGCCCTTCGGCGACGGGAGGCATCATCGGGCTTGAATATGACAACAACTCTCACTTCAGATCTTGGTCAAGTCTGGGGCGTGCGCCGTCTGTAACACAGATGTGCCTGCCTGGCATTGCGACTGGCCTCGCATTTAATTTTATGATCCTAAAAACCTATTCACGTATTTTCACTGGGGACATGGATTTGTCACTTCGATTCTTGGAGCATCTTACCGGGCAGAAGCCTGATTACCGATTCAGGTTGCCGGAAATGGGCATTGAGGTCAGTGGCCTTGCGGATTTTTGTGTCGTTGCGGGCTCCAAGGAAAAGCTGGACCCTCTCCGCGGCAGCCAAGGGCCGCTGATCGTTGACGATCTGGCGGCCACCGAGAAATTTCTCATTGGGGCCGGTGCCGTCATCACGAAGCCAAACCAGGCAACCGTGACGGGCCGAAATCTCTTTGCCCGCCACCCTGACGGCAGTGTGCTGGAATACGTTGAATGGAAGCCAGAACTTCGGCTGCGCATCCTCGGCTGAGAGCGCAATCGTCCTCGAAATATGAACGCTATCTGTTTGCCGATGCCAACCGCCGAAGAGGGGCGAGCCGCTTTCGGAGACGATTTCAATCCTGACAAAACGCTCAATGGGGCAATCGCGCTGGCGGCGGCGGGCGATCTCGCAGGTCCCGCTGTTGCGCTAATGAGGGCGGTCTTCGCCTGCCCCGCTGCCGACGCCAGATTGCGGGAAGCAATGATTTTGCGAACCGCCGTGCGTTTGAACTGCATTTATGCTGTGCATGCTTCCACTCGTATAGCGCTCAATAGTGGGCTTTCAAAAACTGAGGTGGAGGCGCTCGCCGCTGACGGCCCAGTCGCCGGAATAAATCCGGACATCGTTTTGATTGCGCGGATGGCGGACGATATCGCGGATCGCGCAACCCTCGGAGCGGACTTGCTGGAAGCAGCCATCAATCGCTGGGGTGTCGATAACACGCGGAAACTGATTTTGATGCTGAGTTGGTTCAATCTCGTGAACCGCTATGAAAGCGCATGCCGCGTTCCTAGTGACTCAGACGAGAAGCTGGCACGATCGTCCGGACCTACCTAGAATACTGTGCCCGCGCTTACGGAGGCTGCACGCCTCCGATGAAAGGCATCCGCCGGTTGATCTGATTGCGATGAAATGGGGATGCAGCATATGGCCAGGCCAATCAAGCCCTCGCCGATCTCCGCGCCGGACGATTCGAGGGCGCGGCAGTTCTCGTGCCATGAACGCGTTCAAGCAGGGGGCTTTCAGCAACTCCGGATCCCACCATCAGGCACTGTCGATCATGGCCCTGGGGATCCCCGCCCCGGACGAAGCGCCAGCGGTGGTTTGGCACCTGCGGGTTGGTGACGCAAGGAGTATGGAACAGAGAGCGATTGAGAGATGGGAAAACGAAGGGGGCGAGATTCCAAACAAGCAACGAAACCAGGCGGCGTCTTTCAAGGTCTAGTCCACACGTTTATCCACATTGGAGAGGGAAATAGCTCACATTCCCAATTCTGCGTCTGCTTCACGGGGTTTCAAGCCGGGGCTTGCCGTCGGGATCATGTATGGGGTGAACACCGTATAGAGGCTGCTTATTTTTTCCGGTACAATCCTCTGAGAAAATCATGGGAGACTGTCATTCAAGCGGGAAAGAAAGGGACGCCGGGACGCACGCGGAACAGGCGCTTCGAGCCTCAGAATTGAGTTATCGGCGGCTGTTTGAGGCGGCGCAGGATGGCATCTTGATTCTGGACGCCGACACCGGACGCATCAACGATGTCAACCCGTTCCTGGTGAAACTGCGAGCAACTAATATGCGTATGCCTCTTTTATCGCTGCCCCCCCCTGAGTGACGTGGCATGTTCGAGGATATATCTTACCAATGAAAACAGAACCTAAAAACCCGGCGGTCACCACTCCGGCGGTCACCGCCATTGCCGTAGAGGCCCCTGTAACAGAGTCGGACACACTCCACAAGGAACTCAGCGAACAAAAGGATCTGAACTTGCGCCTGGCCGCTGATTTCGAGAATTTCAAGCGGCGAAGCCGCCAAGAAGTCGAGACCCGCGCGGCCGCGCAAAAGGAATCCTTTATCCGTGAGTTGCTGCCTTCCCTCGACAACCTGGAACGGGCGTTGGCTTCAGGCGCCACCCCCGGATCTCCACAATTTCATCAGGGTGTGGAAATGACTCTGCAACAACTGCGCCTGTTGCTTCGCAAGCATGGCATCGAGACCGAGGAGATTATCGGCCAGCCGTTCGACCCGCACCGGCATGAAGCGGTTTCGCAGCGCCATGATCCGGCCCAAGCCAACCACGCCGTCCTGGAGGTGTTCCAACGCGGTTATCGGCGGGGTGAGAAGGTCTTTCGCCCGGCCAAAGTCGTGGTCAATGACCTGAAAGACACAAAACAAGGCCACGATGCCCGCTGAATTCAAGGATTATTACCGGGTTCTGGGTGTGTCTCCCAAGGCGTCGGACGAGGAAATCAAGAAGGCTTTCCGCACGCTGGCGCGGAAGTATCATCCCGATGTCGCCAAGGACAAGAAAACGGCGGAGGAGAAATTCAAGGAAATCAACGAGGCCCATGAGGTCTTGAGCCATCCGGAAAGTCGCAGGAAGTACGACCAGTTGGGTGCCAACTGGAAAACAGGAGGGGAGTCGCGCCCGCCGCCCGGCCGGGCCGGAGGCCGATCCGCTCCGCAAGGAGCGGGCGGTGATGAATATGATTTCCAATTTGAGGGCACGGGTTTCAGTGATTTTTTTGAACAATTCTTTGGCGGACGCGCCGGACGGTCTCGCGGCCCATCTCCTTTCGATCACAATGGAGGGGACGGTGCCGAGGAACCACAGCAAGCCCTCCGAGGCCAGGACATGCGAGGGGACATTCTCATCACGCTCGATGAAGTGCTCAAGGGGGCCATGCGAGCGATCTCGGTGCGGCGAACCAATGCCCGCACGGGCCAGGAGGAGACGGAAACTTACCAGGTGCGAATACCCGCCGGCGTCCAGGCTGGCCAGTCGATTCGGGTGCCGGGCAAAGGGGGCAATGGGTTGGGCGGCGGCAGTGCCGGAGACATCTTTCTGCGCGTGCGCTATGCCCAGAACCCCGATTGGCAGGCGCGCGGCACCGATCTGGTGGGCCATCTGGAATTAGCCCCTTGGGAGGCAGTATTGGGCACAACAGTAACCGTGAGAACCCTGGAAGGCAGTGTTTCTTTGAAAGTTCCCGCCGGCACTCAGCAGGGACATCAACTGCGCGTCCGGGGCAAAGGGCTGCCCGCGGGCACCGGCAAGCGCGGCGATCTTTACGTCGGGGTTTCCATCCAAGTCCCGCCGCGAATCAGCAAGGAGGAGGAGCGCCTGTGGAAACAACTGGCATCACTTTCCACGTTCGATCCGAGGAAGGCATCCTGAGCACAAGGTCCGCCGTAGGGTTTCACCCCATATAAGGCGGCTGGTCCGGCCGCTACAATGATTCCAATGAAAAACACAAACGGGATAAACAATGGCGGAAGTCTGAAAATCGAAGCGGGTCTTTGGGTTGACCATCGAGAGGCTTTGATCGTCGTCCTCTCAAAAACTGGGGAAGAAACAAAGCGCATCCAATCCAATGTGCAAAAGCAGCTTCGGCGTACCGGCGAGCCTTCCGTTGGCCGGTTTGAATATCAGGAAGTTCCTGCCGATGATTCGCGCCAGAGAGCTTACTCCGGGTATCTCGCGCGCTACTACGACGAGATCGTTGCTTATTTTCGTGATGCTGGAGCGGTCTTGATCTTTGGTCCAGGGGAGGCCAAGGGCGAATTGAAAAAGCGATTCGAGAAAGAGTGTTCCGGCGCTCACATCGTCACGATGGAAACGACCGACAAAATGACCGAGCCGCAAATTGTGGCGCACGTTCGCCATCACTTTGAGCTCGATGCGGCAAAACAGGGTACTTGATGCCGGGGAGGTTGGTCTTGATGCGCCAAATTGGGAATGCCGTGGATGGCCGCCAGCTTGGTTATTTGATCTGTGTCACGAAGAAAAGCCCCGCATAAATTTTGGGGTCTATCAGAACTCCGGTTCTCGCTTTCGTTTCCAGCCACCGCACCACCTCAACCATCGGAATTTCGTGAATGGTGATTTTTTCGTTGGCCACACCACCACCTTTCCCAACGTGGCGCAACTCCGAAGCGCGGAACAAAGTCACCCGTTCGGAAGTGAGGCCGCTGCAACTCGGTCCTGTCATCAACGGCAGCAAGTTGTCCGCCGCATAGCCGGTTTCCTCCAAAAGCTCGCGTCGGGCCGCTTCGGCTTGAGATTCGTTCGAGCAGCCCGGCTCGTCCCCGACAATGCCGGCGGGAAGCTCAATCGTGCGCGCATGGACCGGAATGCGGTATTGCTCTACCAGGAGAATTTTCCGGTCTGCCGTCACGGCCAGAATGAGGGTGGCCCCGGTGGCGTTAACCCGATCCACGTATTCCCAATGGCCTTCTTTGATCAATGCCAGGAACTTGCCTGAATGCAGAATGGTTTGAGTCGGTTGGTTCATTTGTATGTCAAGACATCGGCGCTTTGCATCCTGATACTGCCATTCAGGGCTGCTTTCGCAAGGGTGCGTTTTGCGCGTTTTGAGTCGAAAGTTGATTCTCCGACTGGGGTGAACACCCCATAGCGGACAGGCCATGCACAAGCATATCGTTTCGGCATGAAACACAAGACTTTCTACCAAGATAAAAATCAAAAGCCTTCTGCCCCATCGTCGGCGGCTGCAACCGAGGAAGCAGACCTGGAGGCAAAGGGTTTTATGCCGTCCACAGATGAGGTGGCCAGAAAGGCCTATTTCACTTATGAAAATGAAGGCTCAAAGCCCGGGCGCGATGTGCAACATTGGCTCGCCGCGGAGGCGGAACTGACCGCGGAACGCAACCTCACCCGCGTCCATGGGTTTCACAACAAGACATAGCACCAAATCAAGCCAAAGCCGGGAGGACGCTCAATTTCGCAGTTCCTGAGACTGTGCAAGTTTTTGGATCTTCGCACAAGGTGTCTTCATGTTTTCTGTGGATATGCCAAGTCAGCCGCCAACTTCGTTCTTACATGGAGCAGATGATACCGTGGTGAGTCGCATTTACGGTCATTTTTCGGGCAAAGGGTCATCCACGGAAATGCGGCTGCTTCTCATTGTTGGTCTGGTGATTTTCGTCCATGTGGCGGTTAAAATCCTCCGGCACAGCAGCGAATGGATCATCCTCAAGCGCAAAAGCCATCAGAAGAACCATCCGCTTATCTTCAGGACGCGACAACCCAAATTCATCACGATTAGCCGCCTCGTCGTCAGCGCCATCATTTTTATCCTCTACTTTTTTGCGTTTGGATTGATCCTACAGGAAATTGGCGTGAACCTAACGGCTTATTTGGCCGGCGCTTCGATCATTGGCCTGGCTATCAGCTTTGGTTCACAAGGCTTGGTTCAGGACATCGTCAGCGGCATGACGTTGATTTTTTGCGACGCCATGGACGTGGGCGATTTGGTGGAAATTGCCAGTATTAACACCATCGTCATTGGCCGCGTGGAAGAAATCGGATTGCGCTTCACTACGCTGGTCAATTTTCTCCATCAGAAGGTTTTGATTCCCAACCGAAACATAGGCACCGTCAGCCGGTTTCCGCCCGGTGGTGTGGACGCATATGGGAATGTCAAGATTCCGGCTGGCGTGGATCCGCAAAAGGTCGTTCAAATCGTCGGGGACGAAGCCAAAGGAATGTGGGAGCAGTTCGGCGCGATAATTTTAAGCGAGCCGATGATTGGGGGAGTGGAAAAGGCGCGGGGCGGCGGTTGGTCCTTTTTCCGCGTCCACTTCAAAATCCTGCCAGGACAGGGAGGGTTGATCGAAAAGACTTTTCGCCTGCGGGTGGTCAGCGCCATGAAAGCTTTCGATCCGAACTACGCCGAATGGCAGGTGCCCGTGACGTATCGTGCGTTAACGGTTGAGGAAAAGCCAATCCCGGCCTTGCCAATGGTGAGGCACGGAGTCCCTGTTGCGCGTTTGAACGCCACGGATGAGCCAACCGCGTTGTGTCATGCGGGCGATCTGCCAGGTGTCCTCGCTGCGTCTTCGCACCCGACGTTGGCAGCCGCTTCATTGCACCCTGGGAAATCCGAGATTTGAAACTCAGGACTGGCCAGTTGGGTTGAAGCGAGTGGGCTGCGCCAAGTGGAATCGGCCGGCCCCGTCCGCTGCATCGACGCGATGAGTTCAACCTCTTCGAAGGATTGGGGAATTGCAACTCTTGGGGTGAACACCCCATAGCCAGGGAAATGCCTCCAAGTCTATTCTTGGCATATGGAAAAGAAACAGAGCAAAGAGATGACGCTCGCAGACTTGATCGCGGCGGCAATCCAGGTGTGGGGTTCGGGCCACGCCAAGCAAATGGTCCGTTTGGCGATTGACTCCCACTGGGTAGAAGTGCGATCTCGCTCGCAGTTTTTGAATTATGCCGCGAAGGGAAAGACTGGCTGAACAAGGCTGCTGGTCCGGTTTAAGGAGTGTTGCAAGCGGTGCCGGAAAAATGAGCCGCCAATCGGAGCGTCCGATCCGAGGAGGAACAATGAAAGATCTTGAAAATCCATCGGAATTGAGATGGGGGAATTCAATTTTGCCACTCCTATGAAAACATCTAATCAAAAGCCGGGAAAAAGACACCTCGCCACTATGGCAACAGCCATTGCGGTGGTAGCTCTGACGAGCTGTTACAACCCGAATGGCACGCCGGACAACACTGCAACCGGCGCTCTTACAGGAGGCGCTTTTGGCGCCGCCACTGGGGCGATCATTGGCAGCGCCAGCCGTAACGCGGGCGCAGGCGCGCTAATTGGGGGCGCTGCCGGCGCGATTCTTGGTGGATTATTCGGCCACGCCGCCGACGAGGAGCAGGAGGCCCGACTTCGCCAGCAATACCCGGACACTTACACCCGCGCCCAGCAAGGCGCGCCGCTGAGTCTGGCCGACATCAAGGCGCTATATCGGGCAGGAATCAAAGACGACATTATTGTCGCCCAGATTAGCAATTCGCACACGGTGTACCATCTGAGCGCCAACGATATCATTGACTTGCATGACGCTGGCGTTTCCCAAGGTGTCATTGATTTCATGATCAACACCGCCAGCTCCATTTCCGGGGCCACGACTTCCGTGGTGATGGATGCTCCGCCGCCAGTCCCTCTGATGGAACCGGTGGTCCCCTCACCCGGGCCGGGTTATGTTTGGGCCAACGGCGAGTGGGTGTGGAATAACGGATGGTATTGGTCCACGGGATATTGGTTGTGGCCACCGTTTCCAGGCACGGTGTGGGTGGGTGGCTATTGGGGCCCCGGGCCCCACGGTTATGTGAGGTTTGGAGGACATTGGCGCCGATAAGGGCACCCTGCTCCATGTTTGGCAATTCATCAGAACCAGTTCGGCGGCAAGAAGCGATGCAGGAAATCCCGCCGCTCCCCGCTTTTTCCTGGGGCGGTCGTTAAGAAATCAGATGACATGAAAGCAAATTCAAAGGCCTATCTTGTCGGAGGCGGTATCGGGTCCCTGGCCGCGGCGGCCTTCATGATTCGCGATGGCAGCCTGCCAGGTGCAAACATTTCGATCTTCGAAGCAGCGCCCGTCATGGGCGGAAGCCTGGACGGCGCCGGAGACCCTGCGGGAGGATATTCCCTGCGCGGTGGACGCATGTTGACGACCGACAACTACGAATGCAGTTGGGATCTTTTCAAAACGATTCCCTCCCTGAACCGCGAAGGCAAGACGGTCTTTGACGAAACGGTGGAGTTCAACGAGCGGCACAAATCCAATGCGATGGCACGGTTGGTTGATCGCCGTCGTGCGAAGGTCCCGGTGAGTTCGATGGGCTTCTCCATGCGGGACCGCGTCGAATTGCTGAAACTCAGCCAGGCCGGCGAGGACGCGCTGGCCGCAAGCTGCATCACCGACTGGCTTTCGCCTGGATTCTTCGAGACGGAATTCTGGTTTATGTGGTCCACCACCTTTGCCTTCCAGCCCTGGCACAGCGCCGTTGAATTCAAGCGTTACTTGCACCGCTTCATGCTGGAGTTCTCTCGCATCGAAACCCTGGCAGGCGTCAAGCGAACCATCTACAACCAGTATGATTCCATGGTTCGGCCCTTGCAGACCTGGCTTGAAGCCCAAGGGGTACATTTGGTTGCCGATTGCAAGGTGACAGACCTCGATCATAAGACCGAAGACGGCAAGTTTGTCGTGACCGGCATTCACTGTCTTCGCCACGAGAAAAGTGAGGTGATTGCCGTGGACGAAGGTGACTTTGTTTTTGTGCAAAACGCCTCCATGACCGATGCCTCCAGTTTGGGTTCGATGACGAGCGCCCCCCGAAAGCTGACCAAAAAGGAAAGCGGTGGTTGGTCTCTCTGGGAAAAGCTGGCGGAGGGCCGTCCGCAGTTTGGCAACCCCGCGGCTTTCAACAGTTGCATCGCGCAATCGAATTGGGAGTCGTTTACCATCACGCTAAAGAATCCCGCCTTCTTTGATCAGATGCACCAGTTCAGCGGCAATGAGCCTGGCACCGGTGGGTTGGTGACGTTCAAGGACTCGAATTGGCTGATGTCCATTGTGCTGGCCCACCAACCTCACTTCCCGAACCAGCCTGCCGACGTGCAGGTGCTCTGGGGATACGCACTGTTTCCAGACCGAGTCGGTAATTTCGTTCCCCAGCCGATGACCGAATGCACTGGCGCGGAAATTCTGCGGGAACTTTGCGGCCATCTGCGATTCGATTTGGAAACCATGGGGTCAGCCAACTGCATTCCCTGCCGGATGCCTTACATCACCAGCATGTTCATGCCCCGCCTGAACGGTGATCGGCCGCTGCCGGTGCCTGTTGGTTCGAGGAACTTCGCCTTCATCAGCCAGTTCGTCGAAATCACCGATGATGTGGTCTTTACGGTCGAGTATTCGGTGCGAGCGGCTCAAATGGCCGTCTATCAGTTGCTTGGGATTGACCGCAAGATCCCACCCGTAACGCCCCATGACAAATCACTGCGAGTGCAGTTTGAGGCGTTGATCAAGGCGTTCAAGTGAAGATCGTGTTGAGATAGAGCCTGTCCCTAAAGTAGCTGTTTTTAAATTCCATGATCCGCACGAGGCCTGGAGGGAGCGCCGCGAGCGAGTTACTCACATTTGAACACGGGGAAAGTCCTTCGGGGGCAAATTTTGACGACA
>Ga0224558_1002253_pt1 | contig 18150 bp, 14 predicted proteins | sample 714S32024metaG_FD_180682 | JGI IMG/M metagenome (GOLD analysis project Ga0224558, IMG submission 180682) | Peat soil microbial communities from Stordalen Mire, Sweden - 717 S3 20-24 | ecosystem: Environmental > Terrestrial > Soil > Wetlands > Peat | place: Sweden: Norrbotten County, Stordalen...
GCACCATCATCCAGATGCTGGTGTCGGACGCGGCGCAGCGCGCTATCTGGCCGATGGTTAAAAAGAACCTGAAGCCGGGGGATGCGCTGTATTTCTCGCACGGGTTCTCGATCGCCTACCGGAAACAGACCGGGGTGGTGCCGCCGAAGAACGTGGATGTCATTATGGTCGCGCCCAAGGGCTCCGGCACTTCTGTGCGGCGTAACTTTCTAACGGGCGCGGGCATCAATTCGAGCTTCGCCATCGAGCAGGACGCGACCGGGCGCGCCACGGAACGCTGCCTGGCGATCGGGCTTGGCATCGGGTCGGGCTATCTGTTTCCGACGACGTTTCAGCACGAGGTGTTCAGCGATCTGACCGGGGAGCGCGGAGTGTTGATGGGCGCGCTGGCGGGCATCATGGAAGCGCAATACGACGTGCTGCGGGCTCACAAGCATTCGCCCAGCGAGGCGTTTAATGAGACGGTCGAGGAACTCACGCAGAGCCTCATCCGGCTGGTGGATGAAAACGGCATGGATTGGATGTATTCGAACTGTTCCGCGACCGCTCAGCGTGGCGCGCTGGACTGGAAGCCGCGGTTCAAGAAGGCGGTGTTGCCGGTGTTCAAGGAACTGTATGAGCGCGTCAAGAGCGGCAAGGAATGCGCGCGCGTGCTTTCTGCCTGCGGCAAGCCCGATTACCAGAAGGGGTTGACCAAAGAACTGGCGGTGATTGGCAACTCGGAGATGTGGCAAGCCGGCAAGGCTGTTCGCGCGCTGCGGCCCAAAGAGGCGGCGCGGGTGATTGCGGCTGGGACAAAGGGCATCGGCGGGCGGGCGGCCAACTAGGGCGGCTGCGTAGCGCAGGTTTCGAAACCTGCTTTGTCGCCGACTTCCAAGTTGGCGTGACATCGGCTGTTGGTGACTGTCCGCAGGTTTGGAAACCTGCGATACAGCAGGCTTGGAAGCCTGCGCTACTTGCTGAGACCGCGGCCCTCCCTGGCGCGCGGCTCACCTCCCGAGGATTAGCGTCCCGAGAAACTGCGTGCCAAAGGGACCGGAATAGGGTAACTGAATAACATGACTGGACCGCGCTCAATCCGTAATCTGGCGCTCATCGGATTTATGGGCAGCGGCAAGTCTTCCGCAGGGCGTCTGGCGGCGGATGTGCTGCATTTCACTTTCCTCGATACCGATCATGTCATCGAAGCCCGCGCTGGCAAGTCCATTAGCGACATCTTCGCCCAGGACGGCGAGCCGGCCTTTCGGGAGTGGGAACGGCGGATAGTTGAGGAATTGACGAGGCGAGAGAAGACGGTCATTGCCACCGGGGGCGGCTTGCCGGCCGGTCAGGCCAACCTGGCCAGCCTCAAGAACCATGCGCTGGTGATTTGCCTCTGGACCTCGCCAGAGAGCATCTGGGAGCGCGTGCGCGGCCACGACCATAGGCCGCTGTTGAACGAGGCCGATCCGTTGGCCAAGATCCGCGAGCTGCTGGCGGCACGGGAGCCGTTTTACCGCCAAGCCGATGTGCTCGTAAACACCGAGATGCGATCCGTCCGCGAGGTCGCGCAGCACGTGATCCACCAGTTCCACATGGCGCAGTCGGCGCATCGATGAAAGAGGCACTTCGGCAGCGGGCCCGGGAATTGGGCTTTGACGACTGCCGCGTCACGACCGCTAACGCACCGGAATCCGCGGCGCGGTTTGAGCGATGGCAGGCCGAGGGGCGGCATGGAGAAATGGCATGGATTGAGCGCAATGCATCAAAGCGGGTTGATCCGCAGCAAGTGCTCCCGGGCGCAAGGAGCATCATCGCGCTGGTGGCAAGTTACTGCGATGCGAACTGCTCCACGCCACGAGCCGAAGGGGAGGGCGACCTACAAACGACACCGGTGCAACCGGGCCACGCAGCAATGCTGATGGGCGCTATCAATCGCCAATCACCAATCGCCAATAGCCAACCCGGATTCATCGCGCGCTACGCCCGCTACAATGATTATCACGAGATCCTGGGCGAGCGACTAAAGCAGCTCACGGCATTCGTGAATGGACTGGGCGGCGCAGGCACGCGATCGTTATGGTACGTGGATACCGGGCCGCTGCTCGAACGCGATCTGGCACAGCGCGCCGGGGTGGGATTCATTGGCAAGCACACCAACCTCATCAGCCGCCGGTTTGGAAACTGGGTGTTCCTCGCCGAGATCATCACCACTCTGGGGCTGGAAGCCGACACGCCCGAGAAGAACCGCTGTGGCTCCTGCGCGCGGTGCATTAGTGCTTGTCCGACCGCGGCGATTACCGCGCCGTTCCAGCTCGATGCTCGTCGCTGCATCTCTTATCTGACCATCGAATTGCGGGGCGCGATCCCGGTTGACCTCCGGCCAGCAATAAGCAACCGCATCTTCGGCTGCGACGATTGCCTGCTGGCTTGCCCGTGGAACCGATTCGCCCGCGAAGGGCAATTGATGCGGGCACACGCGCGACCGGACCTGGCTCAGCCGGATTTGCTGGAGTTGCTGGGGCTGGACGAAACCGGCTTCAAGCGCCGTTTTGCAGATACTCCCATGCTGCGCGCCCGCCGGCGCGGCTTGCTGCGGAACGTGTGCGTGGCGCTGGGGAATACGGGCGACGAGCGGGCTTTGCCGGCGCTGCAAAAAGCGGCGCAAGATCCCGAGCCGCTGGTATCCGAGCACGCGCGCTGGGCGATCGAGCAGATTGAGACGCGGCAGACTGCGATCAGTCAGCAGGAGAGATCTTCAGCAGCTCTTCAGGCGAATAAGACTGCTTGTGGCTCTTAGTCTTTTCGCGCACTTCTTTGACGCGTTCGGGTTTGACTGCGGGCGCTTTGTTTCCCCACTCGGGATTCTGGCGGACGTAGGTCAACACGGCGGCAATTTCCTCGTCGCTAAGGGATTCTCTCCAAGGCACCATGGCCCCATTATAGCTTTGCCCCTCAACCTGGATTGGTCCACTCAGCCCATCCAGGACGGCGCGAATTATGCGCCCCGGCTCCGGCTCCAACACCCAGTCCGTTCGGATCAGGGGCGGAAACTGGCCCGAGAGACCTTTCCCGTTAGCCTGATGGCACGCGACGCAGGTTGGCTTGTTGTAAACCTGCAGGCCCAATTGGACCAGGCCGGGCGCGCCCGAAACCGGCTGGAAGGCCTCGACTTCCTGAAGGTTTCGATAAGGCGCATAGACTTGCTCGCTGAACCACCCGCTGTTTCGGTCGAAATAGACCATGCCACCGTAAAGAACCAGGAAGAGCAGGACGAGGAGCCAAACCGGAACCGCGACCTGGCCAGCCTTCGGTTCGGCGGGCTCGGCGCTGAGCGGGGCGGATTGGTTCAGTTCGGGGCTCATTTGGCGGGGGCTGTAGCCGGCGCCGCGTTGGTGGCTGCAGGCTCGGAGGCGGCGGGGCTATTTGTGGGCGTCGCGGCGGCAGCGGAGGCCACGGTCATCGGAGCGTCGAACAGTGGCGCGTCGGGGTGCAAGCTGACCAGGTAGGCCGCCAGCGCTTTGGCTGCCGGCTTTGGAACCACTTCATAGCCGGATGGCGGCGCGAATTTGCCAGGGAGCACCAACGCCTCGGGCGATTGGCCCCGCTCGACGGCGCGCTTCTCGAACAAGAATCGATACGGCGGCATGGCTGATCCCTTCACGACAAGCTGCGGGGCGTAAAGGTGAAGCAGTTGCCACTGCACATCGGGCAGGCGAGTTCCAACGTCCGCGAGGTCGGGCCCAATGCGCTGTGAACCGGGCATGACCGGTGAGTCGAAGAGGAAGTCCTCGGCGACGGTGCGCCGCTTGCCCCAGCCCCGCGCGAGGTCAGCCCCGAAAGGCACGATCCGAAGTTCTGCCTTGGCGCTGGTCGAATCCAGAGCCTTGACAGCAGCTTTAGCGGTTGCCGGATTCGAACCCCGCAAAAAGGCTTTCGGCAGGCCGCTCAGAAGGTTGGTGGCTGGCGAATTCGACCGGGCCATTTCCAAGGCAGGCAGCGCCGTCCAAACGGCTGGCTCGTCGTTTGTGGCTTTGGCCAGGCTCAGCAGCGCCGCGACGGTCGCGGCCTGGTTGGTTCCGGCGTCGGTCAGCGCAATCTCGACGGCCGTTCCGCTTTGCCCCACTTGCTGGCTATGACAATACGCGCAGCCGTTGGCGCGATAGACTTCGAGACCCTGCCGCGCCAACCCGGGCCGGGACACAGGATAGGTCACGGCCGCGCCGCTGGCCGTGTTGGTCTGCTGCAGGCGACCGATCTGCAACTGCGGCGTCAAAACGAATCCGCACCACGAGCTGGCGAGCGCAAAGAAGGCGGCAAGAAAGACCAGCGGGCCGTAGTTCATGGCGTGGCCTCCGCCGGCTGTATTTCGGCCGTGGCTTCCTTCCAGGCCGACACGGCGCGCGCACGGTAGAACTGGAGCACCAGCCCGGCCAGGTTCGCGAGAAAGAGGACATGACCGAGCGCCATCAGCAGATCGCCCATCGTGCTTACTCGCAGGAAAGGCAGGGTGCCTTTGGCAATGTCGGTGAAAGCGATATCCGCGTGCCGCAGCCGGAGCCCCTGCAGGATGCCGCCCACAGCCAGCGGCACGACGAACAACAGGACACCCGCCGCGGCGATCCAGAAATGTGCGCGCACGAGTTTGGGTGACAGGAACTGGCGACCCACCAATTGCGGCGCGATGTAATAGACCGCCCCGAACATCACCATCGCGAAGAAGCCGTAGGAATTCAGCAAGTCCCTGGCAGGGATGAACCAGGTGAACAGGGTAAGCTGGCCGAGGGCGGGCCAGGCCATTATTCCACTTGCGAAGCCGCCAATGACGAAGGCAACCAAGCCGAAGCCGATGAACTTGAGCGAGGGATCGCTCATGAAAGGCAAGCACTTGCCGCCTAAGGTCCGCCGCATGTTCAAAAACACAGAGATAACGGTGACCACACCCAGCCCCGTGGCCACGACACTCGAGGCGGGCATCCATGCCGGCACCGGCGCGCTCGCGGGTATGCCGCCCCAGCTCCCGAAGAGGATGAGCATCCAGAAGGTCAAGAGCGCCAGGTAGCGGCTGTGCAGGTCACGGCTGGTGAGCTTGGGCACGAAATAGAAGACCGCGGCCAGGCCAATCAGCCCGAACCAGACCACCAGCAGATTATCGGAATACCACCAGGCGATCACGGCCTGCGCCATCCCCCTTACCTGAAAGCCGAGCAGCAGCAGGTTGGCCGTCGAGTAGGTCCACGGGAACCAGAATAAAGCGGCGAAAAGGAACCATTGTGAGACGTAGAGTTGGCGCTCGCGCCGTTGGTGGAAGGTGAGCACGCCCCAAACCACCATCATGAGATAACCTAAGAACACCAGAGACGCCGCGTAGGCCGGCATCTCCAGGTTCTCAAAGCCTGTGCTGCCCCCAGTTAGAATCCCCAAAAGACCCGCGGCCACGCCCAGATTCCAGCAAAGCGCACCGACAATGACCAACCACGGTGCCGCAAGCATCGTGCGGCCCAGGCGAGCAAGCATCCACAGCGCAACACCCAGCCCCGCCTGGAGACAAAAGCCATAGAGCATGGCATTAGCGCTGGCCGGGCGAACGCGCCCGTAGGTCAGGCAGGCGGAATCCGCCAGGAAACCGGGCGCGTGAAACTTGATCGAGGCAATCAGCCCAAACACCGACGCGACCAAAAGCCACACTGCGGCGCTCAGGAAGAGCATTACCAGAGGCAGCCGGCAAGAAGCGTCAACCTCAGCAGGCGCGATTGGGCAGCGCTTGACCTCGCCTAGGCCCGCGGAGCTCGGCTGCGATGGGGAAGACATGACGCTCATGCGACCAGCGGCTGCCTACTCGAACGCGCTGGGCTTCGCCGGAGCTGCTGGTGGAACCGCGGTGGCCTTCTCGACGCGGGCAATCAGGTTAGAACGAGCGGCCGCCGGGTCTTGCCAGTCGCGCAGCGTGAGCTTCATGGCCTCAGCGATGGGCATTCGCACGACGCCTTTGGGCTGGTCCACCCAGCCGTAGCTTTTAAGTTCACTGGCTTCCGCCGCGCGCAGGTCCGCCAGCGCCTTCTTGCGCACCACCACGCGGTCTTCGCCGAGCGGCGGCGGCTGGGTGTAACGCTGCATGGCCCAGACCAGGGCGGCAACGATCAGGAGGGAGCCCAGAATGCCGATCAAATAGGCGAGCCCGGTCCGCTCACGAGAAGGCTGTGGATTCATTGGCCACCTCCTCCGGAATGCGGCTGAGCGTCGGACAATTTGTCTGTTTGCCCAGGCTCCTGCTGCGGCATTTGCGTGATCACCTCAGGATAGAGTCCCATGGCCTCGGCCAACCTTGGGTCTCTGACCGGGTAGGCCGGGTAGCGGTTCAGATCGCGCACAAACACCTTGGCCAGCACACCACCCATGAGCGCCAGGCAGCCGGCATCGAGCCAGACCCAGCGTAATGCGACCCCATTCGGGTGCAGGACCGGCATGATGTTGAACGAGAGATCAACATATTGCATCAGCCCGATCCAGGCGCAGAGCGGCAACATGAACCTGAACACCAACTTCACATCAATACGCAGCAGCGAGAGGAAGGGCACCAGGAAGTGCCCGAAGACGAGGACCAGCCCGACGGCAAACCAGGAACCTTTCTCACGCAACACGTACCAGAACGTCTCCTCGGGCATGTTAGCGTTCCAAATCACGAAATACTGACTAAAGTGGATGTAGGCTGAAAAGACAGTAAAGGCGAACAGCAGTGAGCCAAGGAAGTAGTATTGCTCGGCACCCATGGTGTCCTGGAGCATTCCCTGCCGGTCCAGAATCATGGCAATCATATAAGCCACGGCCAACGCAACCCATACGGATCCGGCAAAGTAATAAACGCCGTACATGGTGGAGAACCACTGGTATTGCAGGGCCTTCATCCACATGATCGCCGCCAGGCTGAGGCTGAACCCGAACGCGGCGATCCCCCAGGATGAATGGAACCGCATCTTGTGCGTGCATCGGGCTGCGCCGTCATCGTCCTGCTTGAGCGACCAGTACCGCAGCCGGGAGGTGAACAGTGCCCAGGCCCCGAAGCAAACCACTGCCGCCAGGTAGAACCCCGGCTTGGTGAACAAGGGCCACTTAGCCGCCAGGTCACGGTCGTGAGCCGGATCCAAGCTCATCCACTTGTAGATCTTCGGCGCCAGTAGCGCGATGGGGATGAAGAAAATCGCCATCCAGGGGAAGGCTAAGCAGGCCAAGTGCTCGCAGAAGCGGCGGATTCCCACCGACCAGCTTGCGTCAAAAAGGTGGTGCATCATGACCAGGAACGCGGAACCCAGCACCAGGCTCAGGTAGAACATGAACGCCAGCAGCCAGGAATAGCCAAACTGTTTCGGATTCAGCAACGCGCCGATCAAGCAGAGCACCAGACCGCCGCCAATCAGGTAACCAGGCACCTTGCGCCAACGGGAGAAATCCAAGGGCGGCAGGCCGCTAGAATTAGAATGCGCGCTCATAGTCTATTTCTTCAGCGCCCCCCGCGCTGCCTCGGGCACCTCATCCAAGCTGCCGAGACGGCTCAACTGGAGCGCTCGCAGATACGCAATGGCCGCCCAGCGGTCCCGAATGGGGACAGTGCCGGCGTAACCCTGCATCAGGTTCTTGCCGTAGCTCACCGTGTTGAAGAGCTCTCCGTCGGTCATCTCCACAATGCGTTTGTCGTGCAGGTTGCCCACCACCGCCATGGCGTTGATGCGCTTGGGCGTACCGTTGCCATCGCCCAACCGGCTGTGGCAGGCGGCGCAGTTAATGTTGAAGACCCGTTCGCCGCGTTGCATCAGTTCGGCGGTGACAGGCAGGGGATTCAGTTCCACAAAGTTGGTGGTGCCCGTAACGCGGCCGGTAGTGACCGGCGTGTCCTGCCAGGGATAGATGAGTTTGTCGCCAACCTGGATCGGCTGGCTGCGCGCGATCGTTCCCGCCACTAGCAGGCGCGAGCTCATGCCGTCGTCGAAGAAGGCATTGGCCGTTTGGGGGCGCAGCTTGGGCTGTCGCTCCATATCCGGGAAGATATACAACGGCGGCCGGCGGAAATGGGTGCCGCGGAAGCCGAGGACGCCTACCGTGGCCAGCACACAAACGGCAAAGATGGCTAGGAAGTAGCGCATTATTCCTCCACCAGCTCGATGTGCCGGCTGCCACTCCCCTCCAGCAGCTTGCGGGTTTCGGCCTCTGAGTACTTCGGATCGTCGCACTCGATCACAACGAAGAACTTATCGTGCGTCACCTGCGCGAAGCGCCGGTTCTTCAGGAGCGGATGGTACAGGCGAGGCAGCCGGTTCAGGAACAGCATCCCCAGCACCGCGCCAAAGGCCCCCAGCAGAATCGTCAGCTCAAAGCAGGGCACGAAAGGATAGAACGGGCTGAACATTGGTTTGCCGCCAATGACGATCGGGTAGTCGTAGGCGTTCATGTACCACACCATCAACATACCGCTGGCATATCCGGTGGCTCCGCCCAGGAACGAGAACCAGCCCACTGGCGAATTCCGCAATCCCATCGCCCCGTCCATCCCGTGCACCGGGAATGGCGTAAACACGTCCCAACGCGTGAAGCCGGCGTCGCGCACCTTTTGCGCTGCATGCAGGATATCCGCGGCGGTCGTGAACTCCGCGATCATGCCGTAGGGTTTAGCGGCGCCGTTCATAGCGATCCCTTCGCTTCACTTTGCATCGTGAAGGACCTCCTTCCCTTTTGCCCCGCCCAGCGGGTGGTGCGGATCAGCCTGCGGCGTAACGCCCTTGACCTCCGAAGTAGCAATCAGCGGCAGGAACCGTATAAACAGCAAGAACATTGTGAAGAACAGCCCGAAAGTGCCCAGGTAGGTGCAGACGTCCACCCAAGTCGGCTTGTAATATCCCCAATTGCCCGGCACGAAATCCTGGTAGAGCGAGCCCACGACAATCACGAACCGCTCAAACCACATGCCAACATTGGCCAGAATGGAGACGACAAACACGGCGATCAGGCTCTTGCGCACCTTCTTGAACCAGAAGACCTGTGGCACCACCGCATTGAAAACGAGCATCGCCCAGCCGCCGTACCAGTATTGACCGAACAACCGGTGCCAGAACGTAAAGCGCTCGTAAGGATTGCCGCTGTACCAGGCAATGAAATACTCCATGGCGTAGGCATAGCCGACAATCGAACCGGTGGCCAGCGTCACCTTGCACATCAGATCGATGTGCCGCATGGTGACGATCTCCTCTAGCTTTAGCAGCTTCCGTAACGGCACGATCAGCGTCAGCACCATGCCGAACCCGGAGTAAATCGCCCCCGCGACAAAGTACGGTGGGAAGATCGTCGTGTGCCACCCGGGAAGCTGGGACACAGAGAAGTCTAGCGAGACCGTGCTGTGCACCGACAACACCAGGGGCGTCGCCAGACCAGCCAGGATCAGATACGCCTTCTCGTAGTTGCTCCAGTGACGGTTGGACCCCGTCCACCCCAGCGCCAGCGCGCCGTAGATCAACTGCCTCGCCTTGGTCCTCGCCCGGTCGCGCAGGATAGCCAGGTCGGGCACCAACCCCACGTACCAAAACAGAGCGGACACCGTGAAGTAGGTAGATACCGCAAATACGTCCCACATCAGTGGCGACCGGAACTGCGGCCAGATGCTGTTTGAGTTTGGCAGTGGGAACAGCCACCAGCCATACCACACGCGACCAATGTGGATCAGGGGATATATCCCGGCGCACATCACGGCAAAGATCGTCATCGCCTCAGCCGCCCGGTTAATGGATGTGCGCCAGCGCTGCCGCAACAGAAACAGAATCGCTGAGATGAGCGTGCCCGCATGGCCGATGCCGATCCACCAGACGAAGTTGATGATCGCCCAGCCCCACATGATCGGATGGTTGAGGCCCCAGACGCCTACGCCCGTCGAGACCAGGTAGCAAACCATCGCCACCAGCAGCGTCAATAACATTACGCTGGGAACGAATGCCCACCACCACCAAACCGGCGTCTTCCCTTCAATTATGCCGGCCACCTTGTCGGTGATCCAACCGGGCGACCGCTGATTAGCAACCAGCGGAATCCGCTCCAATTCAGGAGGCGGCGCCGATACCTGGATCGCCGATGTGCTCGCTCGCCCGTTCACTTCACATCCCCCTTACCTTCTACTCCCACCGGCGCAGCTTCCCCGTGCTTGCTTTCTTCCTCCAGCCGTTCCCGCGGGTCGCCGTGCTTCTTGGAGTATTCCTCCCAAGTAGCCGGCAGCGCCTGGTAGTCCGGCATGCTCGGATTAGGATTACGCACCCGCGCGAGGTAGGTCGTGCGCGGCTTGGTGCCCAGGAAGTCAAGCAGGCTATAATTGCGCTGCTGCGTCTTGAGCCGGGAAACGCGGCTGTTCTCGTCCTTGAGGTTCCCAAACACAATCGCCTCGGCTGGGCACGCCTGCTGGCAAGCCGTCTTGAACGACCCCTCCGGCACCTCGATGTTGCCGCTATCGCGCGCCTTGACCTTCGCGGCAATCTCAGCCTGCTGGATCCGCTGGATGCAATAAGTGCATTTCTCCATCACGCCCCGCATCCGCACGGTGACATCCGGGTTCTTCGCCAGCTTCAGCAGCTCCCATTCCTCCGCGGGACGGGTGCTGAAGTCCTGGTTCTTCAACCAGCGGATCATGTCATATTGACCATCCGAGCTGTGCGTCAGCGGCGTCGTGTAGAAAGGCCCCTTCAGTTCCCCCAGCGGGCGCTTGTTGTAATCGAAGAAATTGAACCGCCGGACCTTATACGGACAGTTGTTCGAACAGTAACGCGTTCCAACGCACCGGTTGTACGTCATCACGTTCAGCCCTTCGTCATCATGGGTCGTCGCGTTGACAGGGCAAACGTTCTCGCACGGCGCCGCCTCGCAATGCTGACACAGGATAGCCTGGAGCGCGACTTGCGGGTCCTTTGGCGACCCGGCGTAATAGCGATCAATGCGCAGCCAATGCATCTCGCGGCTGCGGGCCACCTGGTCCTTGCCCACGATGGGGATGTTGTTCTCGCTCTGGCACGCCAGCACGCACGAGGAACAGCCAACACAGGAGTTGAGGTCAATCACCATGCCCCATTGGTGCAGCCCCTTCTTCTTGGCCTGGTCGAACGGATTCGGGTAGAGCGGCTCGGTGGTCGGCGGCGGCTCCAGCTTCATCACCTTCGCGAAGTCCGGGTGCTCGTAATACTGCTCGAGATTCGCCTCCCGCACTGCGGGCCGGCCTTCCATCCCCCAGTGATGCTGCACCGTCGCGACCGGATGTAATTGCCCAGTCGGCGCCAGCGACACTCCACTCGCGAAATGTGGCGCTGCGGTCGTGCGCAAACGATATGCATCATACCCGGCGCCACTACCCACTCGGCCGCTGTGAGACCGCCCGTAGCCGAGCCCCAGGCCAATCGTGCCGTCGGCCATGCCCGGCTGCAGCCACGCCGGGCCAACGATCTCTCGTCCGCCTAAAACCACCTTCACCAGCGAAGCCTGCATTGTCCCGCCGCCCTTTGTTTGGTTCACCAGCCCCAGCCCCTCGAAGGTCTTCGGACTGAGCAGGATGAGGTTCTCCCAAGCCGTCTTGGTAATCGGCTCGGGCAACTCCTGGAGCCAGCCATTGTTGCTGTAGCGCCCGTCGTCCACGCAGTAGTGCGAGTGGAATACCAGTTCCAGACCGTTGCCCGGCGCGGTCAGCTTTGCCGCCTGCAACGCACCGTTCACCGCTACCCCTGCCAAGGTAACTTCCACCGGCTTGGCGGCCGAGCCCTCCTTGAATCCGCTGAACAGGAACCGCTTCCATTCTTCCTCGCCCCCGCCGGTCAAGGTGCGGAACGTCTCCCGCACAATCTCGTAACTGCCGTTCGGCTCCAGCCCCGCCAGCCGCGCCAGCAACTCCAGCTCGGTCATCCCCTCAAACAGCGGCGCGACCAGCGGCTGGATCGGCACCAGCGACCCGTCGCTCGTGCGCGCGTCGCCCCATGACTCAAGGTAATGCAGCCGCGGGATGCTCCAATCGCTCAGCAGGCACGTCTCGTCCTCGTGAGAACCATGCCGCACAACCATCTTGGCCTTGCGCTGCGTCGCAGCCCAATCCAATTCCGCCGGCGCGTTATATACCGGATTGCCGCCCAGCACTACCAGCGTCCCGACTTCGCCCGCATTCAACGCCCGCGCCAGTTCGCCAATACTCCCCTCCTGCGGTGCTGGCGCATCATGGAACACCACGGTCTTGCCGATGTTGCCCAGCGCAGCGTTCATGGCTTGCGCCAGCGCGTGCACCGCCAGCGGCTGACGCTGACCCGCCACCACAACGCAACTGCCCGCATGCGCCAATAGGTCCTTGACGCATTCGGAAATCCACTTTGGGTCCACGCCAACAGGCTTGCCAAGCGCCGTCAGTGCCGCCGCCAGCTCGCCGCCGCCCTGAGGGATGACTTCCGCCGCCAAGGCCGCCGCCACCGGCAGCAGTGCGCTCGGTGGCACCCGCAGCCGATGGTCCGCGTTCACGCCCGTCAGCGTCATCAGGCTCTCCACCACGTAAAGGCGGTTGATCAAGTCCTCGCCCCGAGCCTCGTCCGGCGACTCGATCTTGCGCCCACGCGCAAAGTCGCGTATCAGCCGGTGCAGGTCCTCTTCGGCGCCCAGAAAATCGCAGTCCAGCGCCACAATCCGCTTCGCTTGCTCCAGGCGGTAGTACGGCTTCACCGGCTTGCCGAACGCGAGCGTGGCGCCCTCGCGATGGATGTCGCAGTCCACCGGCTCATACACAAACCATTTGGCCTTGGGGAACCGCCCGACCACGAGCTTCTGTACCCGCTCTCGCGATGGAGACGAACTGCGCTCCATCAGCAAGCACAGCCCCTCACCTTGCTTCTCCGCGAATTGCCTCGATAGCCCGCTCAGGAAATCCAGCGCTGCGGCCTGTGCTACCACCTTGCCCGCTTGCTTGAAGTGCATCGCCCGGTCCGGGTCGTACAGGTCCAGCACCGAGGCCTGAGCAAAGCGGTCCGTCGACCCGTTGCTGTCCGGGTGCAGCGCGTTGCCCTCGACTTTGGTGGGCCGGCCGTCATTTGATTTGACGACCACCGGGATGGCCCCTCCGCGCGTCGGCATGGCCGTCGCATAATACTGCGGCACGCCGTGCAGGTAACCCTCCGGTTGCTTGCTGAAGGGCAGGATGTTCGACACCGGCCGCCGGCAGCCCGTCAGCCCCACGCCCGCCAGCAGGAACGAGGCGGACATGATCTTCATGAAATGCCGCCGCGTCACAGCGTCGCTCATCTCCGGGGCACCTGCGGGAAACTCGTTCTCCACCCACTGCCGGAACTCCGGCGTCTCCGCCAGCTCGTCCATGCTCCGCCAATACCGCCGCCCGTCGTTAATCCCATAACCCTGGTTGGGCGCGCAGTCCTCTGCGCGCCGCCCCTGGCCCAAAGCAGCCTGTCCAGCCTCTGCGGCGTGCAAGGGACTGCGCGCCCCACCTTGCGGTTCATGTAACGGGCTTGCTTTCATCGGTGGCAGGCGGAGCAGTTTTCCAGCGACTGGACGTGCCAGTCCTTCATGAACTTCTGGCCGTTCAGCCGTTGCTGCTCGTCGTTCGCACTCGGGTTATCGCTCCATTTCCAGTTCAAATCCGTAATCTTATCCAGCGGGCGCAGCTTGGTCTCCGTGTGCCGATGGCAATCCAGGCAGAACGTCATGCTGAGAGGCTGCACCTCATAGACCTCGTCCATCTTGTTGATCTGCCCGTGACACTCCACGCAACTGATGCCACGGTTCACGTGGACGGAATGGTTAAAATAGACATAGTCCGGCACGCGGTGAATCTGCACCCACGGAATCGGCCGCCCGGTATCGGCGCTCTCCTGCACCAGCGCTAGCCGGGGATCGCCCTTAAGCACCTGGCTGTGGCAGTTCATGCAGGTCGAACTCGCCGGGATGTTGGAATACCACGACTTCTCCACCCCGTTATGGCAGTAGCGGCAATCAAAACCCAGTTGGTCCACATGGACCGCGTGCGAAAACGCCACCGGCTGAATCGGCTGATACCCGACCCGGGAATACTTCGGCGTCAGATAATACCACACACCCGCCGTCACCGCCGTAGCAGTCAGCAGCCCGCCGATGAGGATCATCACCGGCAGCCGATTGGTCCACTTTGGGAATATGGCTGACACTTCTCTAGATTATTCTAACCGCGGCAATTCCCGGCAACCGGCCATCCGCATCCCGCGTCAGGCGACCAACTTTCGTCTTCAGGGTTCTCTGTGCCGGCCAAAATCTGTAGCCCCGGTTTCCCGACTGCGCAAGGGGACCAAATAACATTTCTTACGATTTCCAGGCAAGTAATAATTTCGATAAGCAAGGCTAACTAGCATTGTCTTCCTTGGTAATCATCTTCCCGGTCTCCATCCTCATCGCCCGGACACTATCTTCTGGTTCCTTCGCCGCTCGGTTTAAGCGCGTTTTCGCTTGAACGTCCGTCTGACCGCCACTGTAAATCGCAGGCAGCGCTTCGGTTCCGCATTCTGCCTTCATCATTCTGAATTCGCTTTAGGGTGGCTTTAAGGTGGCTTTAGGGTCGCAATCGACCCTAAAGCCACCTCAAAGCCACCTCCGAGAGAAGGCAGAAGGAAGAATGGAGAATGCAGAAGGCCCCCCAAGGCTACCGCAAACCGGAGCCATGCAGTTGGTCCTGGGGCCCGTGCCCGCCCTGGGCGTTGCCAGCCGGCGCCCACGCAGGGTGGTTCCCGCGACGGCATAGTCACTGAACGATAAGTGCGGTTGGGCGGCCCAACATGTGGCCGGCGGGGGCGCCGGCCACTGCGCCCGGGGCGGGCGCGGTCCAATGGGACTGATCACGCCGGCCCCGGGGCATCCCCGGGGGGGGCTTCCGTACCCGCGGGGGCGCTTGGTCCGTGATCGTTCCTGTTGTGGCAGGTATGCGCTCGGAGCGAGAGTAGAAGCGTGAAAAACAATGTCGCTCTGATGGGTTTGACGGCGCGCCGTGCGTGCCGGGCAGCCCACTTGTTGGTCCAGAGTCGGCCTGCGCCGGGTATGGATTGAACAGCAACCACGAGCACATTCTAAGGCTTCCTGCTGGGGCTGCGCTCCTCGTTTGGGCGCTGTTATTCGCCTGCCCGGCCCGGGCGCAGGATCTGCCGGACACCAATCTCTGGAAGAGCGTCGAGCAAGGTTCCCTGAGCCGCGTGCATTCGGAAGCCTGGGTCCGGCCGAACGCGTTTCGTTCGTTCGACCTCCAGCATTCCCTCCTGCGCCCGCTGTTGGACCGGGCCCCGAAGGAATCAGCGCGGGCGGTCGCGTCGTCGGGCGCGGTCATTTCGCTGCCCCAGCCCGATGGGACGCTGGCTCGCTTCCACTTCGTCGAATCGCCGGTCATGCACCCGGCTCTGGCCGCCAGGTTCCCGGAGATTAAGACTTACCTCGGGTGGGGCATTGATGATCCGGCGGCGACGGTCCGCTTTGATCTGACGCTCGCGGGCTTCCACGCCCAAATCCTCTCGCCGCGGGGGGCTGTCTATATCGAGCCGTATCTGCGAGGCAACACGAACCTCCACGCCGTCTATGCCCGCCGTGATGCCCGTGCGTCGGCGCCGGATTTCCAGTGCCGGACAGACGGGACCACCGCAATGACGACGGTGTCCTCGGCGCCCACCCCCATCCGGCCACTCGCGGTCGTCAACGGAAACCTCCGCACCTATCGCCTGGCATGCGCAGCGACGGCGGAATACACGGCGTATTTTGGTGGGACGGTGCCGGCTGCCCTGGCGGCCATTGTCACGGCCATTAACCGGGTGACGGGAGTCTATGAATCGGAACTCGGCATCCGGCTGGAGCTGGTCGCTGATAATGACTTGATCGTCTATACGAATACTGGCGCCGAGCCGTATAGCGACGGCAACCCCACCGCCCTGTTGATGCAGAACCAGGCGAACCTGGATGCGGTCATTGGGGGCACCAATTACGACATCGGCCATGTCTTCAGCACCGCGGGCGGCGGACTGGCGGGCGTTGGCGTCGCCTGCGTGGCCGGTCTCAAGGCCATGGGCGAAACGGGCACCTACCCGCCAGTGGGTGATGCGTTTTACGTTGACTACGTGGCCCACGAGATCGGCCATCAATTCGGCGCTTCGCACTCGTTCAATAGCAGCGCCAATGCCTGCGGCTACGGCAATCGCTGCGCCGCCGCCGCCTACGAACCGGGCAGCGGCTCGACCATCATGTCCTATGCCGGCATTTGCAGCGCCGACAATCTCCAGTCACACAGCGGCGCCTATTTTCACTCGGCCAGCCTGGAGCAAATCCTCAGTTTCATAACCGCCGGCGCCGGCAGCACCCCGGCCTCTGTGAGCGCCACCGGCAACGGCGCCCCGACCGTGGATGCCGGACCCGACTACATCATCCCGATGGGCACACCCTTCACCCTGACGGCGACAGGCATCGACCCCGACGCGAAGACGCTGACCTATTGCTGGGAAGAGCGCGACCTCGGCCCCTCGACCACTTTAAGCGCAGCCGACAACGGCAGCAGCCCTTTGTTCCGGTCCTTCAATCCCACGACCAGCCCGGCGCGGACCTTCCCGCAGTTGTCCGACATCCTCAACCATACCACTACGCGCGGCGAGATGTTGCCGACCACCAGCCGCACGCTGAACTTCCGCGTCACCGCGCGCGACAATCAGCCAACCGGTGGTGCCACGGCCGCCTCTGACATGCAAGTGACAGTTATCACAAACGCCGGCCCCTTTGTCATCACGTCCCCCGACGGCGCGGCAACATGGTCAGGCGCGCAAACCGTCACCTGGAACGTGGCCGGCACCACCAATGCGCCGGTCGCGGCAGCCAGCGTCAATATCCTGCTCTCCACCAATGGCGGAGTCACTTTCCCGATCGTGCTGGCAAGCAACGTGCCGAATAGCGGCACCGCTACGGTGCTGCTTCCCCTGGTCACCGCCTCAGCCGCACGCATCATGGTCCAAGCGGACGGAAACATCTTCTTCGCGATCTCGCCGAGTAACTTCTCCATCGTGCCCCCGGCGAATCCGACCAACTATCCTCTCCCGATTCTCCAGCCGCTCCGAGTCGCGAATGGCGTCGCCCAACTCGCCTGGAACGCCGTCGCCGGCCAGACCTATCGCCTCCAATACAAGCCCACCCTGTCCGCTACCAATTGGACCGATCTTGAGCCCGACATCACGGCCTCCGGCCCCTTCATGTCGGCGACCGATCCCATCGGCACAGCCCCCCAACGCTTCTACCGTATACTCCTATTGCCGTAGCAGGCCCCGCGATCAAGCGTAGCGCAGGCGTCGCCGGCGAAGCTATGGAGAGGTGAGCGGGCGGGACGGGACGCTGCTATACCCGTGATCCCGGAAACAGCGTAGAGCGCGCTGTATTCATATTATGGGTTGAATCGCAATGACTTACGTCTATCCAAGCGCCATTCTGGTCATCCTTCTTGCCTGGTCTCAGGCTGAAGACGGCACTCCTCCTCTATTCTTTCTGCTGGAGCCACACCCGGACCCTGAAGAAGGTGCCGCTGGCAGGGGCGGCTGAGAGGGAAAAAACCAGAGTCTCAGAGCCGGACGCGACGGTGCGATCGGCCAAGCCGGGAACGGCCACCCATGAGCTTCCACCCGCAAGGTCCGCGCTGCTCTCGAGCCCGTAGTGGCGCTCCGCAAATTGGGACGAGTGCGGCAGAAAGGCGCTGTTGTAGTGAGCCAGGCCGCCGCAGAGCATGTTCGGGAACACGGCGGTGAAGTCTCCCTGAGACCAGCCCGTCGCGTGCACTCCGAGCAGAGGTTCCATCCATCCGATAACCGCCCAAATCGAGGCAATTGGATGTTGGATGTTCGATGTAGGTTGTTGGATGTTTCCCCGGGGTCCATGGTCCCCCTGCGCGGCAGATAGGCACTGAAACCCGCCCGGGAACAACTTTGATAACAGGATGGTTTCATGCGCGCGCATCGCAAGGGTTGGATTGCCGGGCGATAAAGGCAACGTCAATCAATCACAGCATGGTGCCAGGGTAAAGATTCGGCTATCCCGCCCCCGCCGTAGATTTATTCCATTTTGTGCGGGACACACCTCGTCTGGTTGCTTACTCTGGTTGGGTGATTTCTGCCAGCGAGAACACGGCTG
>Ga0224558_1002256_pt1 | contig 18138 bp, 17 predicted proteins | sample 714S32024metaG_FD_180682 | JGI IMG/M metagenome (GOLD analysis project Ga0224558, IMG submission 180682) | Peat soil microbial communities from Stordalen Mire, Sweden - 717 S3 20-24 | ecosystem: Environmental > Terrestrial > Soil > Wetlands > Peat | place: Sweden: Norrbotten County, Stordalen...
GAAGGGCTGTGATTATGCCGGGTCGCTCAGCGCCCGGCGAGGGCGCCGGGCCGCCTCTGGCGCACCACCCCGCATAATCCAGTGCCCTACATAATGTGGATTATCCAGGTGACGGCATAATCCACACAACTGCACTTCGCCGAGTGCGGCCGCCCTCCGGGCGGGAATCGGCCGTCTCCGGTTCACCAAGGTCCTGGTAGCCGGTCCGAATCGTCGAAGGTGACGTTCAGGGTGACGTCGTTCCGGACGATACGACCATGGAACGGTCACCGAACACTCCTTGGCGGACGCCGCGATGCTGTCGATAGGGCGACTCGGTATCACCAGTGGCGCCGAGTACTACCTCGACAGCACTCCTTGGCGGACGCCGCGATGCTGTCGATAGGGCGACTCGGTATCACCAGTGGCGCCGAGTACTACCTCGACAGGGTGGCCAACAACGTCGACGACTACTACCTGGGCCGGGGCGAGGCGCCCGGCAAGTGGATCGGGACGACGGCGGAGCAGCTCGGACTCGTCGGACAGGTCGACGCCGAATCACTACGGAACCTGCTGGCTGGCAGGTCCGCCACGGGAGACGACCTCGGTGCGCGGCTGTGCGCCGAACGCCGCCCCGGCTACGACCTCACCTTCTCCGCCCCGAAGGGCGTCTCACTCCTGTGGGCGTTTGGATCGGATCACACCCGGGAAAGGATCTCGAACGCCCACGACCGGGCCGTCGGCGCCGTGCTCGACCACCTGTCGGCGGAGGCTTGCTTCGTCCAGAGAGGTGCCGGGGGACAGCAGTTGCTGGAAGCCAATGGCTTCATCGGTGCTGCCTTCCGCCACCGGACCAGCCGGGCTGGGGATCCCCAGCTCCACACCCACGTCGTCGTGCCCAACCTGGTCCAGGGCGCAGACGGTCGGTGGCCGGCCCCTGACAGCCGCCATCTCTACACCTGGCAGAAGACCGCCGGCACCCTCTACCAGTCCGCGCTCCGGGCCGAGCTGGCCCCCCTCGGCCTTCGCTGGCAGGTGCGGCGCAACGGTCTCGGCGAGCTCTCCGACATCCCGAAGAACATCCTGCGGGCGTTCTCCAAGCGCAGGGCCGACATCGAGGCGGCCATGGACGAACGGGGCGTCACCTCGGCTTCGTCGGCCGAGAAGGCAGCCCTCGCCACCCGGGCGCGCAAGCCCGATGGGACAGCGCCGTTCGACCTCTTGCGTGAGGGCTGGAAGGCACAGCTGGCTGAGATCCCTTATCCCGATGATGAGGGTGGCCACCACCCCGCCCCTACCGCGGCGGGGTGCAGAGCCCCCCGTAGGCGTCCGGGCGGCGGGTGGTCAGGAACGGGAACAGCGTGAGCCAGTCCTCCCGCTGCCCCAGGTCGAGGTCGGCCACGAGCACGGCAGGCTCGTCCCGCGGCGCCTGGACCAGCTTGCGGCCGTAGGGGTCGGAGATGAACGACGAGCCGTAGAAGGTGAGCGGGTCCTCGGTGCCGATCCGGTTGACGGCCACCATGAACGTGCCGTTGGCGATCCCGTTCCCGAGGATCACCGTCTCCCACAGCGGCTCGGTGTCGAACCCGGGGTGGTCGGGCTCCGACCCGATGGCCGTCGGGTAGACGAGGACGTCCGTGCCGGCGAGGGCGTACGCCCGGGCCAGCTCGGGGAACCACTGGTCCCAGCAGGTGGGGAAGCCGAACCGCGCATCGCCGATCGGCAGCGGGCGGGCCGCCTCCTCGGCCGGCCCCGGCTCGAAGTAGCGGTCCTCGTAGTAGCCCGCGGTGATCGGGAGGTGGAGCTTGCGGGTCCTCGACGCCAGCGTCCCGTCGGGCGCCATGACGACGGCGGTGTTGTACCCGAGCGTCCGGCCGGGCCGGGCCTCCCACAGGGACGCATGCACGTAGGCGCCTGTCTCGACGGCGAGCGCGGCAGCGAACGCCGTGGTCGGGCCGCCTTCGAGCTGCTCGGGCTCGACGCCCGGCCGGGGGCCGTCGGGGGTGACGGCGAAGTAGGGGGAGAGAGTCAGCTCCTGCAGGCAGACCAGACGGGCGCCCTCGCCGGCCGCCATCCAGACGCCCTCGGCCAGGGCGGCACGGTGCTCGTCGGGGTCGGGGTGCCAGCGGTGCTGCACCGCCCCGACCCGCACCGGGCGCGGCCGGCCCACCCCCACCCGGGCGTAGGAGACGCCCGGCGACGCCGTGAGCAGCCTCAACTCGTCCCCACCCGCGTCGGCACCTGCTGGGTGATGCAGTGCGGGCCGCCGCCGCCGTAGGCGATGACCAGTCCGGGGACGCCGACCACTTCGCGTCCGGGGAAGGCGGCCGCCAGGTGCTCGAGCGCCTCCTCGTCCTCGTCGGCGGAGGACCCGCCGGCCAGGGGGACGATCACCCCTCCGTTGCACAGGGCCAGGTTGAGGTAGGCGTTGGGCACGCGGGTGTCGGCCACCTCGCCGTAGGCCAGCGGCGGGAACGTCACGACGTCGAGGCCGGCGGCGATGGCGCGCTCGCGGTTCTCGGCCATCGTCTCGTGGTCGGGGTCACCGGGCGGCCGCGACTGCAGGAGTAGCTGGCCGGCATCGTTGAAGGTGGCGATGCCGTCGACGTGGCCATCGGTGTCGCGGTCGTCTACCAGTCCCCGCCCGAGCCAGACCACGCCGGTCACCCCGAGATAGGAGCGGAGGGCGTCCTCGATGGCGGACCGGTCCAGCTCCGGGTTGCGGTTCGGGGCGAGCAGGCACTGCTCGGTGGTGACGAGGTGCCCCCGCTCGTCGACGAGGATCGAGCCGCCCTCGAGCACGATCGGCGCCTCGAAGGCCACGTCGCCGTACAGCTCGGCGAGGACGCCGCCGGCGGCCTCGTCGCGGTCCCAGCCGGCGAACTTCTCGCCCCAGGCGTTGAACCGGAAGTGGACCCCGGCCCGACGGCCGGCCGTGTCGAGTGCGAAGATCGGCCCGCTGTCGCGCATCCACGAGTCGTCGATCGGCAGCTCGACCAGATCGACGCCGCCGGCCAGCAGGGCCCGGGCCCCGTCGGCGGCCGCCTCGTCAGGCACCACCATGGTCACCGGCTCGAAGGCGGCGACGGCGTTGGCGACCTCGGCATACGCATGCCATGCCGCAGCCAGCTCGCTCCCCCAGAGCTCGCGCCGGCACGGCCACGCCATCAACATCCGCTCGTGCGGGGCCGTCTCGGGCGGCATCCGGAATCCGTGGTCGGCTGGGGTGCCCGTCGGGGCGGTAGTCATGATGGTGGACGCTACTCGCCGTCGCACCCCCGGCCGGCGCCGTTCACGGGTGCGCGGTGGTGGCGAGGGAGGGGTCCTCCTGCCCGGCCAGGACGTCGTGCAGCGTCGCCACCAGGTCGTCGACCGCCTGCGCCTGGACGGTGAGGGTGCGGCGGTTCCCGTCGCGCTCCTCTGCCAGCAGGCCGGCGTCCCCGAGCACCCACACGTGGTTTCTCACACCGTCAATCGAAGGAGGCCCCTCGGGGAAGGGCTCATCGCGTCGCAGCGGTCTGACGTCATCTGCTTGTTCGGCTCGTCGCCCGTGAGCGGGGTACGACTACGGCCGGCGACCGCCTGAATCCGCCGATTCCGCCCTTCTACCCGCCGCCCCCCTGTAATTGAGGGGAGATGAACCCCAGCCGATTCGGGCACCTGAGCCCCCCCCGACCGGCACGACTGGGGCAGGTCCGGCCTGCGAGGCCCCCGCAATTCATGTCGAGGTTGACCGCCACGATGGTGGCACCAATGATTACCGTGCCGTCGGTCGCGATAGCACTGACGCACGAATCGAACCACCCTCGTTCGCGAGTGGCGATTCAGGATTCTGGATCGATCATCCAGGAGAAATGGGACCTGAGTGCGCGATCTTGTGCTCATTCACGGCCTTGGCAGCGATCACCGCTACTGGGACGAACTGATACCGGAACTGACCGGGGACTTCGACGTGCTGGCTCTCGATCTTCCAGGCCATGGCTCTGGAGCCAAACGTCTGACGGCCCAGGAGGCTCACCCTCGGGCATTGGCCGCCGCTGTGGCCGACCAGCTCGTTGACCGCGGCATCGACCAACCCCATGTGGTTGGTCTCTCGCTTGGTGGCTGCGTTGCGCTCGAACTCGCAGCGACGGGCCGCTGTGCGAGCGTTGTAGCTCTGTCTCCCGCTGGACTCTGGGCAGAGGGAACCCGCGTCCACAAGGAACGCCAGGGCCTCCTCCTTGGGCCGGTGATTCGGATGCTTGGTCCGACGCTCCCGTCGCTGACCCGCATCTCCTAGGTCAAGAAGGTCGGGTTGGCGAAGAACGTGGCCGCACCTCAACGGGTCAGCGATGAACAGTTCCTGGCGGCCGCTCATGCGATTGGGAAGTCACGTGGGTACTCGGCGTGCGAAGAAGCCATGGTGACCGATCGATTTCGCGAAGGAACAAGGATTCGTATCCCGACCACCGTCGCCTACGGTGACGACGACAAGGTGTTTCCGGCGCCGACGTATCAAGATCCCAGTGAACTACCGGCTCAGGCTCGATTTGAGGTCGTCGCAGATTGTGGGCACGCCATGACGTGGGATCAACCCGAGACATGTCTCGGATTCATCCGCGACACCACATCATGAGATGGGGAACCGGACTGCCCCTATCGCCAGCTCTGGGCGCGCTATCGACGGCCAGGTGCTTGCCGAGCGCGAACTGCCCTACTCCGGCGCGTCGGGGCAACCCCCACCTGCCATCGCAGACGGAGGACGGACGCCTGTGCGGTCGCTAGCCGGCCGGGCGTAGCGTGGGCCCATGCGCTTCGCCTTCAAGACCTCGCCGCAGGACACGACCTGGACCGACATGCTCGCCGTGTGGAAGGCGGCCGACGACATCGAGCTGTTCGAGTCGGGCTGGACCTTCGACCACTTCTATCCGATCTTTTCCGACAGCACCGGCCCCTGCATGGAGGGCTGGACCACCATGACGGCGCTGGCCCAGGCGACGACCCGCCTGCGCATGGGAACCCTGGTGACCGGCATCCACTATCGCCACCCGGCGATCCTGGCCAACATGGCGACCACTCTCGACATCGTTTCCGGGGGGCGGCTGGAGCTCGGGATCGGGGCCGGGTGGAACGAGGAGGAGTCGGGGGCCTACGGGATCGCGCTGGGCACGCCTGCCCAGCGCAGCGACCGCTTCGAGGAGGCGTGTGAGGTGATCGTCGGGCTCCTCACGCAGGAGACGACGACATTCAAGGGCCAGTACTACCAGCTCACCGATGCCCGCAACGAGCCCAAGCCGGTCCAACGCCCCCACCCGCCGATCTGCATCGGCGGCAGCGGTGAGAAGAGGACGCTCCGCACCGCAGCCCGGTTCGCCCAGCACTGGAACTTCGTGGGTGGTACGCCGGAGGAGTTCGCCCGCAAGCGCGACATCCTCTATCAGCACTGCGAGGACCTCGGCCGCGAACCGAAAGAGATCCTCCTCTCCAGCCACGTCATCTTCGCCGGCGACCCAAAGGCCACCGCCGAACAGGCCGCCGCACTGGCCGAGGTCGGCGCCGAGCTGGGCATTGTCTATCTCCGACCGCCCCTGGATCCCGGAGTACTCGAGCCGCTCGCCAGCGCCTTACGTGACCTCTAGAGAAACGACGACTACTCCTCGTCCAGACCGAACGACTTGCGCCGGAAGCGTTTCGGGGCGACGACGGGCAACCATGTCGTTCGAGCGACCATCTTGACAGCGCCGACAAGGCGAAGCACGAGTGTCTCAGTCCGGATTTGTGACCAGCCAGCCAAGTCCTCACCTGGTCATTCCCGGACGACCGAGACCCAACAATTTGCGATGATCGTGGATCGCACTAGCCGCGCGTACGCTTAGGTCGAGGCGCAAGCCACCCTTGCGCAGAACTGGAGATGGCGTCCTGGTGGCAGATCTTTCCGTGTTCAGTGAACTCGTGCCTCTCGACCACGGGCTGTGTGTCCTCAGCTCCATCCGTAGAGATGGCAGCGTGGCAGCCTCGGTCGTCAACGCTGGGGTCTTGCGGCACCCGGTCATCGACGTGCCCGTGGTGGGCCTCGTCGCCCGCGGCCTTCGCAAGCTGGACAACCTGCGCAACGATCCCCGGGCCACCATTGTCGCTCGGGTCGGCTGGCGATGGGCGGCTGTCGAAGGGGAAGCCGAGGTCATTGGACCGGACGATCCGCATCCGGATGTGGATGGCGAAAGGCTGCGCCTACTGCTTCGGGAGGTCTTCGTAGCCGCTGGGGGAACTCACGAGGATTGGCCCGAATACGACCGAGTGATGCTTGGAGAGGGCAGCGCTGCCGTGCTTATCGTCCCTCGGCGTACGTACGGGAACCCTGCCTGACGCCAGTTCGGATCTGGGCGGCCAATCTCGCCAACTAAACCCGTCGGCAGTACCGATATGTGGTGGTGTCAGCGTGAGCCGGGACTAGCCAACAACATCGGGTCGGCGGGACAGCCCTCCCGCAACAATGGGCAGCCGTGCGTGCAATCGCGAGCACAACAAGTCGTGGATCGGTGCCGTGGCGACAGCCAACTGGCCGGAACTCGCTCTCAGATCTGAAGGCTGGGAATTGGATCTTGGGCGTACTCAGCGTGCAACGCTGAGAACGCCCAGTTGGTCATCGGCAAGCGGGTCGGAGCACCAAGGCTACGTTCTCACCCAGCAGAGCTGAGATCCGTCCAGCGATTCCCGGCGATCAGCGCTGGTTCGAGGTTCGAGTCCCGAATCGCCTACCACTGCGCCGGATCCGCAAGCACCCCCAGGGCACTGTGGCGGTCACCTCGTCCGCTCCCGAACTACCATGCAACTGCCCGCTCGGCCAGTCGGTTCACCCGGTCGCAGTGGCGAAGGAGGGCCGTGGCTCAGGCAGCATGCATCGCAGGTAGCTCGGGACCGTCGTCCCGTGCGACGTCTGCCGGTTCTGCGTCCCCGGGGGCGGAGTCGCCGCCACCACCGTCGATCGTCGACCGCGCCCTCGGGCCCTACCGATCCGTCACCAGATTCCTGGAGCGACGGGCACTCGTGCGGGCGGCGCGGGCGGTACCCCGGACGCTGCGGTTCATTGCCACCACCGCCGTGCACGGAACCGTGGCCGGTGCGGTGGGGGCCCCTCGCCACTCCCCCGGGCTGGCGGTCGGCGTGGCCGCGGACGAGGCCTTCCTGGCGATGGCGATGGCACCGAGCAGATTCCCCAGACGGGCGGACTACTCGCGCGTGAGCGGCGAGCTGGCCGAGGCGGAACAGCTGTTCTCGACTCGCGGGTGGATCGACCGCCCCGCCTCCTACCACCGCTCGCCACCGCCGCTGGAGGACGCCGAGCTGCAGTCCAGCCGGGGTTGGGCGATGGGCCTCGGGTATGAACGAATCACCTTCGAGAGCGGATTCGCGCCCCGCACCGGCGAGCCGGGCGCCGAACGGTGGATGGGCTACGAGCCGAACCGCCGGGCCGTGGCCACCATCGTGCGCCATCCCGAGCGCGACGGACCCCGCCCGTGGCTCGTGAGCGTCCACGGATTCGCCATGGGCTACCCGTTCATGGACTTCCTCGGACTGCGCACCGCCACGGTCCACCATGCGCTCGGGTTCAACGTCGCCTCGCCGGTGCTGCCGCTGCACGGGTCCCGCAAGGTGACCCGGGTAAGCGGCGAACCGTTCCTGTCGTTCGACCTCATGAACAGCGTGCACGGGTTCTCGCAGGCGATCTGGGATCTCCGACGCCTGCTGACGTGGATACGCGCCCAGGGCGCCGAGTCGGTCAGCCTGTACGGCGTGTCCCTCGGCGCCTACGTGGTCTCGCTCCTGGCGGGAATCGAGGACGGGATCGACTCGGTCGTGGCCGGCATCCCGATGGTGGACCTTCCTGCGCTGTTCCACGAGCTCAGCCCGGCGCACGTCCGGGCCCGATCGATCGAGCACAACGTCATCGGCGGCCCAGCAGAAACGGTGTTCGTCCCGGTGTCGCCCCTGCGATTCGCGCCGAAGGTGCCACACGAGGGCCGCTTCATCTTCGCGGGACGGGGCGATCGCCTCGCGAATCCCGCGCATGCACATCGACTGTGGGAGCACTGGGACCGCCCGCCGATCAGCTGGTACTGGGGATCCCACGTGGGCTACCTGTGGTCGCGCCAGGTCGCCACGTTCCTCGAGGACTCGCTGGCGACAACCCGCCCGCACCGCCTGTCCCTCCAAGAAGCGGGCTGAGCGGCAGCCATCTCCCCCCCGGGGGGGCGCGGTGGTCCCTGCGCACGGCCTGCCGGCACGCCGGCCCCCATCAGCGAGACCTACGGGCCGAACGACCCTTCCCTCGGGCGCCGAGCGGCGCGAAAATGGCAAGGGGAACGGGAGTCAGCATGGCAGTCACGTTTAAGCACGATCCGGAGGGGGCAGACCGCGGGGATACCGGGGGGGTCCTCACGACGTTTATCGGCGGGCTGACCGAGCGGGTGGACCATGTGCGCGACGAGCCCGTATTCCAGCGGGATAAGGAGTTCATCCGCCGGCAGCTCTCGATGTTGACGCGGTACGTCAACTACTTTTCCCCCGAGGTCCGGGGACAGGAGAACCTTCCCGCCAGCGGTCCGGTGCTCGTGGTCGGGAACCACTCCAACCTGTTCTACATGCCCGACGCCTGGGTGGTCGGGCTCGAGGTCATCCGACGCCGTGGGCTCGAGCAGCCGGCGTACGCCCTCGGCTACGACCTCCTCTTCGGAATCCCCTTCGTGGGTCCGTTCCTGCGCCGCATCGGGGCGATCCCCGCAGGAGGACAGGCGGCCGAGCAGGGCTTGGCGAACGGAGGGCTCGTGCTCGTCTACCCCGGCGGCGACCGAGAGGCGTGTCGCCCGTGGACCCAGCGGGACACGGTCGACCTCGGTGACCACCAGGGGTTCATCCGTCTGGCGCTCCGGACGGGCGTGCCCGTGGTGCCGGTGGTGGCCCACGGATCACATGACGCGGTCATCGTCGTCTCGCGCGGCGAACGCCTGGCGAAGGCCCTCGGACTGCACCGCCTGCGGATCCACGTGTTCCCCATCCTGCTGGCGCCCTACGGCCTCACCACCGCTGTCGTACCACCACTTCCGATGCCGTCGGCCATCACCGTCGAGTTCCTTCCAGCGCTCGACTGGAGTGCCTACGGCCCCGATGCGGCGGACGACGAGGAGGTCGTGGCCGAGTGCTACGACGAGATCTCCCGTGTCCTGCAGTCGGCCCTCGACCGCCTGCATGCGCAGGACCCCCACCCGGTCATCCGGGGCTTGACCAGCCTCGTGCGGCCGGGGAGGACGCGGCTGAAGGTCCCGGAGGTCTGACGGGGATACTCGGTGGGTTCCACCGGCTCGCCGGGGCCGCGCTCAGGGCTCCGTCACTTCCGTCACACACCTGCCGGCGGTGCGACCGGAGAACACGCAGTCCGCAAGGGAGAGCCCGCTCACGTAGCTGCGCGACGTGACGCCGGCGGTGCACCGACCGGCGGTGAAGAGGCCGTCGATGCAGGTTCCGTCCGACCGCAGCACCCGTTGGCCGGCATCGACGTCGAGGCCTCCCAATGTGATGCACGGCGCCGGGAATAGCAGGCTGTCGAGATGGCACGGCACCGCCGCGTACGGTCCGGGACCGAGTGGTCGGAACAGCTCGGCGGACTTGCCCATGGGATCCGGCTGCCCGCTGAGAGCGCAACGGTTGTACTCGTCGACCGTCGACTCGAGCACTGACGCAGGGACGCCGATCCTGTCCGCCAGGAGGCGGAGCGACGGCGCCATCCTCCGGTTGACGAACAGGTTGACGGATCCGAAGAGCCGGGTCAAGACGATGTGGTTGGCCCTGCCGTCCAGCAGTTGGCCTAGTGGTCGGCTGTGGAGCGGAGGGGCGGCGTGCACGACGGCACCACGCCTCGGAGCCTCCCGCTCAGGGTGGGCTGCACCCTTCCGGACTTCCGGGACTCGCGCGGGCAACTCCGCTTGACAGTGCGCACTTGGGTCCGTCGCCAGATTCCTCGAGTTCTCAGCGTGCGAAGCTGAGGCTGCAGGATCTTCCCAATCTGCAAGGCCGCTACCGCGCAGCACGGGAACGGTCCGGGGCGCAACGGGAGCGTCAAGAAAGGGCTATGCGCGGATGTTCACATCTCGCAAGGTCGGTCGGTCGTAGAATTGGGCGTGGACGAAGACGCAGAAGAGCCAGAAGACCTATTCGTACCCGATCGGTTCGAGGGTCTGAAGGATGTTGGCGCAGGGACACTGCGGTCAATCATCGTGCCAGTAGACGATGCACTCAGTGCCGTTGCAAGGCAGTTTCGGTCGTTGACGGCAGCTCGCCGAGGGGGCCTTCTGCTGCTCCGGGGCGACACCGGTGCAGGTAAGTCAACTTTTCTCGACACAATTGGACTCTTTCTGTCCGGGGTCAGCACCGAGGAAATCCCAGCTCACGCGGACGTGAGCAACGTCCTTGCAGGGCTTGCGCCCTCGGATAACCAACGAGTTCTGGTCCTTGGGGGCCGCGAAGCTCTCGGACAGGTGGCCCGGGATGAGCTTGAGGCCACTCTCCACGCTGTCAATACATTCGTTCGATCCGAGCCTGGGTCAAAGACGCTCGTCGTCTGGCCAACAAACACCGATGAACTGACTCAGCAACTTGCGGAACTCGGAAGCGAGCTTCCAGACCCGGAGCTTTAGGTAGCGGGACCTTCAGCGTCGACGGATCTGGAAGCGATGCAACCCTAGTTGCACGTTGGCGTCCGAGTGCCATCAGCACCCACTTCCGGTGGTCTCGGTCCGGGAACATTTCCCTGGTACACGCCTATGACCCGCGCCGGCGACCTCAAGGTTACGAGCACGGGTGTCGACGCAGTTACACATGGAGCTTTATACCCTTTCCTGCGCACCCGTCGGTGGCGGTCACTGCGATTGCGGACTGGCTTGAGACGGGAGTAGGTGCGAGCGACCCGACCCGGACCCGTATCGCCTCCCTCGGCAATGCGGCCGCCATCGACCAGGAGACGGCGATTGCCGACCGGTCCTCAGATCTGAGCGAATCTGCTCCCGTTGTTGAAGACGATGGCGAAAGTCCGACAGGCGTGTTTTCGGTCGCATTGGTGACCAAGCTGAATCTGTGGTGGAAGGAGACGACATGTCTCGTCTTGGCCGAAGAGGCCGGGCGACTCGGAATCAGCGATGGCACCCTGCGCGCCGCGACCGAGATGGTCGACCGAAGCTGTAACTCAAGCATGGTCAGGATAGCCAAGCAGTATGACCTAGAGCTTCAAGACCTTCACGCACGGCTGGTGGATCTTGCGAGCCACGATCAACTGACCGGACTGGCAAACCGAGCCGTGTTTCTGGCCCGGTTGGAGGCGGCAATCTCCCGGATCGACCGTCATCTCGGTGGTCTGGCTGTGGTGTTCATCGACCTCGATGACTTCAAGGCGGTCAACGATGCCTTCGGTCACCGCAGCGGCGACGAACTCCTCACGATTCTAGGGGAGCGTTTCACCGATCTCATGCGGCCAGAAGACACCATCGCCCGGTTTGGCGGAGACGAGTTCGTGGCCCTCTTCGAAGATCTGACCGACCCCGCGAATGAGGCCGAAGTCTTGGCCGGACGACTGCACCAGGCGATTGCCGAGCCGATAGTGATTGCTGGCGAACCGTTGTACATGACGGCCAGCGTTGGCGTCGTCGTGGTGACTGGTGTGGAGTTCCGCTCCGAGGACGTGCTCGCTCAAGCGGACATGACGATGTATGGAGTCAAGCGAGCGGGACGCAACCGTGTGGCAGTAGTGGAGTTGGGCAACGAGATGCACCCGGCAGCGTTCGCCATGGCGAGCGAGCTACATCGTGCTTTGGAGCGCCGGGAACTCACGCTCGCCTACCAACCCGTGTTCGCCGTCCAAGCGGGTGGCTTGGTCGGGTTCGAAGCTCTCTGCCGCTGGACCCACGCGGAACGAGGGGCGATCCCTCCGCTCGACTTCATCCCCGTGGCCGAGGAGTCTGGACTCATGCCTGCCATCGGGGCATGGGTGCTCGAAGAGGCCTGCCGCCAGTCAGCCGCTTGGGGTGAACTTCTGGGAGACGGCCTGTCGATGGCAGTGAATGTCTCGGGACGCCAGCTTGCTGATCCCGAGTTTCCGTCGCTCGTGTTGCACGCGCTGACCGCCACCGGACTCCCGGCCAAGGTGCTGATCCTCGAAATGACCGAGAGCATCCTTCTCGGGGAACATGCAAACTACGAATCCGTTCTCAGGGAACTCAAGGATCTTGGCGTGCGTTTGGCAATCGATGACTTCGGCACCGGCTACTCGTCCTTGGCGTATCTGCGGCGGTTTCCGGTTGACCAACTCAAAGTGGATCGTGGCTTCGTGCAGGATGTGGCCGAACATGGCGACACCAGGATCATGGGGGCCGTGATTCGCCTGGCACACGACCTCGGTCTGGAAGTCGTCGCTGAGGGGGTTGAGACCGAGGCTGAACAATCCATCGTTCAGAAGCTCGGATGTGACTCGATGCAGGGCTTCCTTCTCGGCTACCCACTTTCTCCTACGCTCATCGAACAGACATTTGCAAAGGGCGATCTCCCTGCCGCCAGGCGGGTCGCGCCACATGGTCGCTGACTCATACCGGACTCTGCCTACGGGAGTATCCACTTCGGCGCGGATTCGCTCTGTGCCCAGAATCCAATCCGGTCACGGCATCCCCTACTTGTAACCAAGGAAAAAGGTGAAGTCCTCCGCTGCAAAGGCGTTGTGTGCGGCCACTGCAGCTTCCTCATCTTCGAACTCCCGACGTGCCGTTCTGCGCTGCTGTCCGGATGGCGATGGCCGTCGATCTGGCGCGTTGTTCGGCGCCCGAGCGGGTGCGCTCGGCGACACCCACAGCATCGGCTGCCGAGCGCTGTTCCGTGTGCTCTGCGACCGGGACACACGGCCTACGTGCTCGCGATCATCGCTGCACCCGTGTAACAACACATTTGGGATAGAGCCGAGCGCTCGCCGGGTGATCCGTGATAGGCCCGACGCCGCTGGCGGCCCGGGTCTTCAGCTGAGACAGTGTTGGATATGCTTGCTGCGTTCTCCATCACCCCGATAGTCACCGGAGAGTCTGTCAGCGACCTGGTCACCGAGACAGTCCGCATCGTACGCGCAAGCGGCCCTCCGAACGAGACGAACGCCATGTTCACCAACCTCGAGGGCGAGTGGGACGAGATCATGGCCGTCATCAAGGCGTGCGTGGACGCAGCGGCTCAAGCCGCGCCCCGCGTTTCGGTGGTGATGAAGCTGGACCACCGCCCGGCCGAACCGAGCGGCCGTATCCACCGAAAGGTGGAGTCGATCGAACAGAAGCTGCTGGACGAAGACTGAGCAAGTGCTCAGTGAGCGATGGAGCGTGGACCGCTCGCAACGCCCTGAAGCGAGAGCTGTGGGCCACGTGCTCGCCCAGCAGCTCGTCGAAGCAGGCAAGCAGGTGCTCGACGTGTGGGCGATCCTCGCCGCCGGGTAGGTGCGACGTTTCCGATGCACAGACCACGATCCAATCGGGCACCGACTTCACGGGAACGCGAAAGCGCCCGTCCCACGAACTGACGGGGATCGGGCGCTCTACTTCACTTGTACTCCGAGAACGGATCGCTTTGGGAAATGGCTACCAGTGGGGCTTCCTTGTCCCGTGCCGTTGCAACGCTCCCACTTCGAGCTGCTTGCCTTGGATCTACCTGGGCCTGCCGGGATCTCTCCCGTACAATCCTCTGCCATCCGCTCTCAGGATGGCCCTCCATGTCTACTTCCCATAAGCGCCTCCTTCCGAGATCCTTCCGGATCCCTCACCATCAGTATGCGCTTGAAACGTCTGAATAAACAGGGTCGAACTACCTGTTCCACCTCGATGCCGAGCAACGCCCAGGTCGCTTCCTTCACAGCCTCTCCCGTCATGGCGGGGTCGGGTTCCCACATCCATCGCCTCGTCCAAGGAGCCAGCACGAGAGTGCCCCCGATCGGGTGCGGGACGGTTATCTCGTGATCCAGCCCGGCCCCGGCACACCGTTGCACCCGAAAGTCTCCATCAGACCCAGGCCGGTTCAGATTCCCGAGCCAATGGGCCCTAGTGCTGCCCAGATCGTGAGTTGTGTGAGGGATTGTGTTGGTTCGAGTGCAATTCGAGGACAGCCCGTGGGGTCGAAAGGACGATCCTCGTGCGATGCCCACCGAGTGTATCGGTCAGTCCAGCTAGCCTTCGGCCATGCCGCGCAATCGCGAGGCATCTGAGGCCGGACCGCCCGTTGAACTCCATCCCCCCGACGATGCCACAAGGGCCGAACTCACCCAGGACGACGGGGAATGGACGGTTTCGTATTTCGGGGGTCGAAGGCTTAGCCGTGATCTGGTCGGCAATGAGCAGCTCGTCGCCGAACTCCACGGGAACATGAGGCATGGTCCGATCGTGAAGTACCTCGAGGAGAGGCTGCGCGCTGCTGGGCGGAGAGTGGTGCACTCCGACGTCGACCTGCAGCGCGCCGTCGTCGCCGACTGGACGCTCGCACCGAAATAGATGCGCACTCAATCCTCCTTCGGTCGCCGCTTGGCGATTTTGTCCAGGTAGGCCCAGGCGCCTTCGCGGTCGCCGGCAGCAATCAGTTCGTCTATCCGCTCGCGCTGTTCTGGCTTGGCTTGGTCCAGCGTGATCTGAATCAATTGCAACTCCGAGGACAAGTCGGGTCGATCAGAACCGGTCGAAGAACTCATCGACCAAGGGCGGGGCACCGCTCAACCAAAGCGTCATAGCGGAGGTCGAGGCCCTCAACGAATTGGATGCCTACGATCATGCCGCCGACACTTTGGGGGTGCTTCGCCTCTTCGCCGCACATCGGCACCCGATGGTGAGTACCGAGCAGCAGACATTCGGCTTGCCCAGCCAGGTCATGCCCTGGCGAGTCAAGTACGTCGACTTGGATACTGGCCCCGGTTTCGGCTTCTTCAGAGGCGGTCCAGCCCCCTTCTGGACTTTCCTTGCAGAAGACCTGGAGGCCCTTGATCGTCATGACGGTTTCTCGTGGTTGGCGAGCGCCTACGCCCGCTCAAAATCAGAGGAGGACGTGCTGCCCGCACGAATGATGCTTGGTGCACGACTACTCAACTCTGCAATTCTTGACTTTGAAAGTCCGGACAGAAAACTGCTGTCGATCGTCACGGCACTGGAGGTCATGCTGGGAGACCCGAAATGGCAGGGCAACGGACTCGGCATCGCTCGTCGGGCTGCCTACCTTTCATGCAGCGTCCCCATGGGATCCATGTGCGGCAGAGACCGTGCAGCCTGTCACTACTTGGCACTTGATCCGAACCCAAAGCTACCTCAAGCCCTCATTGATCTTCTCGACCAAGCTGACTCAAGATCCGGTGGCCTTTGTAGCGCATACCTCAATGTGCGAAGCCTCCACCAGCGAAGGAACGCCGCCATCCATGATGGACGTGCGGGGCTATCAATGTCTGATGTCCGCAGTGAAGGCTGGAAAGTCATGAACTGGCTGGTGTCGTCACTACTGACGTGGTGCTCCGCCCATCCCGGTGCAGATCTATCTGCTTTGGATCAAGACATTGAGCAGGTGGTGCTCCAGCGGCCTCCGACTCGGTAGTTCCTGTGGTACTTGCCACAGCTCTCCACCGATACTCGTGACCACCTTGCCGAACAGTCATGGGGAAAGCTGGCACCAGCGAAGTACCTCCTCCGGCGGAGCATTCGTTGGCCCGGGGCTGACGACATGGAGTATCCGCTTGTCGTAGGTCCGCTCGATCAACGCCCGACCTTGCTCGATCAGCGCAACCTGTGCGGAGCAGGCTGAATGAGGCTTATGACCCAGCGATCTCCTGGACAAGCTCAGGACCGTCGTTCCTGATGTTCCCAACGTCACGGGTCACCGGGTAATGGACCAAGGTTCCCTCTTTGTTCGGCTTCAAGAGCGGCTCGAGTTCCTCCCGATCAGCCACCTCGGGATCGAGCCAGTGCTCCCAGGTGTCCCGCTCCAACACGACCGGCTGCCGATTGTGGATCGGCATGTCCGGCCCGGCGTCAGTCGTGATGATGGTGGCCGTCCGCAGCTCCGTGCCATCCTCACCCTTCCAGTACTCACGCAGACCGGCGAAGACCACGGGCTCGCCGTCGGCCCGCTTGAAGGCGTATGGCTGCTTCGGGGTGCCAGCCTTCCACTCGTAGAACGCATCGACGGGCACCAAGATTCGCCACCGCTTGAAGGCCGACCGGAACGTCGGTTTCGTGGCCACCGTCTCCGCCCTGGCATTGAACGTGCTCCTGACCGCCGAAGGGTCCTTGGCCCATCCCGGCACCAGTCCCCAGCGGAAGGCACCCAGCGTCCGCTCCCCTTCGGAGTTCTCCCACACGCCCAGGATCCTGGACATCGGTCCGATGTTCCAGCGGGGCTTCAACCCTTCGAGCAGCTCGGGATCGACGCCAGCCTCAAGCAACTGAGCCAGGTGGGTCGTGTCCGAGTAGAGGGCGATCCGGCCGCACATGGACGAGGCCTAGAGGGATCGGATCGCCCGGATACCCTCCAGACCGTCGACGTGTCGCTCACGCCTAATCTACCTTCTGCCCCTCAACTTCATTGCAGCCAACTCCCCGCTGAGGAGCAGCACCTCTATTCGTGACGGTACGCCGACGCCTGGGCGGTCAATAGAGCAAAGAAGGCACAGATCTCTGGTTGGGCATCCTGCTGCTGGGTCATCGAAGGAGCGACGGATCTCATCGGGTCGGACACTTCGCTGCCACTCCCAGTGACACTACGAAAGGGCAGAGCATCGGTAGCTTGGTCATGCGGGGAACTGAACTGACGAAAGAGGCCTTGGTGCCGACTCGGTTTCTTTCGCCCGGTCCCTCTTGCGGAGGTGCGGGGCATCCCCCGAGGACAGTGCGTCTCTCCCTGTGATGTGAAAACGTGGGCCATGGCAGTAGTCGGTGTAGATGCGTGCAAGGGAGGATGGATCGCTGTTGCACTACGTGACGGCAGGGGGGCGCAGGCTTGCTACCTCCCTGGGATCGAGGCTCTTGCCGATGCCATCCCGGATGCTGAAGCGGTGGCCATCGACATCCCGATCGGGTTGCCTCTGACGGGATGGCGGGCGGCTGACATCGAGGCCAAGGCCATCCTCGGGCCTCGCCGCAATTCGGTGTTCTTCACTCCGGTGCGTGCTGCCCTGGAAGCGCCGGACCATGCCACCGCCAGCAAGCTGTCGCTGGAGCTAACGGGAGCAGGAATGAGCCAACAGTCCTTCGCACTTCGCAGGAGGATTTTCGAAGTCGAGCGATGGTTGCCGGATGCTCCCTGTCCGGTGTGGGAGGTTCATCCCGAGGTATCGTTCACGTTCCTGATGGGCGCATCAGCGAGCGCATCGAAGAGGTCCTGGTCGGGAATGATCGAGCGACGCAATGCGCTACTCGATGCAGGAATCGATCTGGAAGGTGTGTCCGGCGCCGCTGGGGTGCAGGCCGCAGTCGATGACATGCTCGATGCGGGCGCAGCGGCGTGGACTGCGAAACGGCTCCTTGATGGCACCGCTCATTCCATCCCAAATCCACCCGAGACCGACACAGCAGGGAGGGCAGTCGCCATCTGGGCATAGATGGAGGACGAGGTCAGTCGTGGGTAAGCAGTCCTATCTTCAGCGGGTCGTAACGTCCTGATCGAGGCACCGAACAACCGACTTCCAGTCAAGCGCATTGCCGAGGCCCTCGGCTGGGATGAAGCAAGGGTCAACAAGGTTGTCGACAAGGCTCGGTCTTGACGCTGGCCTGTAAACGACTTGCCGGTCCGCCACTCCGAGCTTCATCGACTTCGTCGCCGTGACAGCACGATGGCCTAATAAGAGCTAGCCCTCGCCATTCTGAGTGGCCCTTTCATGTCCTGCCTCGTTGCATCACACCGACGCCAACACCGCCCCTTGACATCCATAGGAGATTCGTTTAGGGGCAAACGGCTCGGAGTCCCGTAGCCTTTCTCCGTGACCTCTGACCAGACTGACGATCTTGTCACTGGGCCCCCCCAAACTCGACTCGTGCTGATCTGCGGGCTCCCAGCCTCGGGAAAGTCGACGCTCGCTCGTCAGCTCGCACCCAAGATTCCTGCCATCCGGTTGGATAAGGACGGGTGGGTGACTCAACTAGG
>Ga0224558_1002257_pt1 | contig 18134 bp, 17 predicted proteins | sample 714S32024metaG_FD_180682 | JGI IMG/M metagenome (GOLD analysis project Ga0224558, IMG submission 180682) | Peat soil microbial communities from Stordalen Mire, Sweden - 717 S3 20-24 | ecosystem: Environmental > Terrestrial > Soil > Wetlands > Peat | place: Sweden: Norrbotten County, Stordalen...
GCGCGTGTTTCGGACGATAGCTTTTCCGAATCTGTGAACACAAGCCGCGGCGCCGGCACCAGAAAATCGCCGCTATCCAGGCAATAGTGAGCAAGAGCGCGCAAGCTTGACGGATAGCCTTGCAGCACATCTGCTGCCAAAGAGCGCCACGCGGCGACAATCTCCGTCGGTTCGGCGGCGCAATTCAGCTGCGATTCGCGCAGCAATCCCAGCCGCGAAAACCAGGGAGTGCGGTTTGACGGAAATGCGGTCAATCGCAAAACCTTGTCCGCCAGGTGCCGGCCGTTCCGCAGGAAAGGACGCAAATATTGCGCCTTGCGCAATTGGTCGCAGCGCCGGTCTATCAGGAACTCGAACGGCTCGCCGGTTGAGCCGCTGGTGCTGATGCGCACGCATTGTGCCGGTGCGTCCAGCGCCACTGCGCCGGCGCCGGCCGAGCGCAGCAGATGTTTATCCACAATGGGAAGTTGCCCTAGGTCGGCGAGGCCGCAGAATCCAGACGCTGCCACGCCGCATCGCGCATACAGATCCCGATAAAATGGCACCCGAGCCGCCGCATGACGCACAAGTTGGCGCAAACCGCGATCTTGACGGGCTGCAAGCGTGGCACGCGGCAGCGACTCGTGCTGCAGCAGTTGCGTCAGATATAGTGCGCGTCTAAACACAATGGAGGCGCCACCGGACGTCGGGTGGATCAATCATTCTGCTTAGTTGGTCGGCCCGCCACCACGCGTGTCAACCAACGCGTTCGCAGTAAAGGCGCGCGCCGCCAAAGCCGGGCATCGAGCCCGACTAGCCGCCGAAGGCGCAGTCCCACGAACAGCCGGAGCTCGATATCACGCACGCCATTGCGCGCCATGAGGCGTCGCGGCGAGCGGTTAAACGCAAGCGTATAGGAGTAATAGAGTGTTCGACCGCGCCGCGCAAGATCGTACTGCATCGCCCAGCGCAATATCTCAGCGAGTCGGCGGCCGCGGTAGCCAACATCGACGAAGAGGTCGAACAAATAGGCCTCGTGCGCTTGCAGCGCAAATAGAGGTGCACTGGAACCACCGGGAATCGGTGCAATGTCGAGCTTTGCCCAGGTGTAGCCGACGAGCGCGGATTCCACGAACAGGCCGAGACATTCAGCCTGAGCCAGCCGGGATATGAAGGAACCAGGCCGGAAGCGCGAATCAATGCGGATCATCTCCGCCGCGTCATCTGCCGTGAGCATACGCAGCGTGTGCCCGGAAGCCAGACTTGGCTGTGGATCTGCCGATGCGGTTTCCTGCGCGACGAAATAGGGATAAATCACCAGCCCCAAGCGCGCGAGCCGGTCCAGCACCTCCTGGGTGAGCAGTCCGTGCTTCAGGCGCCCCCAAAGGCGACCCAAGATTACGCGCACGCGGACCTCCATCGCTGCCTTGTTGTCCCGCGGCGTGGTTGCATTCGCATGATTAGACTTCGCAGCCATCGTACATCCAACCGCGCGGATCAACCCCCGCTCGCGGGCATTCGAACAAAAACCGAGCGTTTTCCGCTCGGCGCTCTTTCCAGTCGATCCACTTCGTTCACATCGATTGTGACGTCGCCGAGGACGTGTTCGAGTTGCTTGCATACTCGTTCGCGCCATCGCATCGATTCGCCCGGCGCCTTCACAATGACGTCAATGCGGAAATCGCGCAACGCCGTTTGATTGATTCGATATTGCAGAATGGAATCCTCGGATTCGATGACAGTCGTTAAAAGGTATGGCGAGACACGTCGGCCGACGGGCAGGGAAATCATGTCGCCCTCTCTGCCCGAAAACTCGGTCAGGTGGAGCGAGGCGCGGCCGCAGGTACACGAGTGCGAGCCGAACACCGCGCGATCGCCAATGTTATACCGCAGCAATGGCATGGCGCGATTGCAAAGCGAGGATAGGACGACCGCTTCGCACGATCCAGGTTGCTGCGCTTCGACGTAGACATTCTCAAAATTGACGTGATACACGCCAGCGCGGCATTGCCACGCGACCTCTTTGAATTCGGTACTCCCGTAGATGTCGTAAATGCGTCCGGCAAATGCCTGTTCAATGCGCGCACGCGCGGCAGCCGTCAGCACTTCCGAACTCGTGTACACAGTCTCGACGCGGGGCACCGAAGTGCCGAGGCGATCGGCCATCGAAATAAGTTCGATGAGATACGAAGGAAATGCGTAGAGGACGTTAGGCTGATACTTCCGAAGCACCGGCAGGTGCTGTTCCACCGGCGTATGAATCGACAAATAGCGCTGCTGGAAGAATATTCCAAGACCCGAAGGCGCCGCATCGGCGATCGCGCCGAGCCGCTCCGGTGGTTGTTCGCTTACGACCAAGACGCGCTGCCCGAGCGGTATGCCGCCTGTTGCGGCGAGCCGACGCATCTTCAGAGCATACTTGCCGAGCAACCACGCGCGTCGATCAAAATACGTCGTCGTCGGTTGGCCCGAGCTTCCCGACGTTCGCGAGGCGTACAAGCTGCCCGGCGCAAAGCCGCGAGCCATGAACGATTCCGGGCGTTGCTGAACGTCGCGTTTGCCAATCAAGGGAAATCGAGCGAGATCGGCGGCGTTCGTAATGGTCTTCGGACGCAGATCCAATTCTTGATAGAAAGGAACGTGAGTGGCCGCGTATTGCATCATTTCCACGAGCGCGCGATCCTGGTACTGGCGGATTTTTGCCGCCGACCACCATTGGGAGCGCAACGCGCTCAATAATTGTGCGGCGACTTGCAGTTGATCCACGGATTTCATGGGTCGATGCTGCGCCGATCGAGAACGCCGGGATTCGGCTCGACCGCAGTCTCTCGGGTTTTCGGAGGCGCCACGATTTCCTCGAAAAGCGCTTCATATTGCTGCGCGACCGAGCGCCAGCCGTATCGTTGCTCTATCAGACCCCGGTTGTAGGTGCCAAAGCGCAGGCGCCGCTGGGGATCTGCCGCTAGTTCCGATAGCGCCCGCACGAGCGCGTCGATATTCTCGGGCTCGACCAGCAAGCCGTTGACGTTGGGCTGGATAAGCTCGACGTTACCTCCGACGTTGGTCGCAACGATCGGCAGCCCGGCGGCCATGGCCTCTAGCATCGCCATGCTGCAGGATTCGGCGCGCGAAACCAGCGTGAATACATCGGCATTAGTATATAGGTGGGCCAGTTGGGCGTGCTCGATAAAGCCGTGGAAGCGAACGCGGTCGGCAACACCGAGTGAATGTGCCAGGTGTCGAAGCGAGGCTTCCTCGGGCCCTTCACCCGCGATGTCCAGATGCAAAACGGGATTTCGGGAGCGGGCGATCGCCTGAACCAGTGTGTCAAGGCCTTTGCGTTCAATCAGACGGCTAACCGTCAGAACACGCGTCCCGGAACGCGGTCGTGCGTCAATGGGAATCGTTTTCGGCAATGTGGCGCCATTGAGGATCACGTCAACGCGCAGGCCCGGAAACGACTCTGCGGCCAGCCGGCGCAAGGCCCGGCTGTTCGCGATCACGCGATATGCACCGCCCCAGATACGACGCGTGACCGGCAGCAGGAAGCGATGAAATGGGCTCAGCTCCGGGGAATAGCCGGGAACATCCGATCCGCGCAGCGATATGATGTAAGGGGTGGCACGATGCGCACCCGGAACACAGCTCAAGAGACCCGTTGGCAGCCCGAAGTAATAGTGACAGGCATCGTACCGATTGTGATTGGCCAATGCGCGCAGGCGCGGAACGGCCAACGCGAGGAAACTTAGCGCCCCTAATAGACCTACATCATGCACGCTGCGCCGATGACAACGCACGCGGAAGACTCTAATTCCGTCGATCTCCTCATCTTGTCGGGCGCCAGGCGTTGCCGCGGTTAGGAAATCGACTCGGTGCCCCATCGCCACCAGCTCGCGGGCTGTCGCCAATGAGGCGTACGCGGCCCCGCCTCCAACGGGCGGGAATTCGTAGTTGACGAACAGCAGTCGCCTGGGTTGCACGGGTCGGTCTTGGTGAGCCGGCGAAACTTTTTGAGAAACGTTTTGGACCACTACATGATAGTGCGCCACGGCACATGGCAACGGGACAGAATTTAACATTAGCTTTTGGGACGCAATTCAAACTTTGAGGACGCAATTCAAGTCCGTCGAGCCTTGGCCGGCATTGCACAAGTGTGCCAGCGGCGCCATGCGTACAGCCGCTGCCACCACTCGCGAAACGGCAAGGTGAGCGCCTCGCTAAACGTCAGGACGTCCGCTGCGCCAGGCACTCCCGTAGGCGGGAACTCGTCGCGGCGCGGGTGATAATACGTGCCGAAGATCACATCAAAAATTGGAAACACGGACGCATAATTTTTGTTCTGATGTTCGGGCAGCCGACTGTGATGCACCCGGTGCATTTGCGGCGAGGTCAGGAGCCAGCTCATACGTCCGAATCCGACTCGGATATTTGCATGATTGAAGATTCGCCAGTTGCCCTCGAAGAACGCTATAACTGCGCCGGCGATTCCGCCACCCGCGGTGTCCAGCTTAATCAATATAGCCAGGGGGACTAATCTGGCAGGTATATAGAGCAGGCCCTCGAGCCAATGGTTTCGGCCCGTTGTAATGGCGCACAGCTATTCATCCAGGTGGTGCAGCTTATGTTGGTGCCAGAAAAAAGACTCGTGTTGGAATCGATGGAGCCAATAGTAGAAGAAGTCGGAAGCGAATGCCCAAATCAGATAGCGCTCACGGCCCCGGTGACGCTCCAAGGCTCCGGGAACCGGATGTTGATCAATCCGAGATTGAAAACCTGGCTCAGATAACCAGAACAAATGCCGAAGAGGACTCCGACAATGGGGGAAACTATGACGGAGGCCGCGTAGATTTTGAAATTGACCAACCAAGTTCGAATCGTCGGCATCGGGCCGCTCGCGAGTGCGGGAGCCGACGTCAATGACGAGGCCGTTTGGCCGGGCGTGAGGTGTCGAACCCCGCGGATGCCCCCAAAAATACCCCAACGCCCGTCAAAATCCACGACGCGCCTCTCCAGGCAGACGCCTAATCGGCCGATTTCGCCACATTTTGGGGGTTTTGGTGCCCAGGAGAGGACTCGAACCTCCACGAATTGCTCCACTGGTACCTGAAACCAGCGCGTCTACCAGTTCCGCCACCTGGGCAGGTGGGTCGCCTAGCGCGAGGCGCAGGAATTTACGCACCCATCCAGTGCTTGTCAACCGAAGCGCCCCTAACAATCAACCGAAGCGCCCCTAACACTCTACCGAAGCGCCCCTAACACCCTACCGAAGCGCAACCGGAGCGTCTGCTTTGCGTTGTTTTTCATCGCGTCTTGAGTCGCTCCGCTTCGGTCCAGGCACAAGTATGCTCAAGCTTGCATTCATTTGGGCAAATGAACTGCGCGTCGGGCTTTTTTCAAAGACGCGGGCGACGCCGCGCGTGCACCAATTGCGCGCGTCGCTGGCCGCTGGAAAACCACCTTCGTAACCTAGCGTCGGCTGGATTCCCGGGCACGCCGCGCGAAACAATATAAAAAATAGCCTTCGCGCCCGTGCCGCGCCGCGTGCAGCAGCGGCACTGTCATGGCGCAGGAAAAATGCGTTCTCCGCAAAAATGCACCAACGCCGTGCAACGTGAAATTTCACGAAATTTGCTTTTGTTTTTTTGAAGCCATGTGTCATAAAAGGCCGCTTTACCGACGACGGAAATCCGTGGTTGCATCGCTGCAACACCGCTTCCACGGTCAGGTTAAGTGGGTTAACTCGTCGTGATTATGATGCAAAGACAAAGAGGATCACCAATGCCAAGAGCAATGCGCACCCGAAAACGCTCATCGACGGAGTTGCGGCAACGACGCCGGCAATTCGGAACGGTCACTTCCTTGACTGCCGCGGTGATGACGGCGCTCTACGGGGCGCCGGCGGGAGCGGACGAGAACGGCTTGCAAGAGGTGGTCGTGACTGCGACGCGCCGTGCAGTCTCTGCACAGGATTTGCCCATCAGCATCACCGCCGTCACCGGGGCGGCCTTGGACCAGGCCGGGATCGAAGACATCGCCGGTCTCGCGCATTCCATCGCCGGCGTGAACTTCACGGACAAGGGACCGTTCGGCGGTGTCAACGGCAGCACGCTCATCATTCGCGGCTTGAACAGCGAAGGCACGGGCGGTCAGTTGGCACTTGCCTCGCCCGTGGTTCCGCCGGTGGCCACGTATGTCGATGAAACGCCGCTGTTCGTGAATCTGCGCCTGCAGGATATCGATCACGTCGAAGTGCTGCGCGGCCCGCAAGGCACGCTGTACGGGTCAGGTTCGCTCGGCGGCACCATTCGTTTCGTGTTGAATGCGCCCGATCCCAAGGCCTTCGATGCGAAGATCGAGGCGGGCGCCAGCGACACGGCCCATACTCACGCGATCAACGATGATGTCAACGCCATGGTCAATCTGCCGATCACCGATACGCTTGCGGTTCGCGTCAACGGCAGCCTGACGAATGATGCAGGATTCATCAATCAGCCGAATCTGTACGTTCTGTCGGGCGGCGTGCCGATCACCAATAATCCGGGCAACCCGCTCACCGAAACCCCGGTGAAGTACAGCGAGGACGGCGTCAATTCGTACCAGTATCGGACGGCGCGGGTGGCAGCGCTGTGGAAGCCGAATGACGATCTCAAAGCCCAGCTCGCGTATTACTACCAGGTCGCCGCCGCCGGCGGGTTCCCGTACGTGGCGACCAGCTCGCTTGCCTACAATCAACCCATCAGCCCGAACACTCAGGCCGCCAATACCACGCCGCCGCTGGCCAGCCAGCTATATACGGCGCCGGTACCCGCGGGCGTGGATCGGCTGTCCTCGGCCACCAACAGCCTCGAAGGCACCAAGGACAAGGTCGACTTGGTTGCGCTGACGGTGGATTACGACCTGGGTTTTGCGACCCTGTCGTCAGCGAGTTCTTATGCGCATCACAACAACCAAACGCACAGCGACCTGACCGCGCTGTATTCGAATTTCTTTTTCTACCAGAACTTCTACGGCCAGAATCCGCGGACGTTCGTCCAAGGGGCCGACCAGCTCGACGACAAAAACTGGTCGCAAGAGTTTCGTCTGGCGTCGAAAACCGGCGGCATGTTCGACTGGGTGGCGGGCCTGTTCTACAAGAATCAGCAGACGTACATCCAGGAGCACGAGTATTATCCGGGCTACAATTCCTTCTACAACGCCTGCACGGCGGCCGGCGGGACGCTGCCCGATAATTCGGGTACGAACCCGTCGCAGTGCGGCTTCGGCGAATACGGACCCGAAACCGGCGCCACGTCCATCGTCGGCATTCCGTTGGTCTTGGATCAGGCCTACATCGGCGATTTCGAAACCAAGTTCAAGGACCTGGCCGCCTTCGGCGAGCTCACGTATCACGTGACGCCGGACTGGAGCTTCACGGGCGGAACCCGTGTGTTCAAGCAGACTTTGACGCAGGCTCAGCAGACCGGCCTGCTGTTCGACGGGCCGGGCTTCGCCGCCAACGCATCGCTGAGCGACGAATGGCGGCGCGCACTCTGGAAGCTCAACACCTCCTACCAGCTCGACAAGTCCAATCTGGTGTATGCGACCTGGTCGCAAGGGTTTCGGCGCGGCGGCGTGAATGCCCTGCCGCCGAGCGAGCTCGGCGGCTCGTATACGACACCGCCGGCGCTGACGCGACTGCAGCCCGACACCGCCGACAACTACGAAGTGGGCGCGAAGGGATCCATCTCCAATCGTCTGCAGTACTCGGCGGCGATTTACGACATTCAATGGCACAACATCCAGGAGGGCGTGCAGTTGACGCCGCTGGTGTTGCCGGCCGCGCTCAACATTGGCGCGGCCGTCAGCCGCGGTGTCGAGCTCGAACTCGATGCGAGCTTGACCGATCACCTCGTGGGGACACTGGGCTACACCTACGATCAGACCAAACTGACCTCGCTCAATCCGCTGTTCGTCAGCCCCAACGTGTCGGTCCCGCCGCCGGCGATCGGCAGCCCCCTGCCGGGAACCCCGAAGAACAGCGTGGCACTGGGGTTCGAGTACGGTCACGTCCATCTGGCCGGAGGCGAACTACGTTACGCGATCAACGCCCATTATCAGAGCGATGTCATCCCGGCCCTTTCGGCCACCGTACCCACCGTGACGGGTTTTACCATCGTGGATACGCAGCTGAGCTTCGCGCAATCCCACTGGATGGGGACGCTGTACGTCCATAATTTGACCAACAACCTCGGCATCACCTCATATCAGGATCCGGCCATTTTCGGCAACCGCGATCAGGCGATCGTGTCGCAGCCGCGGACGGTGGGGGTCAGGTTCGGGTATTCGTTCAAAGAGTGGTAAGTTGACGGCAGGCGTCGCCGTTGCTGCGCCTGCCGTCCGCGTTGCTGCCTCTGAAATTCAGAACCAACAGACCTATAATCACTAATTTATTTATGCTTGGGAAAGCGCGATCATGAGGGTGAGCGGCCGTGGGGACGGACTGCCTCGCCTCGTCAACCTGGAGAATGCGCCATGATCCGGACCGGTATCGCCGCGCGCGTCCGTCCGGCCGGCAAAACTCTCCGAAATGTGCGACTGATCCTCCCGCAGCACATTGACGCAAAACACACCCGCCCCTTGAGTCCGGTCGCGCACGAATTTGCCGGCCACTGTCGCGCGTTTTTTGGAGTATCCCATGCACACCCGTCTACGTAAGTTCAATACGCGCGATACCTATCCCGAGCAAAAGCTCGACAATGACTTGTGCCAGGCCGTGGTCGCTCGCGGCCGCACCGTCTTTGTCCGCGGTCAGGTGGGGCAGGACCTCGACACGGCGGTCAACGTCGGGGTTGGCGATGCCGCTGCGCAAGCCGAACAGGCGATGTCGAACATCAAGCAGCTCCTGAGCGAAGCGGGCGCGCAGCTCGAGCACGTCTGCAAGGTCACGATCTATTTGACGGATCCGCGCTACCGTGAGGCCGTTTATAGGACCGTGGGGCGCTGGTTGAAGGGAGTCTACCCGGTGTCGACCGGCATCGTGGTCGCCGGGCTGGCGCGCCCCGAATGGTTGGTCGAAGTGGACGTCATTGCGGTGATTCCCGATGAAAGCTGATCCGGCGGCGATCCGCGGGGCGGCGACCCGCCGGGCGGCGACCCGCCAGTGACGTTCTCCATTGTCGCGCGCACGCCCGATGCGCAATTTTTCGGGGTGGCGATCGCATCCTCCTCACCGGCCGTAGCGGCCCGTTGCGCGCACGCACGCGCCGGCGCCGGCGCCGTCGCCACACAAAACATCACCGACCCGGCCTTGGGTCCGATCATTCTCGAGAGCCTGTCGCAGGGCGGCACAGCGGATGCTGCCCTCGAGGCTGCGCTCGGAGCCACGCCGTTCGCTGCCTATCGCCAAGTGCTCGCCATTGCCGCGCAGGGTCCGCCGGCGATCCACTCCGGTGTCCGCGCGCTGGGACTGGTCGGTTCCGCGGTGGGCGCGCACTGCGCCGCAGCCGGAAACCTGTTGGCGCACCCTGAGGTTCCGAACGCGATGATTGCCGCCTTCGAGGCTGCGGGCGGACATCTGGGAAGCCGTCTGCTGCACGCGTTGCGGGCGGGTGCGGAGCGGGGCGGAGAGGCGGGACCGATTCATTCCGCCGGTGTGCTGATCGTGCGCGACGTGAGTTGGCCAATCGTCGATCTGCGCGTGGACTGGAGCGATGATCCGGTCGCCGATCTTCAGCGGATCTGGAAAATCTACGCGCCGCAAATCGACGATTATGTGCAGCGCGCGATCGATCCCGGGCGGGCGCCCGGTTTCGGCGTTGCCGGCGATCCGTAAGCGTGCGCGCCCGCTCATGAGCAGACATTAGCGGCATGAAATTCAGTTTCCGGCAGCTGACGTATTTCATCGCAGCGGGAGAGACCGGCAGCATCACGCTCGCTTCCAAGCGCGCCAATATTTCGCAGCCCGCCATTTCGACTGCGATTTCGCACATCGAGCGTGAACTCGAGGTGCAACTGTTCCTGCGTCATCACGCCCAGGGACTTTCGCTGACGCCGGCGGGCCGTGCCTTGTTGCGCGATGCGAAGCAGTTGTTGAAACAAGCGGAGGGCTTGTACTCGGCAGCCGCCGATATCAGCCATCACATGCGCGGCGAGTTGTCGGTGGGGTGGTTCTCCACGTTGGCGCCCATCGTCATGCCGGAACTCGTGGGGTCTTTTCTCAAGGCATATCCGGAAACCAAGATTCGCTCCTCGGAAAGTCATCAAGAGGGTCTCTTGAACAGCCTGCGCCGCGCCGAGTCCGAAGTGGCCATTACTTACGACCTGCAAATCAGCGACGATGTCGTCTTTCTGCCGCTCGCGACCTTGCCGCCATATGCCTTGTTCGGTGCATCCCACCCATTGGCTCGTGAGCGCACGGTCAAGCTGAGTCAGCTCGTCTCGCTGCCCATGGTGCTGCTCGACATGCCCATGAGTCGCGAGTATTTTCTGGCGCTCTTCATTCGGGAGCGGTTGGAGCCCAACATCGTTTGGTCCTCGGCACAATTCGACGTGGTCCGCACCATGGTAGCGAACGGCCTGGGTTACACGCTCGCCAACGTTCGGCCGCGCGCCGACGTGGCGCTCGATGGCCGGCGGGTGCATCGGGTCCCCCTGGCCGGCGATTCGCCGCCGTTGCGCATCGGCATCGCCACCTTGAAGGAGTTGAAGAAGACGCGCTTGGTCGACGCCTTCGAACGGCACTGCCAGGAACTCATTTCAGAAACCTACATTCCGGGCATGGCGGCGGCGACCGTGCCGCGCCGCCGAACGCGGACGCTGCGGCGCTGACCATGGCGCCGAAAGAGTCCGCGGCGATCGCGCACCGGGAAGTGCTGCGGCTCATGCAGGCCCGGGACTGGCGCGGCGCCGATGCGGCCTGTCGACACTTGAACGCCAAGTTTCCGCAATTCCCCGGCGCCTGGTTCGCTGCCAGTCACATTGCCATGGCGCAGGGCGCCGCCGCACCGGCACTCGACGCCATCGATAAGGCGGTGGCATTGGAGCCCGAGAACCCGACGTTCCGCTTGCATCGCGCCACCTGCCTGATGGCGTTGCACCGGCGGCGGGAGGCACTCGATGCCGCGGATGCTGCGCAACGCTGCGCGCCGGCCGATCCCACCATTCTGGATGCAGTCGGCACGTTGCGCAGTCGCGCCAACGAGCAGCCGCGTGCGCTCGCGGCCTACGACCGAGCCGTGGCGCTCGCGCCGCACGATGCGCGGTTCCGCTACAACCGGGCATCGGTGCGCCGGTTTGTCGGGGATCTCGAGGGGGCCGAGGCTGACTACGACCAAGTCATCGCGCTGCAACCGCTGGATTACGAGGCCTACCTCAACCGCTCCGAGCTGCGGGTCCAAACGGCGGCGCGAAATCATGTGACGCAGCTCGCAGCGCTGGCCGCGCAGCCCATCGCCGATTGGCGCGGCGAGGTGCAGATCCGCTATGCCCTCGCCAAGGAATACGAAGATCTCGGCGACTACGAGAAGTCCTTCGAGCAGCTGCGTCGCGGCGCCGATAAACGCCGCGAACACATGAACTACGCCGTGGCGAACGACGTTTCGACCGTGGATTGGATCATCGAGGACTTTCCCCGGATGCCGGGCGCGACCGGCGGTCGGGCCGCAGGCGCAGCGCCCGTCGCCGAGGATTCACCCATCTTCATCGTCGGTCTGCCGCGCAGCGGCACCACGCTGGTCGAGCGCATACTCGACAGTCATTCGTTGATCTCATCCGCAGGGGAGCTGGACTCGTTCGCGTTGGCCCTCGTCGAGGCCGCGCGACGACGCAGTGGACGAGCGCAGGTTCCGCGTCGCGAACTCGTGGCGCTCTCCGCCACCCTGGATTTCGCCGCCTTGGGCCAGGATTATCTGCGCAGAGCGCGCGGCGCGTTCGGTGGCGGCGGCCGCTTCATCGACAAGATGCCGTTGAACTACTTGTATTGCGGCTTGATTTTGCGCGCGTTGCCCAATGCCAAAATCATCCACATGACTCGCCACCCGATGGCCGCCGGCTACGCCATGTACAAAACCTTGTTCAAGGACGGGTATCCCTTCTCCTACGATTTGGCGGATATCGGACGTTACTATGCCGCGTATCGGCGATTGATGGACCATTGGCGTCTCACGCTGCCGGGCGCGATCTACGAGTTGAGCTATGAACAGCTGGTATCCGATCAGATAGGAGAAACCCGCAAGCTCCTGGCGTACTGCGGCCTCGAGTGGCAGGATGCGTGCGCGGCCTTTCATCGCAATCCCTCCGCGGCCACCACGGCCAGCGCCTCGCAGGTGCGCCGGCCGATCTACGATTCGTCGGTGGCGCAATGGCGTCATTACGCCGCACAACTCGCGACGTTGAGCGACGCGCTCACGTCCGCCGGCATCGACCTGTAGGCGCCGGATCCAAGGGAAATTACATGACACCACGCGAACAGCCGGCACGGCTGGAAATCAGTACGATTCAGCCGATCCCGGCAAGCGAGCGCCACGGCACGGCGCGCGACTTGTTCACCGTGTGGTTCGGCTCCAACTTGATGCTGCTGACCATCGTCACCGGTGGATTGGCGGTGACCGTTTTCGCGTTGCCGTTCGGATGGGCGGCTGTTGCGCTTGCCGTCGGCAACCTCGTCGGTGCGGTGTTCATGGCGCTGCACGCTGCCCAGGGTCCGACGCTCGGCGTGCCGCAAATGATTCAGACACGAGGCCAATTCGGATCGCAGGGCTCATTGCTGGTCGTCGGCATCGTACTCATCATGTACGTCGGTTTCCTCTCATCGAATTTGGTTCTGGGCGGTCAAGCGCTCGCAAGTCTCGTGGCCGGCGCATCCGATGGCCCCGGCATCGCGCTGGTCGGGGTGCTCTCCGTCATCGCAGCCATCTATGGCTACGACCTCATCCACGCGTACACGCGGTGGATGACGTACGTCTCCGGCCTGGTTCTCGGCATCACGGTCGCTTGGATCATCTGGGTGCATGGCCTGCCCGCGGACTTCCTGCAGCGAAACGAATTCAATTGGACCGGCTTTCTGGGTAGCATCTCCGCCGCGGCGCTGTGGCAAATCGCTTATGCACCGTACGTGTCCGACTACTCGCGCTACATGCCGGAGGGCACGGGTTCGCGACCGGCATTCTGGGCAAGTTATTGGGGATGCTCGCTGGGTTCGTTGTTGCCCATGGTGTTGGGCGCGATGGTCGGTCTCGCGGCGCCGAAGGGCAATTTGGTTGCGGGCCTGGCAGCCCTGACGCAGGGCATCGCGCCTCTGGTGCTCATCGTGTTTTCCGTCGGCGTCGCCGCTGCCAACGCGATGAACCTCTATTGCGGTGCGCTTTCCGCGCTGACGTTCGGACAAACGTTGCTGCCTCGCTGGTCGCCGGGTCCGCAGGCGCGCACGCTCATGGCGTTGGCGCTGTTTGGTCTGTCGTTGATGGGTGCGGTGCTGGGTAAGGCCGCGTTCCTGGTGAACTACGAGCATTTCATCCTGTTGTTGCTCTATGTGCTGGTTCCATGGACCGCCATCAATCTCGTCGATTATTATCTGCTGCGTCACGGCATCTACGATGTGCCGTCCTTCTTTCGGCAGGACGGCGGTATCTACGGCCGCATCAACGTGGCAGCGGTTACGTGTTACGCAATGGGAATTCTGGTGCAGCTTCCCTTCATCGATTCTGCCCTGTATACCGGCCCGGTCGCCCACGCCATGGGCGGCATCGATCTTTCATGGATAGTCGGACTGGCCGTGACGTCCCCTGCGTATTATTGGTTGGCGAAGCGTTCCCAAACTCGCTGCGCGGCGCTGCTGGCCCGCGATTCCGGGTAAAACGCCAGGCAGAATACTCAGACAGGCTCCTAGGGCACAAAAACTGCTAACCTCGTGCCCCGAATAAATCAGCTGAAGGCTTCGACACCCTATGACACGACGTGGTCAGAGAGGCTCGCATGCGCCTGAATCGACGGATGCCACGCCAGCCAACCCGCCCGATTGGCGCGGCGAGGACCCGAATCTCGAATTTGAAAAGTTACGCTATGCGGAACCCATCGCGAGCCGCGAACTGCTGCTCAAGCATTTGTCGGAGGCCCCCGAACCGCTGACCGCAGCGCGGCTCGGCAAGCGTCTCGGACTCGATACCGACAGGCAGCGCGATGCGCTGGCGAAGCGCTTGGCGGCGATGGTGCGCGACGGCCAGGCCATCGAAGGACCGAACGGCTTCGCCACCGCCGGTGAAGGCGAGCGAGTCGCGGGTCGCGTTCGGGGGCGGCCCAACGGCGACGTGCTGGTGCTGCCGGATGACGGTTCCGCGCCGTTGGTGTTGGCGCGCGCCGATACCGCCACCCTGATGCACAACGACCGCGTGGAAGTGTTGGCGGTGGGCATGAATGATCGTGGGCGCCGCATCGCGCGGCTGATCCAGCGCACCGGCGAGGGGCCGAAGCAAATCGGCGGTGTGTGGCATGCGGCGGGCAGCGTGGGCCGCGTCGAACCGGAGGACCCCGGTCATTGGTATACGGTCGAAGTCGCCGCGCGTTACGCCCATGGCGCCCATGATGGCGACAACGTCATTGTCGAGATCACGCGCCGGCCGCACGGCGATGCACCGGCTCATGGCCGGGTCGTCGAAGTGCTGCACAACGTGCGCCCTTCGGACCTTGCCGCGCGTTTCGCAATTCTGCGGCATGACTTGCCGGAAGAGTTTCCGCCCGAGGTGCTGCGGGAAGCCAACCTCTTCGAGCCCGACGTGCGCGCGGTGGACCGCGAGGGTCGCGAGGATTTGCGCGAACTGCCGCTGGTCACCATCGACGGAGCGGATGCGAGGGATTTCGATGACGCCGTCTATGCGGAACCGGTGCGCGGCGGCGGTTGGCGGCTGGTGGTCGCCATCGCCGACGTGAGTTACTACGTCCGCTGCGGCAGCAAGCTTGACGTGGAAGCGCGCGCGCGCGCGACGTCGGTTTATTTTCCGGACCGCGTGCTTGCGATGTTGCCGGAACATCTGTCCAATCATTTGTGCTCGCTCATGCCGCACGTCGAGCGGCTCGCCTTCGTCTGCGACATGCGCGTCAGCAAGGCCGGCAAGCTTTCCCGCGGGCGATTCTACGAAGCGGTCATTCGCTCGCATGCACGGCTCACTTATGACCAAGCATGGCGCTATTTGGAGAACCCCGACGCGCCCAGCGAAGAGCTCAACGAAGGGCTCAGCGAAGAGCCCAGCGAAGTGCCCATCGAACAGCTCAGCTCCCAGGTGCAGACCTCGCTGCGAAATCTCCACGCCGTATATGGCGTGTTGAAGAACGCGCGCGACGCGCGCGGTGCGTTGGACTTTCGCGGCGGGGAAGTCAAGGCGCGCATCGGCGAGGATGGCAAGATCGAGGGATTTTATGCGGTGATGCGCAACGATGCGCATCGCATGATCGAAGAGTGCATGATCGCCGCCAACGTCAAGGCGGCCGTGGCGCTGCGTACTGCCAAGGCGGGAAGCCTGTTTCGAGTCCACGGTCAACCCGAAGACAAACGCGTCACCGAATTGCAAAAGGTGTTGCATGCCTTGCAGGTGGGCGCCACGTTCTCCGCAAAGCCGACCCCGCGCGAGTTTCGTCAATTGGTCGAGCGGCTGACCGCGAGGCCCGACGGTCTGATGCTCGAGGGGCTGGTGATTCGTTCGCTGGCGCAGGCTGTGTACCAGCAAACCAATATCGGCCATTTCGGCCTGGCGCTGGACGAGTACGCACACTTCACGTCGCCGATTCGCCGCTATCCCGACCTCTTGGTGCATCGCGCCCTCAAAGCGGCCGTCCTCAACAACACGACGTCGGGGCACAGGTACAGCACCGCGGAGTTGCAGACGCTTGGGTTAGAAAGCTCGCAGCGTGAGCGGCGCGCAGATGAAGCGGCGCGCGACGTCATGGGTTATCTCAAGTGCTTGTACCTGCAACCGCGCGTCGGCGAGACCTTCGATGCCACCATCTCCAGCGCGCTGGAGTTCGGCTTGTTCGTGACGCTCAAAGAAGTGCCCATCGACGGCTTGGTGCACATATCCGCCATTCCGGGCGACTACTGGGAACTCGATAGCGGCGGCATGGGACTCGTCGGGCAACGAACCGGGCGGCGGTGGCAGATGGGCGATGAGGTGCGCGTGCGCCTCGCCCGCGTCGACCTCACGCAGCGCCAGATCGATTTCGAATTGCTCGACGGGGAGGCGGCTGCGTCGCGGGGTACCGTGCGTGCGCCGCGACTTGGCGGCGCCGAAAGTCGCTCCCGGCGAGGTCCCGGCGGCGGCAGCGCGCGGCGGGGCGGCGGCCCCCGCCGCGGCGGACAGCGGGGCGGCGGGCAGCGCGGTGGCCGCGGCGGCGGCGGGCGTGGCTGAGCCAACGTGGTTGAGCAGGCGGCCGCGCGGCGCCGGCGTGTCTGACCGGGCGCCGTAGGGGTGCCCGTGTGGCTGACCACAAACGGAATTTCGTCTACGGACTGCACGCCATCGGCGCCGTCATCGAGCGTTCGCCGGAGCGGCTGTTGGAGCTCTGGATGGCGCAGCCTCGGGACGATACGCGCGCGCGCGCGCTGAAGGAACGCGCGCTGGCGGTGGGTATCCGCGTGCAGCCGGCCAGCAGCGAGTCACTGGCCAAGTTGGTTGGCGACGTCGCGCATCAGGGGGCGGTCGCGGCCATACGGCCGCTCAAGGCCTGGGACGAGCACGAGTTGGTCGCCAGATTAAGTCAAATCAGCGGCCATCCCTTGCTGTTGGTGCTGGATGGCGTCACCGACCCGCATAATCTGGGTGCTTGCCTGCGCACCGCCGATGCGGCCGGCGTTCACGCCGTCGTCATCCCCAAAGATCGATCGGCGGCCGTGGACGGGGTGGCGCGCAAAGTCGCCGCCGGTGCGGCGGAGTTCATCCCGGTTGCCACCGTTACGAACCTGGCGAGGGTACTGGAACTCCTGAAGGAGCGGGGTATCTGGGTGGTGGGAACCGACGGTGAGGCCGCCCAGACGCTCTACCAAGCTGATCTGAAGCGGCCGCTTGCCCTGATTCTGGGGGCGGAGGGCAGCGGCATGAGGCGCTTGACGCGTGAGCGATGCGATTTCGTCGTGCGGATCCCCATGGCCGGCCAAGTGGAATCCCTGAACGTCTCGGTGGCGGCCGGCGTGGCGCTGTTCGAGGCGCGGCGTCAACGCGGTTGACCAAACCCAAGCCCAGCGCGTATTCTTCGCGCTCTTTTTCGCCGGCCGTCCGGCATCACTCCTTGCCTCACCGCTCGCAACGGGAGGCGTTCAAAACCGTAGGGAGCCTACAATGCGGCATTATGAAATCGTGCTCCTGGTTCATCCGGACCAGAGCGAGCAAGTTCCTGCGATGGTCGATCGTTACAAAGGCATGGTCAGTGCCGGCGGCGGTCAGGTTCATCGTTTCGAGGATTGGGGCCGTCGCCAGCTGACCTTCCCCATCTCCAAAGTGCACAAAGCGCACTACATCCTGTTGAATGTCGAATGCGATCAGAAGACGCTCGCCGAGCTCACCGGCTCGTTCCGCTTCAGCGATGCGGTTCTGCGCAGCCTCGTCGTCAAGATGGACGAAGCGGTTACCGAGCCTTCACCGATGGCGCGTGCGCCCGATGAGAACGCTCGCCGCCACGATGATTTCGGCGACGATGGTGAGGATGACGACATGCCGATGGGAGCCCGCTAACATGGCACGTTTTTTTCGTCGCAAGAAGTTTTGCCGATTCACGGCCGATGACGTCAAGCAGATCGACTACAAGGATCTGACGACGCTCAAGAGTTACATCACCGAAACCGGCAAGATCGTTCCGAGCCGCATCACCGGCACGCGCGCGCATTACCAGCGTCAACTGCAATTGGCGATTCGCCGTGCGCGCTTCCTGGCGCTGCTGCCGTACACCGATCAGCATTAACGCTGCAAGGGCAAGCACATGGACATCATTTTATTGCAGAAGGTCGCGAACCTCGGCCAGATCGGCGATCGCGTCAAAGTGAAATCGGGCTACGCCCGGAATTACTTGGTCCCCACGGGTCGCGCCACCATGGCGACGGCCGCCAATATCGCCAAGTTCGAGACCCAGCGTCATGAACTGGAAGCGAAGGCTCACGCAGAGCTGGCATCGGCCCAGGCTCGCGCCCTGAAGTTCGA
>Ga0224558_1002259_pt1 | contig 18113 bp, 19 predicted proteins | sample 714S32024metaG_FD_180682 | JGI IMG/M metagenome (GOLD analysis project Ga0224558, IMG submission 180682) | Peat soil microbial communities from Stordalen Mire, Sweden - 717 S3 20-24 | ecosystem: Environmental > Terrestrial > Soil > Wetlands > Peat | place: Sweden: Norrbotten County, Stordalen...
TACCATGCGGCGGAGCCCGCAATCTTCGCTGCGGCGGCAATCGCTTGCCATGATTTTTGCTGTACACGCATGCCGCCTCACTCTTCCGCGCGCTCTGATGGAGGTTTGCGTGACCTGGATGATTCTATTGATCGGGCTGGGGGTGGGAGTGATTTCCGGTGTGGTGGGAATCGGCGGCGGCATTCTGATTATTCCGGCGCTCATCTACCTGCTGGGCATGGACCAATACAAGGCGCAAGGCACATCGCTGGGCGCGCTGCTGCTGCCGGTGGGGCTGCTTGCCTTCCTGGAGTACTATCGCAAGGGCCACGCCGATCTGCGCGTGGCGCTGCTGCTGGCGCTGGGTTTCTTTGTGGGAGGATACTTCGGGGCCGTGTTCGCTGTGCACGTCCCGGAGCTCTGGCTGCGGCGCATCTTCGCGCTGATCCTGTTCGCCGTGGGCGGACAACTGCTCTTTAGCCACTGATGCGCGGAACCGCTCAGATCGATTGCACCGGCAGCAGCGTCAGATCGTCCATCAGGCCCACTTCTTTGTGCACAAAAGGCTCGCCGTAGCGCACGCCGGCCAGCAGCCCGTAGTGGCGGGCCTCGGCTAGTGTACGCTCGCGAATCTCCTCTTCGGGAACAAACAGCCCGCCGCCGGCTGGCTGGTTGGCGTATTGCGAACGGTAGGCCATCAGCGCCGAGTGGCGCTGCTCAATGAAGGGCGTAATGTCCACGACAAAGCTGGGGCGCACATCCGCATACAGGCTGGCGTAGACGATCTTGAAGGGGCGATGGGGATCCGACCCGGTTTCAACCTTCGCCAGGCCGGAGAGAAAACAGGCGTCATAGCCGAGCGCGGCGGTAATCGCGTGGTCCGGGTGCCGAGCCTGCCAATAAGGCAGAATCACCACGCGCGGGCGGACGAGGCGCAGAACGCGCACAATCTTGAGGCGGTTTTCCAGCGTGTTTTCGACCGCGCCGTCCGGCAGGTCGAGCGCCTGCCGCCAGCCAACACCCAGAATGCGCGCCGCTTCGGCTGCTTCGTTGGCGCGGTCTTCCGCGCTGCCTCGGGTTCCGGCCTCGCCCTGCGTCAGGTCCAGAATAGCGGTGCGCAAGCCGCGCGAGGCCATGCGCAGCAGGGTCCCGCCGCAAGTCTGTTCCACATCGTCGCGATGCGCCGCGATAGCCAGCACATCCGCCGCTGCCAGGCCATCGGCGGTCAGGCGGTCAGGCACGGAATCTGTAGTCGGAGGAGGCATCGTGAATGGCTCCCGATAAGCTGACGGCGACAGGGTTCGCGGCTTCCCACCCTCTTCGCGGTGAAGCTGCGAAAGGATGGAGGCCCGGCAGTCCTCGCGCTTAGTAGACGGTGTTGTTGGCGTCGGTGAGGGCGTCCATGTAGGCCACGTCATAGGCCGTGCCGGTCACCGTCACGTACTGGTTATTGATCGCCGAGGCGTCCACGGTCGAGTAGATATACACCTGCCCGCCCTCCGCCGTGTAGATCTTGTGCAGTCCGGTAACAGCGGCAATGCCGGTGGCGTCGCCAACATAGGGCAGCAGGGTCACGGCGTTGGTGGTGGTGTTGATCATGGTCAGGCAGCCGTAAGGCAAGCCGTGATTGGATCGCTCGCCGTTGATGCACTGTTTCATGCCGATCCACAGCGTATTGTCGTCGGCCTCGATCATGCGGCTGACGGCGTCGGGCGCGCCGTCGCTGATCGAAACCGGATTCGGAACGGCGCTCGTCGAGGGTACAACCGTGTTGTTCTGCAGATTGACCACCGTCAGGTATCCGCCAAACAAGCCGTCGGGCATCAACTGCTGGCCCGCGACGTACATGGTGGAGCTATCGACCAGCGCATTGCTGGCGCCGCTGGGAACGGGGATCGTACACCCATTCGTACTGCTAACCGTCGTGCAATTTGAGTTGAGGGCGCTTTGCGTGGGCAGTGTCCCCGACCCCTGGCCAACGAGATAGATCATCGGCGCCACCGGCAGCAGCGATACCGACGAGTTGGACAGGGGAGCCGTCGAAGGACTGGAACCATTGGCGCCGCCGCACTCCGGACCGCAGTTCAGCACATACGCTGTACCGCCATCGGCGGAGAAAACTGCCTTCACCGGCCGATTGAACGTCAGTGGATTCCCCGTGCTCGGATCCAGCGCCTGGAACAGGCACCATCCCGGCGCGTTCTGCGGCTCGCAGTCCATCGCGCCCTTGGGCCAGGTGCCAGGTCCGCCGGAATAGGCAGTGGTCTCGGCAGACGTCAGCTTGACCGGATAGTAAACGTAGTTCGAGTTTTGCACGAAGGCCAGGGCCACGGAGCCACCGGGGTTTACGCTCACGCGGTACACACCGGGAAGGCTCAGCGGGTAGGACCCCGCATTGGTCCCTGACTTGTCCACCACTGTCAGCACGTGAGAGGTCTGGCTGGCGGCGAAGATGTAAGTCTGGTTCCGCGTAATAAAGACGCTGGATGAGGCGCCGTTGAGGCCGCTCACCGCCCCGATCGTCTTCTCACCGGCATAGTTGATCTGCGTCAAGGTGCCGTCGCCGGAACTATAAACCGCGCCTGTCAGCTCTTCGGGCATGTTTTGGATGCTGTAGGGCAGATTTCCCGAAAACCCGGAGATAGAAAACGCCGGACCAGAGCAATTAGCGCTGTTGTACTTGCAGCGGATGTCGTAATAGGCGTCCACGAACTGCAGAGAGCCGGTAGCTAAGGCGCTGGGATTCTGGATCGCAATCAGGACGCGATTGGCCAGCCCGCTGGGCGGCAGCGTCCGGCCCGCAAAATAGGTAGTGGTGCCACAACCTGCAAGCGCGGCTGCAGCCACGAGGGCCGCGGCGGCGCTCATCCATAGACTCTTATTCTTCAAAATCCCATACCTCGACCGAAAACGCGGAATGTGCCGCGCATGATGACTGCGGCCATGGCCGCGGCGCGAACAAATTGATGGCGGCCGCCGACGGAACAGGCAGACCAAAAAAACCGGCCCGGTACCGGCGCAACCACAGTTGACGACTCTCGAAGTATAACAAAGCAGCCTGCCTGCTGGCGCTTGGGGCCAGCGTAGCTTAACATGGCACAAGAATGCCACAATTTACCGACATCTTTGCCAGCCGCCCGTTGCTCGCCGATGGCGCGATGGGTACCGTTATCTATGCCCGTGGCGTCTTCATCAACCGCTGTTACGACGAATTGAACCTCTCCGACCCGGGCCTGATCCTCTCCATTCATGAGGATTACCTGCAAGCCGGCGCTGAGATTATTGAGACCAACACCTTTGGCGCCAATCGTTTCAGGCTGGCCCGCCATGGTTTGGCCGACAAAGTGGCTCAAATCAACGCGGCCGGGGTTCGGCTGGCGCGCCAGGCTGTGGAGCATCTTCGCGACAAGCAGGCCGGCGAGGCCTGGGTGGCCGGCTCGGTGGGCCCGCTCGGTGTGCGCCTGGAGCCGCTGGGAAAGACCGGCCTGGACGAAGCCCGCGCGGCATTTGCCGAACAAATTGAAGCACTGGCAGAGGCGGGCGCGGACCTCATCATTATCGAGACCATGCCCGCGCTGAACGAGGCCCGCGAGGCGCTGACGGCGGCCCGCGAGGCCGCTCCCAACCTGCCTGTGCTGGTGATGGTGACGGTGGACGACGAGAGCAACTGCCTGGACGGCTCCTCGCCCGCTCAGGCCGCGGCGCTCCTTACCGAGTGGGGCGCAAGCGCCGTTGGCGTGAACTGCTCGACCGGCCCGGCCACGACGCTCACAGCTATCGAGGCCATGCGCGCGGCCACATCCCTACCGCTGGTCGCGATGCCCAACGCCGGCCTGCCGCGCGCCGTCGAAGGACGCAATATCTATCTCTGTTCGCCGGAGTACATGGCCGAATTTACCCGCAAGGCCATCGCGGCCGGGGTGCAGATTGTGGGAGGCTGCTGCGGAACCACGCCCAACCACATTCGCGCCATGCGCTCGGCCATGCGCGCCCTCGACGCGCAGGCCCGCGTCGAGATAGCCGGCGAGAAGCCCACGTTGAACACCGAGACGCCTCCCGCTCCGCTGGGCGAGCGCTCCCGGATCGGGTCACTTATCGAGCAGGGCAGCTTCATCACCCTGGTAGAAATCGTGCCCCCTCGCGGCATCTCCTGTGCCAATGAGATCGAGGGCGCGCGCATCCTGGCGCAATTGGGCGTTCACGCCATCAATGTGCCCGACTCGCCGCGCGCCTCGGCGCGCATGAGCGCGCAGAGCCTCTGCATCCAGATTCAGCAGCACACCGGCATCGAGACGATTCTCCATTACACCTGCCGCGACCGCAATATTCTCTCGATTCAGTCGGATCTGCTGGGAGCCTCGTCCATCGGCCTGCACAACATTCTCTGCCTCACCGGCGATCCGCCCAAGCTGGGCAACTATCCCGACGCCACAGCCGTCTTCGATGTGGACTCGATCGGCCTGGTCAACATTGTGCACCGGCTGAACCATGGCCTCGACATCGGGGCCAATGCCATCGGGGCCAGCACCAACTTCACCATCGGCGTGGCCGCCAACCCCGGCGTGCCCGACATCGAGCAGGAACTGCGGCGGTTCAAGTACAAGGTGGACGCCGGCGCCGAGTACGCCATCACCCAGCCGGTCTTCGACCTGCGCCTGCTGGAGAGTTTTCTCGAACGCATCGAGGGCCATCGGATTCCCGTTATCGCCGGCATCTGGCCGCTCACCAGCCTGCGCAACGCGGAGTTCATGAAAAACGACCTGCGCGTTTCCATGCCCGAGGAGATCCTGTTGCGCATGGCCCAGACCGGCTCGCCCGACGCCGCCCGACGCGAGGGAATCCTGATCGCCCAGGAGATGCTCGAGGCTGTGCGGCCATTCGTCCAGGGCGTGCAGGTCAGCGCCCCCTTCGGCCGCTACACAGCCGCTGCCGAGGTCATCGCCTCTGTGCTGCCCAAACCTGCGTAGGGATCGCCGCAAAAAGGCTTCAGACGGGCAAATCAAACCGCCCGTCGGCGCTTTTTTTGACTTTATTTTTGAGTTGACTCGCTCACAGCGTCCGGCAAGCCCGCTTCAGCGACCTATATTCCGCCGTGAACCAGCCCAGAGCGAGCAGCGTAATCAACGCGATTATGGCAAGCGAGATTGCGCAATAAACGCACCAGACCCCCAATGCGTATTCTTCGATGGATGCAAGGTGAAGCGCAAAGCCGAGCCCGACCAGCGCTGTTAGAAACACCAAAAACCTCTGCCGCGTGAGCGCCAGCCCGGCCAGCGCCAGATAGCCAAAAATCCCTATTGCGGCCACTGGTATATGCGCAATCTCGGCAAACGGGCTGTGGTTCACGACGCCACAGTCCCACTTCTCGTTGATGGAGCAGGGCTCGGTTCCGGTGGAATAATGCACGCGCAACGCCAGAATGGAAACCACCACGCCGGCCAGAGCCAGCAACGCTATCACATATCGCACAATCTTCACTCAATTCTCCCTTTTCAAATTACGCACAATATGGCGCTCGTGACCGGCGCCTTCTTTCCGATTTTACCGGCAAGGCTCACGGCGCATCGGTTAGACTTGTCTTCGAGAGCTATAGCAGCGAAACGGAGACCGCCATGCCGTCGTTTGAAGACTCGCTCAAGAAGCTGGAAACCATCGTCGATCAACTGGAGAAGGGCGATCTCGCCCTGGAAGATTCGCTCAAGCTCTTCGAAGAGGGCGTGGGCCTGTCAGCATCATGCAAGACCGAGCTGGACGCCGCCGAGGGCAAGGTCCAGATGCTGGTCAAGCAGCGCGATGGTTCGCTCAAGCCGGAACCGTTCCTGACCGAAAAACCACTCTAAAAACAGGGGACAAGGATTTTCCCCCTGTTCCCTTTTCCCTATTCCCTATTCCCTGCCTTTTTGCTTTCTTGCCAGCCGCGCCACCACAGCCAGTTCACGCAGAACCTGATGGAGCGGGCGGGCCGGCGTGCCCCACAAGACGGTTCCTGGTTTGAGTCCCTCATTGGTAACGGTCTTGCCGCTCAGCACCCCGGCCTGGCCACCGAGAATCACGCCGGGGCCAATGTGCGCATGGTCGCCAATGCCCACCTGGCCGGCGATCACCGCGCCGTTGCCCACCGTGCACGAACCGCTGATGCCCACTCCGGCAACCAGAATCACGTCCTCGCCGATTTCGCAGTTGTGGCCGACGTGAACCAAGTTGTCGAACTTCGTTCCACGGCCGATCTTTGTCTGCTTCAACGCGCCGCGGTCGATGGTCGTGTTGGCGCCGATCTCGACGTCGTCCTCGATGAGCAGCGTGCCTTGCTGCGGAAACTGCGTGTAAGCACCGGTAGCCGGGTCGCGCACGTAGCCGAAGCCGTCCGCTCCCAACACCACGCCGGCATGGACGATGACGCGGTTCCGCAGTGTGGTTCCGGGATAGAGAACAGCGCGGGGATAGATGCGGCAGTCGTCGCCGATGCGCACGCCCTCGCCGATGACCGCGCCGGCTTCGATGCGCGTTCCCTTGCCTATGCTTGCGCTGTCGCCGACAACCGCGCAGGGGCCGATGGAGACGCCCGCACCAAGTGTCACATTCGCGCCGACGACAGCGGCGGGATGCACTCCGGTGGCAGGCGGCGGAGGCGTGAGCAGCTTGCCCGCCCACGCGAACCACAAGCGCGGCTGGTCGGCCTCCACGACGCACTTGCCTTCCGGATACGCTTCAGCCAGCCCAACGCGCAGAAGGACCACACCCGCACTGCTGGCCAGCGCCTTGGCGGCCGACGGCGCGTCCTCAGCAAAAACAATCTCCGTAGACGAGGCCAGAGCGGAAGAGTTCACGCCAGTGACCACGAACTCCGGATTCCCTTGCGCCAATTTGCCGTTCAGAATTTGAACCAGTTCGCCCAGCTTCATGTGTGCCTCCTTTACAGAGTCAAGCGCCTCAATAAATCCCCGGCTCGCCCGCGGGCCGCGTCTTCCACCGCCTGTGAATCCAGAGCCACTGGTCAGGATAGCGCCGAATCCAGCTCTCGATGGCGCTGGTGCACTGCTGCGTGGCAGCGACAATATCGGCTTCCGCGTCGGCGCTCCGCTCGAAAACCAGTTGCGGGCCAAAATGGAGCACGTAGCGGCGCTCGGCCTGCTCCCACACCATGAACCCCGGCAAAACAGCCGCGCCGGTCTTCAAGGCCACGCGGGCCAACCCCGAGGCGGCGCAAGCCTGTTTGCCGAAAAACTCCACAAATACGCCCTGCGGCGGGGTCATGTTGGTGTCCATCAGGATGCCCACCGTCTCGCCTTGGCGCATGGCCGTCAGCAGCCCGCGCGCAAAGTCGTCCTTGTTCAGGACGCGGTTGCCGTGCAGGCAGCGAATGGCGTTGACATACGCGTCCAGGGGGCGGTTGTCGAGAGGCCGCGCGACCATGCTCATCGGAAAGCCCATCAGGGAGTGATAGAAGCTGGAGAGCTCCCACGCGCCCAGGTGGCCGGTGACGATCAGAACTCCCTTGCCGCGCGCCTTTGCAGCCAGGTAGTGGTCGAGGCCTTCGGTGCGAATCCAGCCGCGGGTATTTTCAGCTGTGTAGCGGGTCATGCGGCAGAACTCGGCAAGCTGCCGGCCGAGGGAACGGAAGACGCCGCGGAGCTCCGCTCTTCTACTTTTGGATGAGAGCTCCGGGAAAGCCAGCGCCAGGTTGCGCTCGCCCACGCTGCGCAGCCGGCCGAGCATGCAATACGCGACCCAGGCAATCATGCCGGCCACAAGACGCGCCGCCCCGCGCGGCAACCACCCCAGAGGGCGCGCCACAATCAGGACCAACCAGAACTCGAGCTTCTCTCGCATCGTCAAAGGTAAAAGCTAAGTGTAGCTTCTCGACGCGGATTCCATAAGGCAAAACAAGCGAGGGGCAGCCCGTTGCCGGACTGCCCCTCGCGTCCCTGCGCTTCGCTTCGCGGCTACTAGCGGTTTTTGGCGGCGACAAAATACTGCGCCACGGTGGTGACAAACGGCACCGCGCCCTGAGGAACCGCCACGTCGCCCCTGAGGATCGACTCGAAGGTTTGCGATTGCCCGAAGTAGAGTTCGGTGTCCTCGGCGTTCTGGCTTACGCTGGTGCCGTCCAGGTCGATGCCGGCAAACAGCCCCTTGTTGCGCGAGTAGCTCAGCAGCTCGGCGCTCATCTTCCAGTCGGTGGCGGCCTGCCCGCTGCGGCCCACGGGGCCCGCCGCGGCAGAGGCATCTCCGCCAATCTTGAACTTGTTCTTCAACAGATCCTGGAAGCCGCGATCATTCACCGCCACCAGCACCAGGTCAGTCGATTGAGCACCGATTTGGAAGCCGAACGAGCCGCCTTCCATGCGAATGAAGACCGGCGCGCTCCAGCCGTGGCCGGTGCGGCAGGTTACTACCCCCTGCCCATACTGCCCGCCGAAGACAAAGGCGCCCTTCTTCAGTCCCGGAACCACGCCCACACAGGTGGCCTGATTGAGAATATTCATGGGAATGCTGTTGTCTGGGGTGGCCATGATCTCGTCCAGAACGATCTTGGCGGCATCGATGCGCGCCTGCAGGCTCTCGCGCGTGGAACCTGCGAAGGCGGTGATTGGAAGCAAGCAACAGAGATAGAGCAAAATAAGGGTCTTCTTCATATTCTTGTCCTTTTCCCTCCGCGGCCAGGGAGCCGCTCGAGTTGTCAAATCGCCGAGAATGACTCGACGAAGTTGAGTCGCCAAGTTTCAGTGCCGCACAATTCGCCTCCACGGCGCTGAAGCCCACGGAACCCGAAAGGCGCCGGCGTTCTCGCCCGGGTCTCCCAAGACAGCTATAACATATCAGCCAAGGCACGCATCCTCAAGCCCTGTGACAGCTCGCGGAAACGAGCGCCACAATCTCTTTCCGGGACTGTCGGCAAAGATACAGGGCAGGCCGAAGAGACTTGCCCTGACTACCTGTGTAAAGTTGGATGCTGGATAAGACTGGCCGGTGAGGACGCTGGACCCGAAAGCCGCCGTGGACGGCGAAAAAGAGGAGTTCCCGGACTCATGGAGGAAATGCCGTCCGGGAACTCCTATTCCCCAAATCTTCGTTGCTTCTGTAAAACAGTCTGTGGAAAACGATGCACCAATGTATGTTCAATTACGCTCAATTCTACAAATATTTATAGATAAAAGTAACCGCGCCTGTTTACCTAAAGGTAAACAGGCGCATGGGTACAGGGGGGAGGGCGAGGGGGGGGAACTAAGGAGCCACGGCCGAAGCCATGAATCAAAACAAGTCAGAACAATTCAGAAAAAAGAGGAGTTCCCAGGCTTCATGTAAAACACGCTGCCTGGGAACTCCTTTCCCCAGATCTGCGTTGTTTCTGTAAGCGATAATGTGGGAAACGGTCAATATTGCACAAGATTACTGAACACGTGTGTAGATAAGTAACCTCTTTTGTTTACTTATCAGTAACGAGCGGCGGAACAAATGCCAGGTTCTGGCGGCGCTCTCCCTTGCGGCGATCTTTGATGCCGTTGGACTGAAGCAGCGAGGGGTCAGAAGCGCGCATGAGCAGATTGATCCGGTTGTCCGCGCCTGTTTTGCGCATCAACCTGCCGACATGCGCTTGAACGGTGCACTCCTCAATGCCCAACTGGCGGGCGATCTCGCGATTGGACTGGGCCGTCAGAATCAGTTCGAGCACCTGCAGTTCGCGCTTGGTCAAGTGAGGGGGGCCGTTGGTGAGGCTGGCATCGGAAGCCTGAAGAAGCTGGTCGATCAGTTTCGAGAGCAGCCGGCGCGGAGCCCAGATGGAGCCGCTTGTGACCTCCTCGATGGCCTGGCGCACGGTTCGCGGGCTGGCCTTCAAATCCAGGCAGGCACGGGCGCCGGCCAGTACCAAATCCATAATGAGCTTTTCGTTTCCCTCCGGGCCAATCACGATCAACCGCATTTCGGGACGGTGGCGGCAAATGGCCTCGACTATTCCTACCCCGCTCGGAAAAGCGTTCAGGTCCACGAGCAGAAACGTCAGCGTGCGGTCGGATATCAGTGCATCGAGATTTCCGAATACCGGAGACAGCGGAGCGTAGCCCTCGCCGGGCAGATCTTCAAAGATGCCGGTAAGGCCCTCCAGGCGAAGCGGCTCATCCGAGAGCACGCCGATGCGAATCGGTTTATTGTCGCGGATCGAAGACATCGTGCGCCCCTCGCAATGCAGCAGAACCTGGCAACAAGGCGAGAAACACTAACCCCGCATCGCTATGTGAATGAAACCCGTCGTTCACCAAACCAGCCCAACCGCTTCCCTTCCCAGGTGCTATAGCCTGGGAAGCATTATTCCCTGCTGCTTCTGATATTTGCCCTTGCGGTCTGCATAGCTGACCTGGCAAGGCTCATCGGAGCGGAAAAACAAAATCTGGCACAGTCCCTCGTTGGCGTAAATCCTGGCAGGCAACGGCGTGGTGTTGGAGATTTCCAGCGTTACAAATCCCTCCCACTCCGGCTCGAATGGCGTCACGTTCACAATGATTCCGCAACGCGCATAGGTTGACTTCCCCACGCAGAGCGTCAGCACATCCCTGGGAATACGAAAATATTCAACGGAACGCGCCAGTGCGAACGAATTTGGCGGCACAATCACCGAATCAGCCTGGACGGAGACAAACGACCGCTCGTCAAAGGCCTTGGGGTCGATGATGGCGCTGTTTACATTGGTGAAAATCTTAAATTCGTCGCTGACGCGCAGGTCATAGCCGTACGAAGAGAGCCCATAGGAGATGACGTCGCCGGCCACCTGTTTCTCGCTGAAAGGCTCAATCATACGGTGCTGAATGGCCTGTTCCCTGATCCAACGGTCACTCTGAATTGACATACCTCTCCTGTTCCGGCCTGCATCATGTCCGGAGTTGAGTTCGATAGGGTTAAGGAACGCTTTGCAGATTATCGTACGGAAACTCTCCGCAATTTTCAATATACGGTAAACAAACCGCCTTCCGCCGGTAACGGGAAGTCTTCCTGGGGGAAAACGTCTGCCCTCATGAGAGAAAAAAGCGCCCCTGGGGGATGGTTGCCGTCCGGGGTATTCCAAAAACGCTCTAAAACCTGTAGCATCACTACCGTAGGTAGTAGTACAGTCAATTCAGTTTCGCCAGCGAGGTGCCCATTGATTAAGCAGGACATCGTACATCATGTGATTGAGCGCACGGGTCTGCCCCGCACGAAGGCTGAGGCTGCCGTGGATACGGTCTTCGAGGGCCTCAAGCAGGCTCTCACGGCCGGTGAGCGCATCGAGTTGCGCGGCTTTGGCGTCTTCAGCGTCCGCGCACGCAAAACCGGCATCGGCCGCAACCCCCGCACCGGCACCGAGGTCAGCATCACCCCCGGTAAGGCGGTGCGCTTCAAGCCCGGCAAGGAACTGCACACGCTGGAGACCGGCGCGGCGACGAAATAAAAGTCGTGCGCGGCGATAAAACTCGTCGCATATTGTAGCTCAATTGGGCTACAATAAATGCATGGCTACAAATGCTGTTGTCCGCTCCCGAATCAGCGTTGACGTGAAAGACAAGGCCACAGCTGTGCTCGAAGGGATGGGCCTCACGGTCTCAGACGTGATGCGCATCGTTCTGACCAGGGTGGCCAAGGAGAACGCTCTGCCCTTCGACTTGAAGCCCAATAAGCTCACACGAGAGACCATGCGCAAGACTGCCCAGGGCGAAGAAGTCCATCGGACCAAGGATGCTACCGACCTCTTCAACAAGTTAGGAATCTGATACGAGTCAAGCAATCGTAAGAGTCGAGAATGACACGTGTTGAGAATCAGAAGCGTTCGCCGAGCTATTCCACCCAATTTCACCGCGATGTGAAACGGCTTCAGAAGCGCGGTAAAGACCTTGAAAAGCTGAAAAAGCTGATCGAGCTTCTGCTCGCAGGTGAGTCCTTGCCAGCGCTATACAAAGACCATCCGCTCAAACTCAATTGGGCTGGATACCGGGACGCTCACGTTGAACCGGATTGGGTGCTGATCTACTCGGCTACCGCGGAGAAAGTACACCTGGAGCGAACTGGAACCCATGAAGAGCTTTTCGAGAACGATTGATGCCAGACGCGCATGGAGAGTCGAGGCATTGACGAAAAGAATCCTGGGATCATAGGAAAGATGACTGGGCGTTTGGAATTAGCGCCCTGCTCCCAGAATTGAAACCTAATTGCCTGGTAATATGGCCAATTTGGAAATGCGGTTGCGAATAATCTTCACCGATTTGAAGTAGCCTTCTGAGAACTCCTTGTGATTTTTCCGCGCTTCTCGGTATCCGTCGGCTCTTAGAGCATCCTTTCCAGCCTCTCTTATAGAATTGATCTCCATCGCTGCCGCTTGTAAACACTCGCTTAATGAATTATAGAGTTCCTCGGCATAGAAGGGTGCTTTTGCTTCCGAGGCAGCAAGTAATTTGTCATGGGCTATCATAAGCGGTTTAAGTCGCTCAAATAATCGCGTGATCTTTTCATCTTCACTTTCGCCAGCCGGTCCTATGGAAAACATCGGCCGAACACTATTAATTGCAAGCCGTACTTCGGATAGGCTACTGAAGATGTCCTTCATAGCCTCAAATTCGGTTTCAAAATGCGCACGTGTCACGAACACCGAACGATCAATTTCAGCTTGTGTCTGCGTTTGTGAACGCTGAAAGTCGTGTTCGAACGTCGCGAGTTTCGCTGTAAAGCTCGCCTCATTTCGTTGGAGCGAGAGCTTGCTGAAGTGGTTCCATATAGCGGATATTACAGCACCAGCAACGCCGCCGGAGAGTATCCCTGTCAGAGTGGAAATGCTATCCATTGCGGGGATTATACGCTCATTCAAGGGCAGGATTCAGAACTGCGTTTCTTCACATCAGCCGCAGTGCGTCCACATCCACCACCAGATTGCGGCGTGGAATCTGCGCGGCGTCGGCATGGGCCAGCATTCCGCGCAGAGCTGTGTTCAGCGCCTTGCGCGAAGCGGCCTTGAGAATCAGGTGAAAGCGGTAGACGTTCTTGATGCGCGCGATGGGCGCGGTGCAGGGACCCAATACACGCACTCCCTCCGGCGCCTCCTTCTCGAACCATTTGCCCAGCACGGCCGACCAGCCCGCGGCTTCTTCCAACTTCGCTGACTGCACCAGCACATTGGCCAACACGCCAAAGGGCGGGTAGTGCATCCAGCGCCGGTATTTCAGTTCGCGCTCCACAAATGCGGCGTAATCGTGTTTGCTGGCGGCGAGAATGGCGTAGTGATCAGGGTAGTAGGTTTGCGCCACCACGCGCCCCGGCAGCTCGCCGCGTCCGGCCCGCCCTGAAACCTGCGTCATAAGCTGGAAGACCCGCTCAGCGGCGCGAAAGTCGGGCATCGAAAGCGAGTGATCGCAGCCCACCACGCCCACCAGCGTGACGCCATGAACGTCGTGGCCCTTGGCGATCATCTGCGTGCCCACCAACAGGTTGATCTCGCCCGAATGGAGCCGCGTCAGCAGCCTCTCCAGATCGCCCCGTCCGCGCACCGTGTCGCGGTCCATGCGGCCAATCCGCGCATTGGGAAAAATCTCGCCCAGACGTTCTTCTCCCTGTTGTGAACCCGCGCCAAGGTAGTAGAGATGTTCGCTGTCGCACTTGGGGCAGCGTGCGGGCACGGTGCGCCGGAAACCGCAGTAGTGACATTCCAGCCGCTGGCCTTCGCGCGCAACTCCCGCGTCTTCCGCAGGGGGCTTGTGGTGCGTGAGCGAGATGGCGCAATTCTGGCACTCCAGCTTTTCTCCGCAGGCCCGGCAGATTACCGCAAACGAGTAGCCGCGGCGGTTGAGCAGAATCAGCGCCTGCTCGCCGCGATCCAGCGCCTCGCGCGTCTGCTCCACCAGCGCGCGCGAAAAAAGCTGCTCCTGCCCCGTCTCCTGAAACTCGCGCCGCATGTCGATCAGCTCGACGGCGGGCAGCGGGCGATCCATCACGCGGTCGCGCATTTCGATCAGCTTGTACCGGCCCAGCACCGAGTTCTGCCAGCTCTCCAGCGACGGCGTGGCCGAGCCCATCACCACCTCGGCGCCCTCGATTTTGGCCCTCATCACGGCCACATCGCGCGCGTTGTAGCGCGGCGTCTCCTCCTGCTTGTAGCTCTGGTCGTGCTCCTCGTCTACCAGAATCAGGCCGAGATTCGGCACGGGCGCGAAGATGGCCGACCGCGTGCCAACCACAATCGGCGCTTCGCCCCGCCGTATGCGCCGCCACTGGTCGCTGCGCTCTTCGGGCGTCAGCGCCGAGTGCAGTAGCGCGACCTTTTGCCCGAAGGCCGCATCCAGCAAGCCTACGGTCTGCGGTGTCAGTCCAATCTCCGGAACCAGCAGAATGGACGAGAGCCCGTGGTCCAGCGCCCTCTGCATGGCTGCGAGATAAACCGCCGTCTTGCCCGAACCGGTCACGCCATGCAGCAGAAACGGGTGGAATCCTCCCAGAGCCGCAGCCAGGCTGGCCAACGCGTCCACCTGCGGCTCATTGAGTCGCAGAGGCCCAGGCTGGCTTTGCAAACCGCCCAGGCGAAAGACGGCTGGCCGTTCGTCGATGCGCACCAAGCCGCGCCGCACCAGAGTTTGCAACGTCGATGAAGGCAGCTCCTTTCGGCGCAACTCGGCCAGCGGCAGCTCGTTGCCGCAAGCAGACAACTCGGCCAGAATGGCTTGCTGCTTCGCGGTCAGCGCAGGCAGCCGGGCTTCAGGAACCAAAACGGCAAACCGCTCCATGCGCCTCGCATCGCGCTCCACAGCAGCCGTCTCGCGCGCAATCCACTTTCTGCGCGTAAGCCCGGCCAGCACCGGCAGCGTGGCCGCGGTGGCCGTACGCAGCGTGGAAACCTTCACCGGCTCGCCCGATGCCAGGCGGGTGAGCACACGCCGCTCCATGTCCTGCTCCTCGGCAGAAAGCTTCCCTTTGCGCTTTGAATTGCTCTTTGAGGTTCGGGGAAAAAGCTGGTTCGTGTCAGGGCACGACTTTAGTCGTGCCGAAAAAGCATCCAAATCTTCCTGGGCTTTAGCCCCCGAGGTACGCTCCTGGGGAGATTTCCCCAGACCTAGCGGCGAATCCCCATCCAAACTCCTCGCCAGCACATCCCGCCCCAAGTCGGTAATGCGGTAATAAACCGTGCGCCGCACCTCGGCCATCAGCGGCAACATCCCCCGCAGCACCTCGCCCAGCGGAGCCAGATAGTACTGCGCCATCCACTCGGCCAGGGTCAGCAGGCTGTCGCTCAACAGCGGCTCATCGTCCAGAACCGCCTCGATGTACCGCACCTCGAAATCCGCCGGCGCCTTGGCGTCGAGCGCGGTGACCACCCCAATCAGTTTTTCCTTGCGAAAGGGAGCAATCACGCGCGCTCCCCGCTGCGGCAGTTGTCCCTCGCGCACCGCGTAGGTAAACACGCGGTCCAGCGGCACGGGCAAGGCGACTTCGCAATAGGCGGGCATGGGCGGCAACAATCAGTGTAGGGGATAGGGGCGCGCAGAACACGGCGCTTGTGCATATCGCGCCCATCCGGCACATTGCAATCCAACCCCCAGGCAGTACAATTCCTGCAAATGGCCTCTGAAATTCCCACACCCGCCGCTCCCGTCCCCGTCGTCCCCGCCGCCGCCCCGGTGATTGCGCCCGACCCAACCCACCCCGTCACGCTGGCCATCGATATTGGCGGCTCGGGGCTGAAGGCCATGCTGCTGAATGCTGCCGGCGTGCCGGTGAGCGAGCGTCTGCGCATCGCCACTCCGGCCATGTCCACGCCGGAGGCGGTGCTGGCCGGACTTGATGAATTACGCAGGCAGTTGCCGGGCTTCGACCGCGTCTCCGTCGGCATGCCCGGCGTCGTCAAGCGCGGCGTTAGCATCCTGGCCAATAACCTGCATCCCGATTGGACAGGTTTCCCCTTGCAAAACAGGCTGATCGAGCGCTGGAAGAAGCCCGTCCGCGTGGCCAACGACGCCGATGTCGCCGGCTATGGAGCCATCAAGGGGCATGGCGTGGAACTGGTGCTCACGCTGGGCACCGGCCTGGGCAGCGCTCTGTTCACCAACGGCCACCTGGTTCCCGGCCTTGAGCTGAGCGTGCATCCCTGGCGCAAAAAGGGCATGAACTACGAGGACTACCTTGGCCGCCGCGGTCTCGACAAGTACGGCAAGGCGCGCTGGAACGACTTCCTCGAAGCGGCCATCAAGCAGACCGAGGCGACTTTCAACTGGGACCACCTCTACCTGGGCGGCGGCAACACCAAAAAGATCCTCTTCACCCCGGGAAAGAATGTGAGCATCGTCTCCAATGACACAGGCCTGCTAGGCGGCGTGGCCTTGTGGCGATTCGACGGTTGAAGCGGGAATCGCTGTCTCCCAGGTCTCAAATGCGAGACCCAGGGCACCCGGCCGCTGCCGGTGGGTTCCAAGAAGAAGGATCGCAGGGATGAATCGCCGGACATTGGCAGTGAAGCTCATTGCCCTCTATCTTTGGCTGAAAGCCACAGTGCTGATCGTGTGCGTAGTCGCAGTGCATTTCTGGCCATCCACACAGCCGACAGCAAATGGGATCATCGAGGGTCTGGTTCCGATGATTATGGCATTGCGGGAGCCGGTACTTGATATCTGGTTGGCCCTCTTATTTGTCCTAGTCGATGCAACGCTGGGCACTGGGATTTGGTTCCTTCAAAAGTGGGCACGAACAATTGTCGTTATAGACTTGGTGTGGCTATACGGCAGAGCGCTGTTAGGTTTGCCTGCAACTCTAGCCTTTTATCGGGATAAGGTTCACTTTCAGAACCCTTCGGTGTACTTCGACATAAACATCGTGGCTGGCATAATGATTCTTGCCGCCCTCTGTGATCCAGACGTAAAGCGCGCGTTCGGTATGCGATTTTGAGAGGTGGCGAGAAGGGCAACGTACCCCATTTCCGGTTCTGGACCTGGGAGTTCTGCCGGAGGCGTATGCCTGGACGGCAAGTCCTTGCAGAAAATTACAGGTAGTTCGCGCACAATCCCGAATAGAGAACCTATAAGTAAACAGCCCTGCGCAGCGGGATTGGAGTTCCATGAAAAACATCACGGTAACCGTCCACGACGAGACCTATCGGGAGGCGCGGGTTTGGGCAGCCATGCAGAATACAACGGTCTCCGCTCTCGTCCGGCGCTTCCTCGAATCCCTGGGCGAGCCCACGTACTCAGGGCTTGACCTTCCGGATAATGATTGGAACAATGAACAAGCCCCCAACGAAGCTACCCCCTCCCCCCAATTCCTGTGGAACTGTGAAACTGTGAGGGAGTAGGGCGCGCTCTTCAGGCTTTTGCCGGCGGTTTCAGCCCTAGCTCTTTCATGGCAATCTGCAAATCGGCCCAGGCTTCTTTCTTCTGGCGGGGGTCGCGCAGCAGGTAAGCCGGGTGATAGGTGACGATGAGCTTGGTTCCGCGCACGGAGTGAACCCTGCCGCGCAGGCCGGCCAGCGGCTGGCGCGCGCCCAGCAGCCAAGTGGCCGCGGTGGCGCCCAGTGCGACAAGAACCTCGGGACGGATCACATCGATCTGGCGGAAGAGAAATGGCGAGCAAGTGGCGCCCTCTTCAGGCTCGGGGACGCGGTTGCCGGGCGGGCGGCACTTGACCACGTTGGCGATGTAGACCTCTTCGCGCCGGAGTCCCATGGCGGAGATCATGTTGTTGAGCAGTTGCCCGGCCTTGCCGACAAACGGCAGTCCCTGCGCGTCTTCGTCGGCGCCGGGGCCTTCGCCAACAAACATCAGCCGCGCGGCGGGCGAGCCGTCGCCGAAGACGATCTTGTTGCGGCCTTTGTGGAGCGCGCAGCGAGTGCAGTCGCCGATCTCATCGCGGATAAGTTGAAGAGCGGCGGCGCGATCGGATGCGGGAACAGCGTCAGAGATGGCGGGAGCTGAGGGAAACGGCTTGCGTGGCGGAATCGGCTGATCCTCCATGTGAAAGGCCTGTGGCGAGTGAAATATCTGCGGCGCGGCCTCTGGTTGTGGCTCATCCGGCTGGGCGGCTAACCGGGCCAGGAGTGCAGAATCTACGGGACGGCGGTAGAACTCGGTGAGGCCAAGATCGCGATAGAAACGGATGCGGGCTGTGAGGGCCTGGCGGGTTGCGGAATCGAGCGATTG
>Ga0224558_1002260_pt1 | contig 18098 bp, 13 predicted proteins | sample 714S32024metaG_FD_180682 | JGI IMG/M metagenome (GOLD analysis project Ga0224558, IMG submission 180682) | Peat soil microbial communities from Stordalen Mire, Sweden - 717 S3 20-24 | ecosystem: Environmental > Terrestrial > Soil > Wetlands > Peat | place: Sweden: Norrbotten County, Stordalen...
GGTGCTCTCGGAGACTTCTTCGGCCCCGGCACCACGGTAGGAATTCCGTTCGCCGCCCAGCTCGGCGTGCGGGTAACATTCTAAGTAGAGACAAGGCTTGCCCCGTCTCGCTGCCGGCGGAGACGCGGCAAGCCTCTTCCCTACAGGAGATTCGACAACTCGATGCGCTTAGCCACTCGTTACTTTTCTCGCCATCGCCACCCGCGCGATCCCCTGCAAATCGTTTCTGATCTCAACCTCGTCCCAAATCAACAGCCGACTGCGCACTCGATCGGCAATCGTCCCGCTGATCTCAAATACCAGCCAACCGCCGGGCCTGAGTACCGTCTGCGCCTGTGGAATGAGTCGTTCGATGACTTCCATCCCGGTTGGTCCGGCAAACACCGCATTCCGTGGCTCGAACTTGCGCACTTCGAGCTGCACCGACTCTTCCTCGGAATCCCCCACGTAGGGAGGATTCGAAACCACGATGTCGAATGAAGCTGGTGGCAATCCGCCGAGCAAATTCGCTAAGCGAAAGTCGATTCGCGAAGCGAGGCCGTGGCGTGCTGCATTGGCCCGGGCGACTTCCAGTGCTGCGGGAGAAACATCGGTTGCGTGGATCTCGGCCGTCGGGAGCTCCTTCGCTAACGCAAGCGCAATCGCTCCCGAACCGGTACCCACATCGACGATGCGGACGGGCGCGGACGCCCGTCGCTCCACAATCTTGGTTTTCGCCAGCTCCAGCGCCGCTTCCACCACATGCTCCGTCTCCGGACGAGGAATCAACACCGCCGGCGACACGATAAAATCGAGCCCCCAAAATTCCTGATGGCCCGTGATGTACTGCGCCGGAACGCCCGTAGCACGCCGAGCGAGAGCCTCGTCACAGCGAGCGAGATCCTCCGCCGTCAATTCCCGCTCAGGATGCGCATAGAGATACGCCCGGTCGCAATCAAGCGTGAACATGATGAGCAGTTCCGCATTCATCCGCGGGGAAGGAACTCGTGCAGCCGTCAGAAATTCGACGGCCGCATTCAAAGCCTGGCGAAGTTGCACGTTCCTATTTCACCACAGCTCCAGCGAAAGGCCGATGCGAAAACCGGCGTCTGATTTCAGACGGGCTGGCAACGCACGATATAGATAAGAAAAGAGCGATGCCCCGATGCGAGAACCCGAGTCTTCCCGCAATGTGCTCTAGTGGCGCCAGATTTTTTGGGCGCGGCGGGTGCTGTCGCTGGCAGACGGGGCAAGCCCCGTGTCTACATTTGTGTTGGGTGCGGTGACGGGCGATACGGTTGAGGCAATCGGAGTCACTGTGGCGGGTTCGGGCTTGGAGCCAACTTCGTCGCCACGGAAGTAACGGCCTTTGGCGGCGCGCATTTCCGGCATGGCGGTGTAGGGCTTCGAGTAGTCGTTATTGGCGTTCCAGAAAAGAAAGCCGATTCCACCTTTTTGTTTCGCTACTTCGGTCTGCACTTCAACATACTTGGGCGAGTAAGTCTTCGTCCGCCAGGCAAAGGCTTGCAGCCAGGGGCGAATGACCACGCCGCTGTCTTTGGTGATGAGCTTGAAGCGGTCCATGGACTCGCCGATGAAATGCTCGGGCGCGTCGCCGGGGTGCGCGATACCGTCCATCCCGAAGAAGTGCGAGGGATAGATCATGGGCGAGAGCACGTCGCAGTGCTTGGCCATGGCTACGATGTCCTGCCCAGTGTGCGCAAGATCGACGGGACGCTGCCACGCCATGACTCCGAAGACGTCGAGCGAGAGCAGGACGCCGGCGGGGTGGATCTCGGCATAGGCGCGCTGCAGGAAATCGGCGATCACTTCCGAGCGCTGCTGTTTTGGATGATCGGTCTGGTAGTTGAAAGCGGCATCTTTCTGGTCGCCCTCGGCGGGAAAGCGCACGTAATCGAACTGCACTTCATCGACTCCAGCCTGGGCTACGAACTTGGCGAGCGCGATATCGTAGTCCTGGACCTTGGGGTTCGAGGGGTCGGTCCAGACGAGTTTGCCGTTTTCGCGCCAGGGTTGGCCGGTGCTACGGGACTTCACGGCTAGCTCCGGGTGGTTCGTGACCAGATGCTCATCGCGGAAGATGGCGATGCGTGCGATGGCGTGCATGTTTTCGGAATGCAGGAAGTGAATGAACTTGGGCAGGTCGGAAATATAGTGGCGCTGTCCGCTGGCGAGCGGGTGGTCGAAGGCGATGTTGACGATGCCGTCGCTATCCTTGATATCGAAGACGACCGCGTTGCCGCCAACTTCACGCCAGTGGCGGATGATGCGCTCTCCATGATCGCTGCCCGCCATGACCCCGGTCAGGTAAATGGCGCGGACTTCGAAATCTCTTGCAATTGGGACCGACTTCTCTACAATGGCGGATTCGAGAATTCCGGGGATAACGATCTGCTCTGAGGATTTGAGGAAGACCCCCTGGCGGTTGTGGTTGGCTGCGCGGATGGCTTCGGCCAGTTCGGTTGAAGTGAGGTATTTGGTGCGCCGCAGATATTTGCGGGCGACGGACGTGATGCTGTCCCCGCGCTGGGCGATGTAAAGATCGGAGCCGGGGGGCGCGACAATGGGCGCGGGCGGCTCGAGCTTTTTGGCGGCCTCGGCTTTCGCTTGGACCAACGGCACGGCGTGTGGACTTTGTATTGCGGATGCGGGCGGAGAAATCAGGCCGAAGCTGGCCAGGGCTACTCGGAGCAGGACGGCAGCAACCCTCGCGATCGAGAGCCTGGCCGTTGAAAGTCTTGCTACCGAAAGTCTGGCCGTTGAGAGTCGGGACAAGGATATTCTCCAGAGAAGGAAATCTGTTTGTATTGTGTACTGGCGGTAACCTGGGCTGCCAGTTACGTCCGGCCAAGCGGGTTAGTGCATAGGGGACATGGGCGCAGGGGTGGTTAGGACGCTGAGGAAAAGTTCCCGCAGACTGCAAACTATTGCTCTTAAGGGAGCTGTGGGTAATCTGACCGGCCTGACATGAGGCGGGCTAGCCGCATCTAAAACGATGAGAAGCGGGGAATTAGGGCGCTTTCGGCGGATGGCTAGCAGCTTGCACACGGAGGGAGCGGGTGAGGAAATGCGGCCTCCCTCCCAAATGACAAAAATGAGCAGTTTCGGAGAAAACATGCAGTTCCCGGAAAGAAAACAGGGGCCCGAAAAGATGAGAACGAACCTTGCAACCGTGCTGGATCCGAACCGCCGTAGCAACGACGCCCGTGACTTTGAGGGCGCCCTGCGCCGGAAGATTGTAGGCCAGGATCAGGCCATCGAGAAGGTCGCGGAAATCTATCAGATGTTTCTGGCCGGGCTGAATGCGCCGGGGCGTCCCGTGGGCAATCTGCTGTTCCTGGGACCGACTGGTTCGGGCAAGACGCGAGTTGTGGAAGCGGTGGCCGAGTCTCTGTTCGGGGACGCGCGGGCCTGCATCAAGATCGATTGCGCCGAGTTCCAGCACTCGCACGAGATTGCCAAGCTGATCGGCTCGCCTCCGGGATACTTAGGCCATCGCGAGACGCATCCGCTGCTGACGCAGGAAGCGCTCAACCAGTGGCACACGGAAAAACTGAAGCTGTCGATTCTGCTGTTCGACGAAATCGAGAAGGCTTCCGACTCGCTGTGGCAACTGCTGCTCGGAATCCTGGACAAAGCGACGCTGACGCTGGGCGACAACCGGCGCGTGGATCTTTCGAGCTGCATCATCATCATGACCTCGAACCTGGGCGCCATGGAGATGAACGGCTTGGTGGATGGCGGCTTGGGCTTCGCGCCGAAAGCGGTGCAGGTGGATGACTCGCTCGATGAAAAGATCAACCGCTCGGCAGTGGACGCGGCGCGGCGCAAGTTTGCGCCTGAGTTCATGAACCGCATCGACAAAGTCGTCGTGTTCAAGACGCTGCGCTCCGAGCACCTGCAGCAGATCCTGGAAATCGAACTGGGGATGGTGCAGCAACGGGTGCTGATGGCGGCGGGCGCAAACCAGTTCGTGTTCAACTGCACGCCGCAGGTGAAGAGCTTCCTGCTCGCGGAGGGTACCGATCCCAAGTATGGGGCGCGGCACCTGAAGCGGGCGATTGAACGGCATCTGGTGTTTCCGCTGGCGAACCTGGTGGCGACGGGACAGGTGAAGCTGGGAGATTTCGTCCGCGTCGATCTGCTGGGCGAGAGCAAGCTCACCTTTGTGAAAGAAGCGGAAGGCGCGATGGTGCCCGTGCTGCTCGAGCGCTATGGAGCGGCAGCAGCTATGCCGGCAGCGGCGGCAGCAAGAGTGGCGCGTCCGGCGATACAGCGAAAAGAGTTTGGAGCCGGATTACAGAACGAGAATAAGTAAGAGTTGCTGGTAGGTGGGGACACCGCGGTGCGGGTGTCCCTTTTTGCTTTTGTGGCCGGAATCACCCCCGGCCAGGACGCTCCACCACCACCCTCACTTTTGCATCATGCAGTAGTTGCCAATCATCTCGGCTGCGTCTGGTTTGTCTTGATTCCCTCGATACATCTCGACGTTCTTGCAATCGTAGATCCCGAAGTTCTTGGGAAGTTCAACCATCAGGTAGCTGCCGCTCGGCAGAGATTTGCAACCGCTCATTCCCTGGTTGCACTGCAGTTCAAGGGCTTTTCCGTCCTTCTGGACGTGAACAATGACCACCCCCGTTACAACCTCCGAGCTTGTCACCTTAACCGGCGTTCTCTCCTGCACGAACGCCTGTTGGGTGACCAGGATGACAAAAGCCGCGGTCAACACGGCAAACAGAGAAACGGTCCTTTTCATAAGTGCCTCCCATAATGCAAAGGCTCTGCAAACTCCATCTATATTTTCCGCCCTGGGTCGGACCTCTGTCTGTGATCTCTGATCACATATCTGTGACTTCGGTCACAGGCAGAGAGATGGGAAAGCCAGTCGTTGCAAACCCCTGAATCCATTCCTGTGACGTCTAATGGGTGAAGCCGCATGGTAGGCTTTTGCGGTGCCTCCGGAGACGCTACGGTGATTGGCCGGGTCTTTAAAGCATTTCAATATCGCGATTTCCGCCTGATGTGGTTTGGCGCCTGCACCTCCAGCATCGGCACCTGGATGCAAATCGTGGCGCAGGGCTGGCTGGTCTACCGGCTCAGCCACTCCGCGTTCTTGCTGGCGCTGGATCAATTTCTCGGCGGCATTCCTATCTTTCTGTTTTCTCTGATCGGCGGCGTGGTGGCCGATCGCGTGGAGCGCCGGAAGATTCTGCTCGCCTCCCAGTATGTGCAAATGACGACCGCCGGACTGCTCACCATTCTGGTGGCGACGGGTCGGGTACACGTCTGGCACATCCTTTGCCTTTCGTTCATTTCCGGTCTCGCCCAGGCCTTCGGCGGTCCGGCCTATCAGGCGCTGATTCCCACGTTGGTCGAGAGGGAAGACATGCCGAACGCCATCGCACTGAATTCGATCCAGTTCAACGTGGCGGTCATGGTCGGGCCGGCACTCGCTGGGCAAGCTTTAGCGAGGCTGGGAGAGAAGTGGTGCTTCGGGCTGAACGCGCTTTCCTTCCTGGCGCCCATCGTGTCGCTGTCGATCATACGCGCCCGTTTCCTGCCGCTGAAGGCCACGGAGTCGATGTTCACCAGCCTGAAGCAGGGCATTCAGTTCACCCGCAAGCAGAGTTCGATGGAAGCTCTGATTTTGCTGGCTTTCTGCATGACCTTTTTGAGCATGCCCATGCGCACCTACTTTCCCGTATTCGTGAAAGACATCTTCCATCGCGGTCCGGAAACCTACGGCAATCTGCTCGCGCTCATGGGACTCGGTTCGATTTGCGGCTCGCTGGCCATCGCGAGCGCGGGCAATATTAGAAAAAAGGGACGCGTCGCTCTCGGCGCGCTCATCTGCCTGGGCGCGGGGATTTCCGGGTTTGCCCTTTCGAAGTCGCTGCCGGTGAGCGAGGTCTTCCTGGTGCTGGTGGGCGCATCCATGATGGCGGTTTTTGCCACGGTGAATTCGCTGGTGCAGTTGATTACCACGAACGAAATGCGCGGGCGTGTGATGAGCGTCTACAATTTCGCGTTCCGCGGCGGCATGCCGATGGGGAATCTGTTGTCGGGATGGCTCGTTCCCGTGTTTACCGCGCCGGTGGTGCTCAGCCTGAACGGATTCCTGCTTATTCTGCTGGCCCTCTACTTCCTGCTTATCCATAGACGGCTGGCCGCGCTTTGAGGAAAGCTCGCGTAGGGACGGCCGTCCGTAGGGACGGCCGTCCAAGCCGAGCGCAGCCCGGCACCTGCCAGTGGCCGCAGTAACTCTGGCTTCGCGCTACGCAGCCCGATTTGAGGTTCACTCTTGACCATGACAGGGACTCAAGACACCGACTCATGACCTTGCTGTTTTCGGGCCCGGCTTTCCGCCAGCATGCGACAAAAGGAACTCGAGAATTTCCTTGTGCGCCGCGTGGGTCTGGTCAGTAGTAAACAAGTGACTCGCGTGCTCGAGCAGGACGAGTTTTGCGCCCGGAATCCGCGCGGCGATCAACTCCCCATTACCTGGGGGCACCAGCGCATCCGATTTTCCATGGATGACCAGCGTCGGCGCCGTGATCTGAGCGATTCGGCTGTAGCTTTCCCACGCCAGGATCCCGAGTAGTTGTGCCATGTAGCCTTCCAGGGAAGGCAGCCAGCGCTGGCGTACGCTGGTATCTTCGTCGATCTTCTCTCGCGGCGTGGCCGCATCATAGATGTAAGGAAGAATGGCTTCCCGCGCTTGCTCCAGCGTCATGCCGCGCGCCACCAGTATGTCGGCCACCCTGCTCTCCGCGCGCACCGCTAAAAGTCCGCCGGGTGCAGTGCAGCCTAGAATTAGCGAGTGCGTCCTCGCCGGATATTGCAGCGCGAACTCTTGCGCAATCATGCCGCCCATCGAAACGCCGAAAACGTGAGTACGGGCAACGCCGGCGGCATCCAGAACCGCGGCCGCGTCCGATGCCATGGTCGCAATCGAATAAGGCCCGGGCGGAACGTCGCTCAGTCCCACGCCTCGATTGTCGAACGCAATCGTGCGGAAATGTGGCGCCAGCACCGGTCGTGTGCGATACCACATGGCCGCCGCATAGCCGAGGCCCATGATCAGCAGTAGCGGTGCTCCGTGCCCCTGCTCGTCCCAATAAATCTTTGTCCCTTGATTGTCGACAAATGCCATCAGAGGCTCTCGGTTGGTCAGCCTAGCCCACTTTCAGCATGAGCTTCCCCGAGTTCTCACTCTTGAAAAGCTTGAGCAGAGTCTCGGGAAAGGTGGCCAGTCCTTCCACAACGTCCTCGCGCGACTTGAGCTTGCCCGCCGCCATCCAGGCCGCCATTTCCGCTCCGGCTTGCGCATAGCGATCGACGTAGTCCAGCACCAGCGTGCCCTTCATCGTGGCGCGATTCGTCAGGAGAGACAGGTAGTTGCGGGGCCCCGCGATCGGGCCGGTATTGTTGTATTGGGAGATCGCCCCGCAGATCACAATCCGGGCGCCCAGCCTGAGTTGCGCCAGCGCCGCGTCCAGAATCGCGCCGCCCACGTTGTCAAAATAGACGTCAATGCCCTCGGGGCAATGCTTCCGAAGGGACCGGCTCACGTCTTCGGACTTGTAGTCGATGGCTGCATCGAAGCCCAGCTCCTGCACGATGTAGCGGCACTTCTCCGCTCCTCCGGCGATGCCCACCACATGGCAGTCCTTGATCTTGGCGATCTGTCCCACCACCGCGCCCACGGCTCCCGCTGCCGCCGAGACCACCACCATCTCCCCCGGCTTCGGCTGCCCCGTATCGAGAAGCCCGAAATATGCGGTCATGCCCGTCATGCCGAATACGCTGAGATACTTTGGCAGCGGAGTGATTCTGGCGTCGACCTTCGTCACGCCCCGGCCGTCGGTCAGCGCGTACTCCTGCACTCCAAACGACCCGGAGACGTGATCACCCACCGCGAAGTGCGGGTTACGCGACGCCTTCACGATCCCCACCCCCAGCGCTCGCATCACCTCTCCGATGCCCACCGGCGGTATATACGAACGCACGTCATTCATCCACATGCGCATCGCCGGGTCCAGCGAGATGTACAACACCTGGACGAGCAGTTCGCCTTCCTTCGGTTCGGCGACCGGTTCTTCCGCGTAGGTCCAGTCGCTGCGCTTCGGCATTCCTACCGGGCGTGCCGCCAGCAGAAACCTGTGATTGGTGAGTGCCATGCCGCCTCCTTCGGAGCGAATCTCGCCACTCAGATCGTATACCGTTCGCTCGCCAGCAGCCGCCCTGCAATCTGGCGCCGCAGTGCGATCGCATTGACTGGATCGTGATGGGCGTACCCGCGCACGCGGGAAAGATTCCGCCGCAGTTCGTCGCCTTGGGCGCAGGCGCTCAGCACCGTCCTCGACGAGAGTTCGAGCCGCGCGATGGCATCGCGCAAATACACGGCGCAGGCATCCGCAGCATTGACTCCGCCTCCGGCCGCCGTCAGTTTCCGGCCGCGCAGCAGGCCCGATTCCATGGCAAACACTTCCATGATGATGTCGGACAGGTTCATGATGATCTCCTGCTGTTGCTCGAGCTGCGCGCCGTGCTTCTGGTGCGCAATTCCCAACGTCAGCAGGGCGATCTTCTTCGCGTTCCGGACCAGACTCAGCTCCTCGTCACAGGCTGCCTTCGCCGGTTGCGGCTCGGCTTCCTGCAGGACGGCGCGAGCGGCTTCGAACAGAGGCAGAAAGCCCCGCGCCGCGCGCTTCAAAGGCTGGCCTGTGATCACCAGCCGGTTGATTTCGCTGGTCCCCTCAAACAGACGGTTAATCCGCGAATCGCGATAGGCGCGTTCCACCGCGTAGTCCTGATGGTATCCGTAGCCGCCGTGGATCTGGACGCCTTCATCGACCACGTAGTCCAGCATCTCGGCGGCGTAAACCTTGACCATTGAGCACTCCGCCGCAAACTCTTCGATCGCCTTCCGTTCTCGAGTGGAACCGTCCTCGGACTTCGTCGACGCGACGCTCATTAGATTCTCAATCAGTCCCACTACCCGCCAGGCCATGGACTCCGCCACGAAAATGCGGATCGCCATTTCCGCCAGCTTGTGTTGAATCGCGCCGAACTCGGCAATCGCCGAGCCGAATGCCTTGCGCTGCTTGGCATACTTCAGGCAAATCGCAAGCACGTTTTTCGCGGCTCCTACCGTGGCCGGACCCAGTTTCAGTCGTCCGATGTTCAGGATGTTGAATGCGATCACGTGCCCGCGTCCAATCTCGCCTAACACGTTTTCCACCGGCACCGGAACGTTGTCCAAATACACGGCGGTGGTGGAGCTGCCGGTGATGCCCATCTTGTGTTCTTCCGCCCCGCTGCTTACACCGGGAAAGTTTCGCTCAACCAGAAATGCGGTGAACTTTTCTCCGCCGACTTTGGCAAACACCGTGAACAGATCGGCCGCGCCGCCGTTGGTGATCCACATCTTCTGGCCATTCAGCATGTAGTGTTTCCCATCCGGTGCGAGATCGGCCCGCGTCCGCGCCGCCAGCGCATCCGACCCCGCCAGGGGCTCGGTGAGTGCATAGGCGGCCAGCATCTCGACTGTGGCCAGCTTCGGCAGATACTTGCGCTTCTGCTGCTCATTCCCAAAGTAGACGATGGGCAACGTGCCGATGCCAGTGTGAGCCGAGTGCCAACCCCCGTAAGAGCCGTCCCGTCCCATGTGTTCGGACGCCACCATCAGCGACGGCAGATCCATCGCCATGCCGCCATACTCCTCCGGGATCGCCATCCCGGTCAGACCCAGTTCTGCCGATTTCCGCAGCACAGCCAGCGCGAGGCCCGGCTTCTTTTCGCGGATCGCGGGCAGATTCGGCTCCACTTCGTTGGCCCAGAACTCGTCTACCATGCGACCGATGGCGAGATGTTCTTCGCTCAGATCCTCGGGCGTAAAAATGTCTTGCGGCGCCGACTCTTCGATAAGAAACGCCGTTCCCTGGGTCGTCTTGCGCGGAATGTCTGTTAATGTCGTCATAAAATACTCCTATGCCGCCTTTTGAAATTGAAAATCTCAATTCTCTGAAACAGTGCGAAGGACGCGAATTCCCCGCGACCGACTGGTTCGTCGTCACCCAGGATCGTATTCAGAAATTTGCCGACGCCACCGAGGACCGCCAGTGGATTCACCTTGACCCGGAACGCGCCCAGCGCGAATCGCCCTTCGGGGGCGCCGTGGCCCACGGTTTTCTGACCCTTTCGCTGCTCAGTTCCTTCCTGAAACAGGCAATCCACTTCCGATCGGGCCCCGCGATGAGCGTCAACTACGGACTGAATAAGGTTCGTTTCCCCTCGGCTGTCCGCGCCGGTTCGCAGGTTCGCGCTCGCGTCACTCTGCTTTCGGCGAAGCAGTCGCCCAAGTTTGTGGACGCCGCCTTCCTCATCCATATCGAGACTCTGGGTGTTGAGAATCAGCCTTCCGGCAAGCCCTGCTGTGTCGCCGAGTGGCTGGTGCGCTATTACTCGCAGTGAGCTCCGCATCAGTTTGCCCGCTCGAACAACCCGGCAGCACCCTGCCCACCCCCTACGCACATGGTGACGACTCCGTAGCGAACTTTGTTCTCGCGCCGGGCCATTTCGTTGGCCAGCGTTCCCACCAGCCGCGACCCGGTCATGCCGTAGGGGTGCCCAATCGAGATCGAACCACCGTTCACGTTCAATTTCTCCGGATCGATTTCCAGGCGATCGCGGCAGTAGACCACCTGCACCGCAAATGCTTCGTTGAGTTCCCAGAGGTCGATGTCGCTGAATTTCACGCCCGTGCGCTGCAATAATTTCGGTACCGCGAAGACCGGTCCGATACCCATTTCGTCGGAATCGCAACCGCTTATCTGGAAACCTCGAAACACCAGCTTGTAGGGAATACCGAGTTGGTCGGCGCGCTGCCGCGACATTACCAGCGTCGCCGAAGCGCCGTCGGAAAGCTGCGAGGAATTTCCCGCCGTGACCGTGCCTTGGCCGCTCGTCGGGTCAAAGTGCGGCTTCAGCGCCAGCAGGCCTTCCAGCGTCGTGTCCGGACGATTGCATTCGTCCTTGTCCGCGCATACCTCTTCCTTCGCGATCACTTCGCCGGTCTTCTTGTCCAGATTCGCGCGCACCGCTTTCAAGGGAGCGATTTCCCCCTGGAAAAAGCCTTCTTGTTGGGCGCGAGCCGTGCGCTGCTGGCTCAGGAGCGAGTATTCGTCTTGCGCTTGCCGGCTGATCTTGTAGCGCTTGGCCACGACCTCGGCAGTGTTCCCCATCACCATGTACACGCCCGGCATCTGTTCGAGTAGCCGGGGATTCGGGTCGTAGTTGCGCGGAACCAGACTGATGCTTTCTACGCCGCCCCCGATCAACGCGTCGCTGCCTCCGCTCACGATCTGGTACGCGGCCAGCGCGATCGACTGCAGCCCGGAAGAGCAAAACCGGTTGACGGTGACGCCGCCGGTCGAAGTAGGCAGCCCGGCCAGCATGGCGGAAACTCTCGCGATGTTGTGTCCCTGCGGGCCATGGGGCTGTCCGCAGCCCAGGATGACATCTTCGACTTCGCGCGGATCGAGCTGGGGTGTCTTGTGCAGCACATCTCGGATGCAGTGCGCCGCCAGATCATCTGGACGCGTCAGGTTGAACGATCCGCGAAATGACTTGGCCAGAGCTGTGCGCGAACTGGCTACGATGACTGCTTCTCTCATGACGGTCTCCTATGTCTTTGGCAAACGCACAGCGAGTTTCCCTCTCGCCCGCCCTCTCGCCGACGTTCTCCAGCGGCGGTTCCGAATCCTACGCGGCCGCAACCTGCTCTTTGTCGAACTCGGCAAAAGTCTTGCCCTCTTCCGCCAGGCGCTGCAGCAGAGGAGCCGGCTCCCACAGTTCTCCATGCTGTTTGTGGAATTCGCAAACGCGCTGGTACACCTTTTGCAATCCCACCGTGTCGGCATGCCACATCGGCCCGCCCCGATAGGCGGGAAATCCGTACCCGTTGAGATAGATGATGTCGATGTCGACGGCCCGCAGCGCGTATCCCTCTTCCAGAATCCGCGCTCCCTCATTCACCAGTGCATAAATACAACGATCGACGATCTCCGCGGCGGAAATCAGCCGCTGCGGGATGCCCGAGTCCGCGCTCCACTTCTGCACCAGGGCGGTCACCTCGGGATCCGCGCTGGCGCGCCGGTTCTCGTCGTACCGGTACCATCCCTTCAGCGTTTTCTGGCCATAGCGCCCAAGTTCGCAGAGACGGTCCTCGGCGAACGGCTGGCGGATTCCGGGTTTTTCCAGGTGCCGGTACTCTTTGCGAATGCGCCAGCCCACGTCGAGACCCGCCAGGTCGCCCGTGGCCAGCGGACCCATGGCCATGCCGAAGTCGACGAGCGCCTTGTCTACCGCCTCCACCTCCGCCCCTTCTTCGACCAGGAACTGCGCTTCCCGCCGATACGGGCCAAACATGCGGTTGCCCACGAAGCCGCGGCAGTTTCCCACCAGTACCCCGATCTTGCCCAGCTTCTTGGAGAGTTGCATGCAAGTGGCAATCACTTCTTTGCTTGACTTCTTTCCGCGCACAATCTCGAGCAGCCGCATTACGTTGGCCGGACTGAAGAAGTGTGTTCCGATCACCGCTTCCGGCCGCGACGTGCTCCCGGCGATTTCATCGATATCGAGCGTCGAAGTGTTGCTCGCCAGAATCGCGCCCGGCCGGCAGACGCGGTCCAAGTCCGCGAACACCTTCTTCTTCAGCGCCATACCTTCGAACACCGCCTCGATCACCATGTCCACAACGGAGAACGCATCGTAGTCGGGCACCGGCGTGATCAGCTTCAAGCGCTCGTCCACGAACGCTTGCGTAAAGCGCCCACGCTGCACCGAACTGGCGTAGTTCTTCCGGATTTTTTCCATCCCCAGATTGAGCGCCGCCTCATCGACGTCCTTCAGCAGCACTGGAATGCCCGCGTTGGCAAACACCATCGCGATGCCTCCGCCCATCGTTCCGGAGCCGACGACCGCCACGCTGTTCACCGGGATTAACGCAGTTTCTTTGGGAATGTCGGGAATCTTCGCCACCTCGCGCTCGCCAAAGAAAACATGGATGAGCGCCTTCGACTGATCGGAGAAAAGGCACTCGGTGAAAAGCTTCGCCTCGGCCTGGCAGCCTTCCTCGAACGGCAATTTGGTCCCAGCCTCCACCGCATCGATCGCCGCCAGCGGAGCTTTCAGCCCTCGTTGTTTCTTGGCGGCCGCATCGCGCGCCGCCGCAAAAATCGCCGCGGTCTCCGCAGCCGGCCCCAACTTCTCCGCTCGCGCCCGAGTTTTCGGCGCGGGCTTGCCGGCGACTTCGCGCGCGAAAGCCACCGCCCCGGCGAGCAAGTCCCCTTCGATCAACCGGTCAACCAGTCCAAGAGCGGCCGCCTCGCGTGCGGAAACCGGCTTGCCCCCGGCGCACATTTCGACAGCCTTGGCGACACCTACCAGGCGCGGCAGACGCTGCGTTCCACCGGCCCCGGGAATGATGCCCAGATTTACTTCCGGCTGACCCACCTGCGCCGTAGGCGACGCGACCCGGTAGTGGCCGGCCATGGCCAGTTCCAGTCCGCCCCCAAACGCGCTTCCGTGAATCGCCATCACCACCGGCTTGCCGCTGTCCTCAATGCGAAGCAGCAGGGGAAGGAGGCTTCTACGCGGTCCGCCCGAGGTCATCTTGCCGAATTCCTTAATGTCAGCGCCGGCGACAAAAGTGCGGCCGCCGCCGATTACGACCGCCGCCTTTACGGCCGGGTCTCCGTTTATCTCGTCAATCGCCGCCAAGACTCCCTCCGGCAGGCCCGGACCAAGAGCGTTCACCGGTGGGTTGTCGATGGTAATGACCGCGACATCATTGTCCTTGCTGATTCTCACGAGGTTATTCATAAGGCTCTCCTCAAAATTAATGAACTCCCTGGGGCCGGGCCCCGGGTGCATCAATGACCAGGCGCGCAATCCGTTCTCGATGGAACGTCGCGTCGCCCAGCATGGTTTCCGACGCCTTCGCCCGCCGGTAATAAAGATGAAGATCGTTCTCCCAGGTAAAACCCATCCCGCCGTGGACCTGGACGCCACGATTGCCGACGGTGCGGCAAGCATCGCTCGCGTACATCTTGGCGATCGAGACTGCCGTCGCAGCTTGCGCCGGATCATGATCGAGCGCCCATGCCGCATAGTAGGCGGCCGAGCGCGAACTCTCCGTCTCCAGGTACATGTCGGCACACTGGTGCTGCACCGCCTGAAACGCGCCAATCGCCTTGCCATACTGCTTGCGCGTCTTGGCATACTCCACGGTCATGTCGAGGATGCGTTGCATCCCTCCCACCATTTCCGCCACCAGCGCGGCCGTTGCCACATCGGTCGCGCGCTCCATGCCGCTCGCATCCCCGAGTTTCTCGGCCGGAGTATTGTCCAACCGCACCGCATACACACTGCGCGTCAAATCCATCGTCGGCATCGGCGTGACCGACACACCGGGAGCGTTGCGCTGCACGGCGAACACTCCGCTGCCTGCCGCCACCACCAGGAAGTCCGCGACGTCAGCGGCGGGCACAAACAGCTTCTCTCCCGTCAGCCTGCCGTTAACCACGGTGGTCTTCCCTTCGGCCCGAGCGCCCCAACCGGCCCCCGCTTCGATCTCCGCCAGCGTCGACCGTGCTTCGCCAGAGCAAATCGGCGCCAGATACTTTTTCTTCTGGGCATCCGTGGCGACTGCGTTAATCACCGTGGCCGCCAGCGCTACCGTTGCGAAGAAGGGTCCGGGAACCAGCGCCCGCCCCGCCTCTTCCATCAGCAGACTCAGATCGACCGCGCTCATGCCCATTCCACCGTATTCTTCCGGAAAAATGATTCCCGTGAAACCCTGGGCGGCCATCTTCGACCAGAGGTCGGCGTCGTACGTGCTGCCGGTTTCCGCAAGCTTCCGCACGTGATTCAGGGGGCACTCCCCGGCAAAAAACTTGCGCGCGTTGTCCTTCAGAATCTCCTGGCTCTCACTCAATCCAAATTGCATGTAGGGGTCCTCAGTAGCTCCTCGGCAAACCCAGCACGAAGTGCCCGATGATATTGCGCTGGATCTCCGACGTCCCAGCCTCGATTGTGTTGCCGCGGGAGCGCAGGTATCCATACGCCCACGCGCCCTTGTCGACTGCATCCGAAGAAGAACTGGCAAGCTGCGCGTACGGCCCCAGCAATTCCTGCGCCACCTGCTGCACCCGCTGGTTGAGTTCGCTCCAAAAGATCTTCTGGATCGATCCTTCTGGACCGGGCACGCCCGTCGCGCTGATGCGGCTGAAGGCGCGCATCTGGTTCAAGCGCATGATTTCGATTTCCGCGTAGCATTGCGCCAGCTTCTGCCGCACCAGCGGATCCTGCGCCGCCGGCCGTCCGTCACGTTCCAGTTCATGCGATAGTTCGATCAGCCGCTCCATGTTGCGCCGGTAGAGAATCTGCAGTCCCGCCCCGAACGTGCCGCGCTCATGCATGAGCGTCCCAAGCGCCACTTCCCAGCCCTGGTTGACCTCGCCCACGACGTTTTCCACGGGAACCCGCACATCCTGGAAAAAGACCTCGCTGAATTCACTCTCGCCGGTCATCTGGCGCAGCGGACGAACCGAGATGCCGGGGGTCTTCATATCCAGCAGCATCACCGTAAGTCCCTTGTGCTTGGGAACGTTCGGATCCGTGCGCACGACCACTTCGCACCAATCCGCGATCCAGCCGTAGCTGGTCCACGTCTTCTGGCCGTTGACCACGTAGAAGTCGCCTTCGCGCCGCGCCGATGTCTGCAGCGAAGCCAGATCCGATCCGGCATTGGGTTCGGAGAATCCCTGGCACCAGATTTCTTCGGCGTTCAGAATCTTCGACAGATAGCGTTGCTTGTGTGCGTTTGTTCCAAAGCCAATGATGGTGGGACCAATCAGTCCCAGGCCCAGGACGTTGGCCATGGGCGGAGCGTCGGCCAACGCCATCTCCTGCCAGAAAATGACCTGCTGCATCAGGCTGGCCCCGCGGCCACCGTATTCCTTGGGCCACGAGATTCCCGCCCAGCCTCCGTCAAACAACTTGCGTTGCCATGTACGCAAGTACTCGAAGCGGGTTTCCAGCGGATCTTCGCGCTTCGCGCTCCAGTCCGCCGGTACGTTTGCCTTCAGCCAGCCGCGCAATTCGTCGCGGAACTGCTGTTCTTCCGCGGTCATATTTAAATCCATCCGGCTCTCCTCATCACCGCCCGCTCAACATTCCGAACGCATCGTTACCGGTCCAGCATGGTACTTCTTGCACAACTCCTTTTTCAGAACCTTTCCCATCGCGTTCTTGGGCAAGTTCTCGCAAAACTCAATCGATTGTGGACACTTGTAGTGGGCCAGGCGGGCGCGGCAAAACTCGATCAATTCCACTTCGCTGAGCTTGCAATCCGCTTTTGCCACCACAAACGCCCTCGGCACCTCACCCCATTTCTCGTGAGCTACCGGGATCACCGCGGCTTCGTAAACGTCCGGGTGGGCCAACAGCGCTTTTTCAACGTCGAGCGACGAAATGTTTTCTCCGCCGCTCACGATAATGTCCTTCCTGCGATCTACGATCAGAATGTACCCGTTCTCCGCGATCACGGCCATGTCGCCCGTGTGAAACCATCCGCCCCGCATAGCTTCGGCCGTGGCATCCGGTTGTTGCCAGTAACCCGCCATCACTCCGTCACTGCGGGCAATGATTTCTCCCATCGTCACCCCGTCGTGCGCCACGTCCTTGTCTTCCGCGTCGACCACCCGCAGCTCACACCCCGGAAAAGCATAGCCGGTCATGGACTGCAGCACGTACCGTTCCTCGGCCGTGCACTGCACGTCCGGTTTCAGTTCGGCGGTGGCCAGCGAGGGCGCGCACTCCGTCAGTCCGTATCCCGAAAAGCATTTAAACCCCAGCTTCTGCTCCACATCACGGATCAGGGTCGGAGAAGATGCCGCACCGCCGATCGCGGCCCACTCCACGCTGCTCAGGTCGTACTTGGAACGCGCCGGCGAGTTCACCAGCGCGGTGGTCATAATCGGCACCAGGGTCAGCGCATGCACCCGCTCCCGCTCCACCAGCCGGAATACTTCCTCCGGCACGAAGCGCGGAAGCATGACATGCGTTCCGCCCATGAGCGTGATCGTATGCGCCGCTCCCCAGCCGTTGGCGTGAAACAGAGGGATCGTGTGCAGCAGCACGTGCTCAAACCGGGTGTGATGGTTCAAAGCGACGCTCAGCGCATGCAGGTACACGTTTCGATGCGTGAGCATCACGCCCTTCGGGCTGGCGCTGGTTCCGCTGGTGTAAAAAAGTTCTGCCACGGAGTTCTCGTCAAACGCCATCAGTTCTCCGCGGTAAGGCGTGGCGGACGCCAGCATCTGCTCGTAGGTTTGATGGGAGAGCCACCCCGCTTGCGGCGTCCCCTCGATTTGATGGGACTCGAGCTGATGGAACGTGCGCACCGTGCGCAGCTCCCGCCGGAACGAATCTACGACACCAACAAACTCTTGTGCCAGGAACAGCACCGCCGCTCCGGCGTCATTCAGAATGTAGGCAAGCTCCGGCGCTGCCAGGCGATAATTGAGCGGAAGCAAAACGCAGCCCGCTTCCAGAACCCCGTAGTAGGCTTCCAGCAGCCGATGGCAGTTCAGGCTGAGAAACGCCACGCGGTCGCCCGCCTTTAGTCCGGCACTGCGCAACGCTCCCGCCATGCGCCCCACGCGATCGCCAAACTCGGCATAGGTAAACCGCTGGTCCTGGCACACCACCGCTGTCTTGCCAGGAAACTGCTCTTCTGAGTACCGAAGGAATCGCACGGGCGTCAGAGGAACATTCATAAAGAATTTGTTACTACCAGGCCGTCTGGCCTCCATCGACAACCAGCACGTGCCCCGTCACGTATGCCGAAGCGTCCGATGCCAGAAACACCGCTGCGCCTTTCAGATCGTGATCGCCCCCAAAGCGGCCCAGCGGTATCTTCGCCAGCAGGGAATCTTTACGGTGCTCGATGATCCACTCCGACATATGCGTCGGAAACCATCCCGGGGCGATGGCATTCACCTGGATGTTGTGCGGCGCCCACTTGCACG
>Ga0224558_1002261_pt1 | contig 18098 bp, 18 predicted proteins | sample 714S32024metaG_FD_180682 | JGI IMG/M metagenome (GOLD analysis project Ga0224558, IMG submission 180682) | Peat soil microbial communities from Stordalen Mire, Sweden - 717 S3 20-24 | ecosystem: Environmental > Terrestrial > Soil > Wetlands > Peat | place: Sweden: Norrbotten County, Stordalen...
CTCTCCCCCATCTTCATGACCGAGCCCTTCCCGAACCGCTTCTCGATCTGACTCAGCGCCGCGTCAAGCGCCTTCTCGCGCTCCATCGCTTCCTCCCTTTCGGATTGCCTCGCCAGTTACCTCGTCGTCCGAGGGCTGAAGCTACGGCACGGGTGTATTGCTGGCGCGCCCCTCCGTCCCTACATTCATGAGTGTAGTTCAACGAACATGTGTTCGTGCAGATGGGACGAGGCGAATCTCGAAGCGCGCGGGAGTGGCCAGGCTGGGCGGTGTGGATCGAAGCTAAGGTGGCCAGGAGATGCGGTTCCGCTTGGAGTTCATCGACGACACGACCTGTTACGTGGAGGCGGATGACTTCGACGACGACGGTAAGACCATCTGTCTTTACCGTTATGTTCCCGAAGGAGCCGATCCGCTTGCATTGACGACGCAAAGAGAGATCAGTGCGACCTACAGCTGCTCCTCGGTGCTCGGAGTTCCGCGACCGGTGCGCTGACTTCGCCGTCGGCGAAGCGTCGGGTCTTCTCGGTCATGACGCGCTCGAGGCATCTCCTCCGATGTCCCGAACACGCGGAGGCGTCGCGCGGTTCCGTCTGAGACGACCGCTGCCTGTGAACGCTGAGGGCGACCTCGCGCTCAGCATCGGACCTTAACCACGCGGGAGCTGGCCGGCTAGTTGGTCACCGTCGGATTCGACCTCGACCAATCGAGGTGCAAGCCGATAGCTCCGAGCACCTGGTCGAGCGAGCCCTGAATTGACGAGTTCAACCCGTCCTGAAAGATCCCTTCCGCTCTGATCGAGGTAGACGTCAGGCCGCCGAACATCACCACGACGCCGAGAAAGGCAATCGCCTCGACGACTGCCCAGTGGAAGTCGGCAACAGTGCGCCGCTTCGCCTCTTCTGCTTCACGCCTACGAACTCGAGCCTCGGCCACACGATCGAGACAGTTGCACTTGTTAGCCGACAGACAATTCACCCCTAGGACTCCTGGTGAATGGTCGACTGGGCAAAAGCGTCCGGTCAGCCGAACACGAACCAAAAACCCTAGTCAACGAGTGTACGCCTGACCGAACAGAGGTTCGCGTACGGTACGATCCGTAGGTGATCCAGTCAGAGGAAGCCGCGGCGAAAAGGCGCCTCGGGCGAGCCGTGGTCTTCGTGCACGAGCACGACACGGGGCAGATTCCACGGCCCGTGACTGTCGAGGTGGAAGCTCTGCTGATGGCAGGCAAGGCGATGGACCTGGCGGCGCGGCTGAAGAACTTCAGCTCTCCTCAACTGACACCTGCCGTGGTGACCGAGTTCGCCAAACAGTCCGGTATCGGGCAGCGCGAACTTCTCCAGAGCGCGTTGCCGGCGTTAAAGCAGGCCGACGTGATCGGCTACACCAGCAACAACGGACAACTCAGCGGCATAGAGGAGTTCGTGGGTGTCACGGGTTCACTGGTTGAGCAGGCCCTCCGGGTCATGCACGCCCTCAATCCCTCGGCGGCGGAACTGGCGCTGCTTCATAGCGTGGAGATTGCCTCGTGGGCGCCGCTGACGGAGTCCCAGCATCTCGAACAACTCACAAGACGTGGCTTCGACGACACGACCGCTGCGCACGGTTACCGACTGGCTCTCGCCATCGGTGTCAACAAGCGCGTGCGGGCTACGGACCTGAATGAGGACGTCGTGTTCAATCCCTACGTCTGGGGAACGGAACAGATTACGATCGCGAAGTTCTTGAAGAGCCTTCCATCCTCGGAACGTGATGTGATGCTGGGCATCTGTGAGCAGGCGTCGGATCGCCCAGGGCTCGCGTTGCCATCGCTAATCGGCAACCCACAGGCAGTGAACAGTGCCCGGAAAGTCGGGTTGCTCCAAGCCGCGACGGTAAAGTCGAGCGCGACGGGAGCCGTAGCCCAGACCTACGTCTTTTCGCCCTTGTTGGAGACCGAGGACGACAAGCTGCTCACCACTGAGGCACTTCACCAGCGCAAGCAGTTCGTTGCTCACATCTTGTTTGGCCACGAGAAGGCAAAGGCGGGAGGGGGTCGCATCATCGATCCGGTGGTTCTCGTTCGGGCACTGGTCAACCGCGGCCAGGTGGGTCCGGCGACCAATATTGGTACCGACTATCACCTCCTCGAGGCGCAGGGCATCGTGATGGTAGACGGTCCGCCAGGCGGTCGCGCCTTCCTTCGCATGGTTAAGCCCGAGATCGTCAAGGACGGGTTGGATTGGCTTGAGCGCACCACAGTGGGAAGGACCGGCGGGTCAGACTCGCCGAAGCTGCTCCAATCGCCTCGGGTGTTTCTCACGCCTGAACAGGATCGGGCCGCTCTGGGCGACCAGGGTGCTGCAGACGAGGTGACGCGGTCGATGCTCCTCCGACTGCGGAAGGAGGTGCAGAGTGCCACCCGCCAAGACCGCGTCATCTGATGTCCTTACCAAGGGCGATGAGCTCGAGGCGCGCGTAGCACAACTGTGGTTTTGGGAAGGGTACTTCGCGCGACGCGGTGTCGACCTCCGGCGCCAGTTCTACCCCGAGCCTTTAGTCGTGACCGATCTCGATCTGCTGGCGTACGACTTCTCCCCGATGCTCCGGCGGACGAAAACGATTGGTGAAGTCAAGACTGGAACAGGCAAGAACGCGCCAAAGCCTCTCGACCGCATTGTGTGGCTCAGAGGGCTGCGAGAGCTCGTCGGAGCGGACCACGCTGAGTTGACGACGAGCACTCCTTCTTCGGCGCGCGCGCGAGAACTGGCTCGAAGTCTCGGCGTCCGAGTGCAGTCGGCGGAGGATATCGAGCGCCGGGAAGCGGCCGCTGGCGTTGCAGAGGTCGCAAACCTTGGCTCGCACGGGCCTCTTGCCCTCCTTGAGGAGAAGTGGGTCCACAGCCACTGCGCGCACGACAGGGATTTGGAGCGCGCCTACTGGTTTCTGCGCTCAGAGGTGTGGTTCCTTGATGAGGTTACGGCCGTGAAGAGGACGGTCGGCCTCTACGGGCAGCTCAGCGATCGTTGGACACCAGGGATTGACGACGACGACGCACGAGCGCTTCGGTGGTTGTTCGCGGAGGCCGTCAGCGTGTTCACGCTTAATGCAGTCGCTGTTGCTGCTGATGCGCTCGTGGACAACGACAAGCTCTTCAGTGCCAGTGTCGGCGAACGCCTCAGTGGTGGCGTTGTGTCAGCAGATGCGATGCGTCGCATCTCCGCTGACGTTGACCGTTACATTGGCGGCCTGCTTGCTGCCGCGAATGCGCCAGCAGAGATACGGATCCAAGCGATCGGGGCCCTGCACCCAGAGCCTCCAGAGTGGACGGAGTCCTTCTTGGACCTCACGAGGCGCATCGCATTGAGCCGTGGAGCCGCGCGCAGCCTTCCGCGGCAGATCGACGTTCTGGTCTTCGAACGACTAACGCGAAGACGACATGTGCCGGCAGTCGCGGTCACGCGGACTGGCCTCGACGATTCGGAGAGCGGACGTCTCATTCGCCTTGTTGGCGCCTTTCTGCGAAGTCAGGCGTCCAACGTCGCTGCAGTCGACAAGGCCTTGACGACGCCGATCGAGGGCAGCAACGTAATGGTCGAAGAGCCGACCGCTGACGACAACCGTGACTTCCCATCGGGCCAGGTCAAGAGGCCTCGGCCCGATGACGACAATAGACAAGGAACTCTTCTCGAGTACTTGACTTGATGTCCCAAGCGTCCCGTCGGGTCGCAGTCCACCCCGTCGCACGATGGTCACTCCGAGAGTGTTCCGCCTCGAGACTTGCTCCTTGATGTCCGAGTCGGCTCGGCTCGGAGTCTCGACCGTATTTGGGGGTAATGTCCCAGCCCACGATCAGCCGCATCTGGAAGGCGTTCGGTCTCAAGCCGTGGCTGGAGGACACCTTCAAGTTGTCGAGCGACCCGTTGTTCCTCGACAAGGTCCGAGACATCGTCGGGTTGTACATGAACCCACCCGAGCGAGCCGTTGTGCTCTGCGTGGACGAGAAGGAGATCCGGCCACGTAGCGTGACCATCACACAACCGACACAACGAGGGCTCAACTGGTGAATTTCGGTGAGCGACTCTGGTGAACCTTCGCTGAGCGCCATCATAGTTGGCCTTTGAGTCTCGCGAGTTCACCTTTGAGTCTCGCGAGAGCCTTCTTGCAAGCATCGGCAGCCTGTTTCACCTTTTTTACTTCCTCTTCGTGGTCCCGCCGGCGTTTATCTGCGCCGACGAACGCGCGGACCCGATTCTGAAGTTCGACGTTCATCGCATCCACTCGGGCATAGCAGGAAGGGATGCCGCCGAGTCCCGCAGGGGCGACCCATTGGGCCACAGAATGGCGGTGGCACGGGCAGAAGAAGACCCCCCTGTGCACTGAGAAGGTGATGCGGCACATCTCTTGACTCGCAGCGATGCCAATTACCTCTCATTTCGCTGGACCGGCCAAGTCTCCCACGCTGCTTGCAGTTGCGCTGGCGAACCCGGGTCGTCGCTTGTAGGCTCACCGACACTCGTCGGCGGGGAGAGGATGCATGGCAATCGATCCGCGTTGGCTCGAAGACCTTCCGAGGGTCCCCGAGGTCCGAGAGGAGCAAGGGTGGCGGTCCGAGGTCACGGAGGCTGTGTACCGCGTGCTCGTCGCAGGCGTCGATGACAGCCTGCGGGTGCTCTCCCTCTATTGGACGATGCGGCTCGCGGAAGAGTCTGAGCGCTGGCACAGCATCGCCACCGGCCTGCCGGGCTTCTTCGGGTCCGAGGTGGGCTTCCTCGCTGTGGACGAGTCCTCGCCCCTCGTCGACCGTGGCCGCGTCGGTGTCACCCTTCTCTACGACGACCCGGCTTCAGGAAGCAACGCCGAAGCGTCACCACCGTTGCTCCTCGACCCCGAAAACGACGTCCGCTTAGGGCGATACTCCTTTCCCATCGTCACGCAGCCGGCTACGTTCACACCGCAGCTTCATATCTCGAATCCACTTGGCTCCGTCGCCTGCTGGGCCAAGGCAAGAGCATCCTCTCAGCAGCCCAGAGAAGGCTGGCTCACAGCCGAACATGTCCTCAGCGGCGGGACAACTGTTACTTTCTCGGATCTGACCCCGGGAACGCTCGTCGACAAGGCAGGCGGCTGTGCAGACATTGCCGTTGTCTCCCCGCCGGACAAGTCGTCGGCACCCGCCACGCCCCTTCGGCTGTCCCCGGTCCCGACAATGGGAACGGTGGTGAACCTCTACGACCAGACCGGCGCGAGCAAGACGGCGACGGTCAAAGGAATCAACGACACCTTCGCCGGGACACCAAGCAAGTCGCTGCCGGTGACATTCTCAATGGATGACCACGGGACATCCGGGGACTCAGGTTCCTTCATCGAGGACGTCAAAACGAAGGACTTCGTGGGGATGTACCTGGGGACATACAACGACAAACTAGGCACCGGAAGCAAGTTGGGTGTGGGCCTCGCCGCCCTCTATGTGGCCGGCCTCATGGACATGGAGTGCTACAGATGACAGACAGCGACAATCCCGCCCTTCGTAGCGATCAGATCCGCGTCTACATAGGCGACGGCGGCGAAGCAGGGCCCGCTCTGGAGGAAGCTGAAGACGCCTTCACACCCCAGGGCGGGTTTGGCAAACCAAAGGCCGGCGTCAAAACCGTGACGATCAGCGACGACGAACTGGCCGACATCCGCACCAAGGTCAACCGCATTCTCGGCGCCCTGGCAACGCCCGATGGCGGAAGCGCTGGCGGCAGCTATGCGACTGACACCGTCACCCTCCACCTCGGCATCACCGTAGGCGGGCACTTCTTTTTCGCGCAGGCGGGCCTCGAAGCAGCACTCGACGTCACTTGGAAGCGAACGTAAGCAACGGAGTCTTCCATCGCCGCAACAGCACTCGATGGGAGGCATTGAGTGCCGATCGGTCGTGCTTCCATCCTTTCCACAGCGGGCTCACGAAGAGGTCGGTGCTCGTACGATCCTTCGATCCGTTGAAGAGCAATCGCCGGCGACCGGATCGCCCAAACCGGGGGATTCATGAGAACTGTGTTTACGAGTTGCACATCGTTGTCACAGCATCGAGCGACGCCCGCACGAGCGAACGCGCGGCCCGCATTCGAGAAGAAGGCAGAGCCGAGAACGGCACTCCTTGCCGGCGGTTCGCTCGAACCTGAAGCGTCACGACCTCAGTCACAAGTCCGCAGGCTCCTCCCCTACCGCTCCGAAGATGGCCGCCGAGGCGAGCCACACAGACCCCGGCCCACACGTACCCAGCGCCGGACAATAGCGACAGCTCGGTCCGGGCAGCCGCGGCAGATCGTCCGTACGCTCCTTGCTGCGGGCAACTACGGCTCCAAGGGCGCTCGCCGCGACGGTCGCTCCCGCCGCGAGCAGCTCGTCGTCGACGGGGATCTCCTCGCGCTCCCCCGCTTCCGGAAGCAGGAGCAGCACGGAGCGCGGTACGGGAAAGCAGAGGCCGTCAAGCAACGCCTCGAAGGCGACACGCGGGAACTGGGCACGACCGCGCACCCCGCTGCGCACGAGGACGATGCGACGGCCCCCCATGTTTCCCTGGACGAAGTCGACCCGCCCCGTCAACCGCACCGGGAAAGGACCGGGGTGGGTCCAGGAGGCGTTCGCCCGCAACGCGACCGGCTGTGCATCGAGCGGGCTCCAAACGCGTGCGACGCAAGCGACGAACCTTATCGTTGCCGCGGCGCTCGCCGTCTTCTCTGTGCTACTGGCGTGATTTCCTCCACCGCTCCCCCCGAGCCAGTCCCACGGAAAGCTCACACGACCAGCGCCCGCGGCGAGCGCAGCGGCACGGGCCAGCCGGTACCCCTCATGCGCCGAGACGGCCGGACTGGAGCGACCCGGCGTCGTCCCTCCCGCCAGCACCTCGAGGAAGGCCGCTCGGCCCGCTGCGCGAGATACCGTGCGCGGAGTGTGCATGAACGGGGTGGGAAGAATGGCCGCAGCGCGGGCCGGGCAGCTCGCCGCGTCCGCGGCGAGGAAGCCGTCGACATCGTACCGGTGCTCTCGGTCGACGTCCCAATAGCGCGCCTTGGCGATCCCGTCCAGCGCGGGCGCGCACGCCTCTGCCAGTCGCTGACCGAGCTCCTGACGGAACCCGCCGTCACCTGTCATGCGATCACCGGCGGGGCGACGAAGCCCGGGCAGACGTCGCAGTCTGGGCAGTAGGCGCACCGCCAGCCCGCCTGCTCATCAAGCGGCTCGCCTACGACGATCCGGCGCAATCCCTCGAGTGCCGACTCCACGCGCTCGACGGCCTCAGAAAGGAGCGGCTCATCAACGATGTCTGTCGCGAGCTCGGTACCGGCGTCACTGGCGCTACAGGTGAGGACCGCAGCGGGAGCGGCGTCGTCCCGGAGCGTCGCGAGCAGTGCGTAGAAACGCTGGTCGTCGACATAGTGCCGCTGCGGCACACCGCTCTTCAGTTCGACGACGATTGTCGGCAGCCCGGTCGGCGCGCCGCCGAGCGCTATGTCGAACCGTCCCGAGAGCACGACGGTACCCGTACCGAGCGCGACCTTTGCCGATTCTTCGGTCCGCGGCCACCAAGCCTCTTCGAAGCGCGGCCAGCCAGCGACAAGGTCGCGAAAGCTGCCCCAGAGCTGCTCTGCCCACGCCGACGACTCCTCTTCGCCAATCGCGAGACAACGCGCGCGGACCGGATCGTCGTTGTGGTCGGCGCTCTCCGCCCGGACGAGCTCGACGGCGAGCTCAAGGGTGGCCCTGGCGTCGGTCGGTGGTCGGTAGGCGCGGACGCCACGCGTCACGTGTGATCGGACGAGCGTCTCGAACAGCACGCCGCGTGCCATCGCGTCGACGTTGCCGAGGCTCGTGCGCCCAGACAACAGCGCCGCTGCGAACCTCTCGCAATCGCCGAGCGCGCCGATCTTCTCCTTCGTGAGAGCGATTGCGTCGATGCCCCTCGCCGCCAGCGCCGGCTCGATCAGAAGTGCTGCGGCGTCGAGCCGGCGTCGCAGCGACGCGAGATCGATCGACCCGACCTCGGTGGGAGCGCCGACAAGGTACCGCTTAATCACGTCCGTGAACTGCTCCCCTCGCGACGCGCGCGTACTCACGACGATCGGCCACCTCCCGCTCTCGTCACGAGCATAGGAACTGGGTGTGACGGTGAATGGCTGGTCGCAGGCTGACCTCGCTGTCCTCAATCATCGAGCCCGCGGCCATCTCGCGTCCATTTCACCGGCCTCGTCAACTTCATCGGATGGGCTTCGTGCCCACCTCCACTCGATGACAGTCTTGACAATCGTAAATACAATTACCGCGAGATTGCCTTCGCAACGATGGCAAGAAAGCTCGAGGGATCCGTCACTCGGAGGCCGAACCTCGTCTGACGCTGCTTGGCTCTGGTGAGTAGGAGCGCCCGCGCCGGCCTTGAGATTGCGACGTAAAGCGTACGAAGCTCCGCCGCCTTCTCAGCACTGGTCTTCGCGCGAAAATCCGGAAACTGTCCCTCGTTACACCCTATGACCGCAACCGCTTTGAACTCGCGACCTTGGGCCTTGTGCACTGTCAGAAGTCGGACGCCAGGATCGAGGGAGTCACCCCGCTGACACCGAGCAATGTGCTGTCGGAAGTTGCCGAACGTCCGCTCGACGGTATCCGTCCGATCGACGAACGACCGCCAGGCCAAATTCAGCTGACCCAGGTCGTCCGGCCAATCAGGATCGTCAATCTCAAGATCCTCGGTCGCCTCGAGCAACGCCTCGGCATCCTTCGCGTCTGTCAATCTTGCGAGCGCCACAACACTCGGATCCGTCGAGGACTGCAGCAGCGACTCCGGCTCTTCCCAATCGGCGCCGGCTTTGCCTGCCAGCTTCGCGAGTCGCCTCCGAGAGGCGATGTGGTCAGGAGCACTGCGGTATTCGATCATCTCAATAACCGCCTTCGCGGCGGAGCTCGCCACCCAATCGTCCTCTGTGCTGCTCGACGCGCTCTCGATGTTCCTAACCGTGAGGGCATCGCGAACGGACCTGAGACTGGCGGCTGAACGCGCGAGTACGGCTATCTGTTCGAGCTGCACAGTGGTCGCTTCGCCCGGCGCGACGACGGCGACATCAAGTCCATCTGACAGAAGCGCGGCAATCCAATCGGACACGAACTTTCCTTCGGCCTCCTCGGTTGAGCACTCTTGAAGTGCCACAGAGCCCTCAGCAGGAAATTCGACGCTCTCCGATCCCGATGTCGGTTGACCCAGAGCGTCAGCAACGACGCGTCCGACGTCGATAATCGTCCGTGCGGAGCGATAGTTGGTGTTGAGCTCGATACGTTCGGCCCCGTACTCATCAGCAAATCTGGCGATCAACGTCCGGTCCGCACCTGCGAAGTCCACAATCGATTGGCGCTCGTCACCAACGAGAACCGCGTGGAGATGTTCGGCGGAAGGATCGCCAATCACGAGGGTCAGGAAGCGGTACTGCGCTGGAGTCAGGTTCTGAGCCTCGTCGACGACAACATGCTGATAGATGCGCTTCAAGTGCTGGCTCATCCAGGCGCCCTCGACGAGTTCAACGGCTCGCTCAAGCATCGCTGCGTAGTCGACTGCTCCATTAAGGCGTAGCGCCTCACGCCAGTCAGCAAGGAGTGGCACGTCCTGGCACCGGGCGCGCGCTAGATCGAACTGCGCGAGCATCAAAGATGGATCTTCCGGCACGGAACGCCCGGACTGAGTCAGCCACGACCCCAACAATTCGGCACGATCTTCGTTTCGGCTGAGAATCTCTGGCTCGACCGGCAACCCGATCCGCGTTCCGTGTTGACGTAACAAGGAGAGAGCAAAACCGTGGATCGTGTCCGTGTCGACACGTCGGTGCAAGTCGCCGAGTCGGTCGGCGAGGCGCGCTCGAAGTTCATCAGACGCCTTCACAGTGTACGAAACGGCTACTACACGGTACGCGTCGTCCTCAGAGTCGAGCAGTAGTCGCTCAATCCGATGCGCGACGACTTCAGTCTTTCCGCCTCCCGCACCGGCTACGACCACGATTGCGGTCGCATCGCTCAACACTGCGCGCTCCTGATCTGGGCTGAGCACGAGCTCCTTCACAGATGATCGCTCCTATCTGGTAGGACTTCGTCGAGCTTGGCGATCAGTTTGCATAGTGGCAACGGCCACTGCGCCTCTGTCTCCTGCGTATCGGACGGCCACGGGAGTCGAGCAAGCAGTTCGACTGCGAGCAGCCTTCCTATCACCCCCTTGTGGGCCACCATGAACACGAGAAGATCGACCTCATTCGGCTCAAAGCCAATCGTTGCACAAGCAGCTGCGCACAGCTCCGGGTCGAAGTCAAAGAACATTCGCTCCGTGGCTGAGCCACTCTTGCCTCCACCTACGGGCTCCGATGGAACCCAAATGATCCGACCATCGTCCCCGCTGCCGTGTTCCTTCACAAGCCGCCGAGCCGCAGTCGCTCCACTTGTGTCGGAGTCGCTGAACAGGACCCACGGGATGCCGATCAGATTGGCGCACTTCACGACCGCCACCGCATGATCACTATTCATGCTTCCGGGATCGACAATACAGATGCCGTCTGCGCGATTCCCGAGGGCATTGCGGACCAAAGGGGGGAGCAGTGCTCGCTCAGTCGCCCCGTCGCCGATGACCACTGCGGACGCGAAAAGCAATTCGCCGAATGGCCGCTCGACGAGACGTCGTAGCTTCTCCATCTCCTCGACGTGCATCGACGGGCGCCGGCCTCTTGGAGCGCTACCATCGTCGGCTTCAGCTGGTCGCAGATCTACAACGGTCGTACTGGTCCCGGACCGTCGCAGCAGCCGAATAGAACGTGGATCAACGACCGAGACGAAATGCGTCGAGTGCGTGCTAACGATCACCTGACCCTGAATGTGATCCAGTAACATCGGCAGTTCGAATTGAGCTTGCGGATGGAGGTGTGCCTCCGGTTCCTCGATGAGGCTGATGGGGTGGGGGCGAAGCGCTGGTCCGTCGCGTCCGAGTCGCCGATCATAGAGCACGCCCTGAACTTGCATCGAGGTCAGACTTCGCGCTCCGGCTCCGTGAAATCGGACCGGTAGGCCCCCATTGCCCGTATCAAGATCGATTGACACTGAGCGCGCCAGCTCTTCAAGGCGGATAGGCAGCGGCTGGAGGCTCGGCAAACCCATTGTGTCTACCGATCGTGAGAGGGACTCGAAAGCGACTTGAAGCGCGGCAAGGGATCCGCTTGACGTGATGATCTCACCGCCCAATTCTCGAAGGCCGTCCTCTAGTTCGGTACGGCGATCGGATGCGATATCCAAGTCGTCGAGGATCCGGCGAATCGGCGACCCTCGCCGGTCAAGTTCCTCCACCAGGTCCCGCCCAGTCTCGACTAGGTCGGCTGCTATCAACGACCGCTGATCCGCGCTCAGCGACGTGACATTTTGAGGCTGCTGCCAAATCCTCGATGTCTGGTCAAATACGAGTAGTGCTCGATCCGAACGTACGCCGAGGCCCTCCTGCGAAAGTCCGATCGTCGTGCGCCAAGCGAATCGCTCTCGTACTGGGTCCTCGCTCAGAGTCTGCACCGAATCGAGACGGCGGGCGGCACGGACATCGAACACCTCACCGCCTTGATTCCCCATGGCGGGAGCGAGAATCACGTCGATAGTTGCCACTTTTGGCCCGTTCATTGTGAGATCGTCCCGCTCGGCGGCTCTGGCGCCAAGGGCGACCGCGATAGCACGAAGTATGCGAGACTTTCCCGAATTGTTGCGTCCAACAAGTACCGTCAGGTCCGGCTCGAACTCGACGGTGCACTCCTCCAGTCCACGAAAATTGTGAAGCCGAAGTGCTTGCAAATATACGGCCGCAAACTCGACCGAATCCTGTCCTTCACGCATCTGCCCCGTGCCCTCTCGACCTGACGTCATTGTGTCGCTCCCGGCTGCTCAGGAGTATCCGCTGTGATGGGCGAAAAATCGCGTACCTGTGGTCCGGCCCACCTTTGCTGAATCGCGCCTTGGCAGCGATGGTGACGCTCAGTGACGACAATGCCGTCTGCCTCCCTTGGGCGGCGCGTTAGTCGGACACGTCGCGAGCACAGAACTCGGAGGTCATTCATGCGGTTGCGGTCACCTGCTCGTCGAGCCGGACGACCCGCGCCGATCCGAGCCGGCCGAAGCGCTCAGGGACGGCACTATTGATCATGATTGTCCATCAAGTCGAGGCGGCAGAGCCTTTCCTTAGGCATCTGGCTCGCCCGGGATCGATATGGAGTCCAGCGCTGTTGCTATCGCATCAGTCCGCTCGATGGCGGTCGCCTGATTGGCGCAGTAGTAGCCAAGCCAATGGCGTACTCCATCCATGAAGGTCAGCACGCCAAGACGGGTGAGCTTCTCCAGGTCAATGTACCGATAGGTGTAGGTCACGGTCGAGTCTTCGCCGACGTTGCGGTGCTCTTGGCCGAAGAAGAGGGAGGGATGACTGAACCCGCTCAGCACGCCGTACGAGCCTGCTGCCAGTCCTGCGTCGACATGGCCCCGGCCCATCCCGAGTTCGGCAATCTTTGTCAGCGACGGGTAACACTCTCCTTCAATGACCCAAAGGGTTACGTCCTTGGTTGGCTTCGAACTCTCGTCGGCGGGATCCGATGGTGGTCGTTCGACTTCGAACCAGTCCTCCAGGAGATGGTTGAGACGCGACTGCTCTCGACGCAAGAACGATCGGTGCTCGTTGTCGGCACCGAGTCTCACCATCGCCTGTCGGTAGTGCTGCAAGGAGACCACTACCTCTAGGCCACTACGAATCGCTCGTTGGCGAGCTGTCGCCTCGTGGTCGAGCACCCAGTTGACCAAGCCTGCCCGCTCAACAACAGCGCGGACAAGCGGGTCCAAAGATGCTGTCACCGTCGCGCACCGCAGCAGAGCGCCAATGGCAAGGAGCTCATTCGCTGCCTCCGACAGGCAGGACGAGACGATCTCATGGACCCAGCGGTGTGGCTCGTCGCTTCCAATCGACGCTTCGATGTCCCCTCGATCGAGTTCCCAGAATGGCGTCGGCGTCGCGTCTGGAGGAACGGCCGGAAGGCCATCCAGAAACACGCGAGCGGCTTCATCGCAAATCCGTGCGAGTTCGTCGACGTAAGTGTCGGTCATGCCGTAGTCCTCAAGGCGAGCGGTCGACGTAGGTTCAGTTTCCCAACAATTTTGGCAACTTCCTGCTGAATGGAATGTAGCTCAGGCATTTCGGCGTGTCGCCCAGTCGGCCGGACGGATGACCCTCGGTCCTGGGTAGTAGACGTGCGCTGATGCGTCGAGCTGTCGGACTTCTGACCCGGAGAGAGCGTCGGCGGCTCTTGGTGAGCTGCGCGCGGCCCCCTACCGCCGCAGTTCCACCAGCTGGCCGCCCTGAGCTTGAGCATCCTCGACGGTCCGCCAGGTGGTGTCGAGTCCGTCCCGTAGTCGCTCATCAAGGCTCGGGAGCAGGTGCCCGTAGCGATCGAAGGTGAGCTGGATGGTGGAGTGCCCGAGCCGCTCCTGGATCTCCTTCGGGTGAGCGCCCTGGGCGATGAGGAGGGCCGCGCAAGTGTGGCGGAGGTCGTGAAAACGAAGGGTGTCGGGGAGCCCGGCGCGCTTGACGGCAGGCTTGTAGTGGCGGCGGTAGAAGTTCCGGCGAAGCGGCGTTCCTTCGGCGGAGCTGAACACGTACCCGCCAGCCGTGGGGAAGGTCGCCAGGTGCTCGGCGAGGAGGGCGACGAGGAAGCGGGGTATCGAGAGAGTTCGGCTCTTGCCGGTCTTGGTCGGCCCGATTCGGACGTGGCCGTTGACCTCGGTGAGGGCTTCGGTCACCTCGATGGTCCCCCGGAGTAGATCAAGCCGCTGGACACCCAGTCCGGCGAGCTCGCCCCAACGCATGCCTGTGTAGGCGGCGGTGTAGACGAGCACCCGGTAGCGGTCCTCGATGGCCTCGGCGAGGCGGCGGACCTCGGCTGGGGAGAGGAAACACGGCTCGGTCGAGGTCGTCTGGCGGGGCAGCTTGATGCCTCGACACGGAGTACGGGCAATGACACCGTCGATCTCCGCAGTGGCCAGGATGCGGGCGAGGACCCGGTAAACGGCCGCCACGGTCGATGGGGCCAAGCCCTTCTCGACGAGATCTGCGACGAAGATGCGGATATCGGCGGGCTCGATCCGACCGATCTGCCAGGTCCCAAAGCCGGGAAGGATGTGGCAGTGGAGGAACGAGTCGACGTTGTTGAGCGTGCCGGGTCGTAGATGGGCGAGGGACTGGCGCCATCGCGTCGTGTAGGTGGAGAAGCCGACCTTGGCCAGGGCCGGGTCGGTCCAGGCACCTTTGGCGAGGTCGGTCTCGACGGTGCCGAGGAAGGTGCGCGCCTCGCCTTTGGTCAGGAAGGTCCTCGTGCGTTGGTGTCCGGAGCGATCCCGGTAGCGGGCCTGCCAGCCCGGTGACCGGACGTCCTTCCTTACAGAGCCCATGACTGTCCCCTCACGATCGAGATGCCCGCGGACCTAAAAGCGGGTGAGACGCCGCAGGTTCGACACGGCAATCTGCGAGGTAGGCGTCGAGGTCGACGGCGGCGAAGCGGAGCAACCGGCCGACTTTGAAGTAGGGAATCCGTTGTTCGGCGACGAGGCGGCGGATGTAACGGTCGGTGACGTTGAGGTAACGGGCCGCCTCGGGCAGGCTGAGGGGTCGCTGGTCGCCGAATCGGCCATTGTCTGCTCGTGGATTGTCGATGTGGCATGGGGTCTTCGCCTTCTCGGGGCGGGGGTCTCCGCCCGGCGTGCACACCTCACCTCCACGTTGGGCACGCATCAAGTCCATCTGCGGTTTTTGTCCCCGTCGGTTCCTGGCGCCGCTCATATCGGGTTCCTCAGGACGAGGATGTCCTCATGGGCGATCGCGAGGTGCGGAGTGCCAGCGGCTCGGGCCTTGCGAACGTGTTCGAGCTGGAAGAACGACACGCGGGGCACGAGGGAGTCGCCTCGTAGCCCGGTGAGGAGGGCGACGTTGCGTTCGTAGGGGATAAGCCCGGCGTCCTCGGCGCAGGCGAGCACCGCGGCCGGCAGGTCGACAAGCTCGCCAGCGCGGCGCCAGGGCCGGGCGGTGACGACGACGAAGCCGCCAGGACGGAGCATGATCTTGCACCCGCGCAAGATGGTTGTGAACCCGCCGAGGAGATTGTCGAAGCTCTGGTGGGCCAAATTTTCCGGGTCGCGTGAGTAGCGTTCATGGCTCTTCGCGACTCCCTGTCCGGGCCGGGCGCGTACTTGGCCGTGGAGTGACGCTCCGTACGGCGGAGACGTGACCACGAGTGCCACGAGACCCTGCAAGGCGGGATCGACCGTGGTCTCCAGGTAGCGGGCGTCACCGGTGAACACCTCGGCGTGCCCGGTCGCCCCCTTGCTGCGCGCGAGTTCCACGTTCGCTCGAGAGAGGTCTGCCCACGGCTGCTCGTACTCGACGCCGACGGCGTCGCGGCCGAGGTGGATCGCCTCGACGAGCGTCGTGCCGATGCCGCACATCGGGTCAAGGGTGATATCACCGGGCTGGGTGTAGGTAGTGATCGCTCGCTGAGCGATGGCGGGGAGCATCTTGGCGGGGTGATTTCCCGAGATGTCCAGGTATCGCCCGGCTCGTTGCCCCCTGGCGGTGCGCTGGGCGACAGGCCACACCGACAGGGGCAGGACGGACGGTGCCGGGTTCGCGGTCATGGGCGCTCCTTAGCGAGGACGCAGACGTCCTCGTGGACAACGAGATGGGCGGGATCGCCCCGGTCGTGAGCGCGGCGGACCTGGGTCATCTGCCAGAACGACGGCCGAGCGACAAGCGTGCTGTCGCGGACCGCAGCGTGGAGGGCGACGACGTGCTGGACGTAGGAGAACCCGGCCTCTCGGGCGAGGGCGACAGTAGTCCCGGCGAGGTCGACCAGGCGGCCTGAGCGCCGGGCGTTCTTCGTGACGGTGACGAGCAGGCCGCCAGGGCGCAGCACCTCGAAGCAGGCCCGGTAGACCTCAGCCATGGCGGCGAGGTATGCGGCACCTCGGGCGTGGCCGAGGTTCGCTCGGTCAGGCGAGTAGTTCCGCTCCCGGGTCGGGCACAGCCCGCCGCCGGTGCCCCACCGGGTCTTGTCCATGTTGCCTACGTCACAGCCATAAGGCGGAGAGGTCACGATCAGGTCGACCTTGCCGGCGAGGTCGCCGAGCACGTTGCCCAGCGCCCGGGCGTCACCGACGCGTATCTCGGCGAGGTCGCGATGGTCGTCATCGAGGACGTGGTCGAGGTTTGCCCGGGCGATCGCTGTCCAGCGGGGCTCGACCTCGATGCCGATGGCGCGCCGGTCGACAAGCGCGGCCTCGACAAGCGTCGTGCCGATGCCGGCGAGCGGATCGACGACAACCTGGCCGGGTGTCGAGTACTCGGTGACGATGCGCCGGGCGAGCTCGGGGAGCATCTTCGCCGGGTGCTGCGAGCAGGCCGGCAGGTAACGACCTGCCCGTTGGTACTGAGCTGAGGTCTGTGCCACCGGCCAGACGGCGAGTGGCACGGCGGGGCGGACGGGACAGCGGTGAACGGTGCGTGTGGTCATGGGCGGCCCACGACCGGAGAAGCGTCATCTATAGAACAAGGGTCCCGAAGCTCTTTTTCGACAAACCCCCGCGATCAACCTTCGTCCATTGGTGCTCAGGCAACGGTCGACAAAGGTTCGCAAACGCCCTTGAGATCGAACCTGAGACGGAGGTAGCACCTCCGAGACAGAAGCAGCTCGACTGAGAAGGAGCCAACCATGGCAACCACGCAGAAGGTCTCGCCAGAGACGATCCTCGAATCGCTCGCCGCCCATCCTCGGCTAACCGCGGCGAAGCTGGCCGAGGTGCTCGGGATCGGCCAGTCGACCGCCGCCAAGCACCTCGCCACCCTCGAAGTCGCGGGCACGGCCCGCCGGGAGCCGGGCGGGCGCGACGGCGGCCGACGTATGGCGGACCGATGGAGCGCCATGGCGCCCGCGGCCGACGATGCGGCACACGACGATGCCGACCACGCCGCACCCGACGGTCCCGTCCGCTCGATCGACCGTCTCGGCCGTGGCGAGCTGAGCACGCTCGTGCGGGCGTACTTGGCCGCCCGGCCGGGCGAGGACCTCGGACCCACCCAGATCGGCAAGGCACTCGGCCGTTCCCAGGGAGCGGTGTCCAACGCCCTCGCCCGACTGGAGGTCGCTGGCGATGCGCAGCTCGTGAGCGCCTCGCCTCGTCGCTACCGGATCACCGAGCCCCGGTAGCTCACGGTCGCCGGTCCGTACCCGCGGCTACCCGCGGCCCCGAACCCCGCTGGGTACCCACTACCCCACTTGTGGGGTAGTGGCCTCGAGGCCAACCCCGCGCCCGTCGCAAGGGCTCGCCGAAAAATTTCTTTCGGTGGTCTGGTTGGGTCTCCCCGCGGAGTACCCCGCGCGCGCGGGTCGAGTACCCCGCGGCATTGACCTGCACGAACGCTTCGGGTCGGTCCGTCGTAGCGGCGACTACCCCGGATGTGGGGTAGTCGCGGAACACGGGTGGGTGGGGTCAATTCGGGGGAAAAGCGGGGTAGTCCCCATGGCCTGATGGCGGCTCCGAAGTGAAAGGAGCTGCCCATGGTCCCCCGCCGTGTCCTCACCGACTCACCATTCGACACCTTGGAGAAGACCTTCGATCTTCTCGTCACCGGCCCCAACCCGCTCGCCCTCGACGGCACCTCGCTCGACGGCCTGCCGGACCGGGCGATCCCGCTCGGGGAGCTGAAAGCGATGCTCCTGCACCCCTCCGTGTCCTTCGACGTGCGCGACGCGGTGGTCGACGAGCTCGTCGCGCGCTCGCGCGCCAAGGGCGGCGCCTGGACCGTCGGCCTCGCCGGGGTGCTCCTGCCCGGGCTTCGTCGGGCCGTCTGGCCGCTCGTGCAGTCGTGTCCGGGCAAGGCCGCCGACATCGAGGCCGAGACCCTCGCCGCGTTCTTGGCCGCCGTGGCCCGCTGCGAGCCGGGCCGAGCGCGCCTCGCGTCCCGGCTGTGCTGGCTGGCCCGCATCGGCGCCGACCGGCTGCTGCGCGCCGAGGTGGCCGAGCGCGCCCGGCCG
>Ga0224558_1002262_pt1 | contig 18095 bp, 16 predicted proteins | sample 714S32024metaG_FD_180682 | JGI IMG/M metagenome (GOLD analysis project Ga0224558, IMG submission 180682) | Peat soil microbial communities from Stordalen Mire, Sweden - 717 S3 20-24 | ecosystem: Environmental > Terrestrial > Soil > Wetlands > Peat | place: Sweden: Norrbotten County, Stordalen...
TCAGAGCAGGGGACTCATAATCCCTTGGTCGCAGGTTCGATCCCTGCCGGGCCCACCGATTAAACCACAGCTGGGATAAGAGAGAGGGACGGTTAGAACCGGTACACCCGAGAGACGGGACGGGAGCCGGCCAGCCGGGAACCGGTCGGAGCCAGCCAGCCCGCCAGGACGTGGTCGGAGCCAGGGCAGCCAGAGCGTGGGCGAGCCAGCCAGCCATGACGGCGGTCGGGGGAGCCAGGCCGGCCCGGACGGCCCGTAGCCCGGAGGTCGGCGGGGGGAGGAATGTGGGGACAGCCCGGCCAGCCGGCGTGGGGGACGGTGGGGAGTTAGCGTCCTTGACGTGGCCGATGCCGCCTCGCATGACCTGATCGTCACGCTGGGGGCGAACGCGCATGGTCTACTCGCTGGCGCTCCGGTCGCCTCAGTGCGGCGGCGCCTCAAGATCGCGAGCCTCCTTTATGATCGCTTGCTGCTCGAAGAGGGCATACTCGATGTGCAGGCGGGGCCACAAGGATCTTCAGTGTTTCGGCATTCGACAACGGCCGACGAACCAACGGCTTGGCAGACCGCTCGACAACGGAGCGCCGTCAAAGGGAAGACCTTCACCATTGGCGTCGGACGCGAATCGACATCCGGCGTTCCGGCCGAGACAGTCAGAGCCGTGCTCTCTTCAGAAACGGTCATCCGTTGGCGCGCGACGCTCGAACCGTTCGTTTCCGAGCTCCCCGCAGGGTGCGACTGGATCGAGTGGGTGTACCGAACGCGTTCGATCCCCTCCGAGATTGGCAGTGTCGCGAGGCGTTGGACCGACATCGACAAGGCGAATGCTGTGCTCGCGCGCCGTTTCCCCGCGGACCACGTTCGCTCGCGCGTCATCTCCGACACGAACGAAGACTTGGCGCTTGCGGGTGCGTCGGGACTAGTACTGAGCGCCGATCCTCTCCACAGTCAGGTCCTGGCGAGCCGACTCGACGACCGACAGGGATGGCGACTGCAGGGGTTTGCCCTTCCGATCGTCGTTCCGGCAGTGGGTGACCTTTCGTGGGAGACCATTCGGGACCTTCGAAAGGACAAGGCACTTCGTTACCTGCGCTCCGCGATGTTGGAAATCGAGTTCGCCGCTATGGAGGCGGCGACGTCGCAAGGCGATCTTGAATCAGCCGTTCGTGGTGCCCTCGAGGTTGAAGTGGCGAAGACAAACGGGAAGGAAGATGAACTCAACGCCACACTGAAACGGACCATCGTTGGTGTCGTTGTCGCAACAGGTATTGGGTTCGCGACGACGGGCGTTACGGGTCCCTTGGGGATTGTGGTCGCCGCTTTCGGGAGTTCGATTGTCGGTGCCATCCTCGATGCAAGAACAGCGCTGCAAACGAGACAATCCCGAGCCTGGATGGGATCGCTTGCCCGAATTAAGTCGGCGGCGACTGACGCCCGAGCGCCGGGCCTGTGATCAATCACAGGGGATCCAGGTAGCGCCGGCGCGCCTGCTGTAGCCTCATCTCTGACTATTGCGAAGAGGTGGAGGAGTAGGTGGCTAAGACGAATGCTTCGCCATCCCTCGGTGACCGGCTGCGCACGGCTCGTGACCACGCCGGCCTGACCCAAGCACAACTGGCCGAGAAGGTCGATTGCTCCCCGGCGCTGGTATCCGCGTGGGAGTCGGGCAGGATCACTCCGACACCAGACAAGCTCGCGAAGCTCCGCGGCGTTCTTCAGCTTCACGTGCCGCGAGCACCCAGCCCAAAGAAGTCACCATCTTCAGCCCCAAAGAAGGCACCATCTTCAGCCGGTCCTGATGACGCCCCGTCTGCCTACGGCAAGTGGTTGAACGAGACGCGGGTGAAGAAAGGGCGGAGCATCACGAGGCTCGCCGAGGAGTCAGGCGTTGGTTATGCGACGATCGCCAACGTCGAGTCCGGCCGAACTCAGAACCCCCGAGCCGAGGCGCGGGACAGACTCGCTGCCGCACTCGGCGTCGCCGAGCCCCCGGCGGTAACGGCGGCTACCGAGGAAGCGGCAGAGGTCGAAGGGGTGGGGCAGCTTGTCGACTTCGATCCTCACGAGGTGGCGAGCCGTCCGAAGGATCCTGGCATCTACGTCTTCTACGACGTCAGTGACCGACCGATCTATGTCGGTGAAAGCGACGCGATAAACCGCAGGATCCGCAGTCACGAAGAGAAGTTTTGGTTTAAGCGTCCGATCGTCGAAAGAGCGTCCTACATCAAGGTTTCAGATCCCGAGCTTCGAAGGCAGATCGAGCGAATCCTCATCCGCTTCCTCAAGTCGAACGCAGTCCTGAATCGCCAGCACGTCGACCGGTAGTGTTGGGCAGGCTTGGAGGGCCAGCCAGCCAGGAGGGCGTAGCCAGAGATGTCTGGGGCCTCATGTCGGCCAAACTCACGGGACCGAGCCCGAAGCTCCTCAAGGGCCTCAAAGCGCTGCACTTTACGCACTTGCGTCAACGACTTGTTCCCGGAGACTGTGCAGCACAATGAGCACTGGAAAGTGAACATGGCGGCAGAGCTGGCCTACGTCTGCAAGCAGTACGCCTGCACGATCACGACGGTGATCAGTTAGTAGACCTCGGGCGCTCTGAGGCGATCGGGCCGGAGGAGTTCGGCTCACGCGGAGCGGGGCGTCAGCGGAGCCAGCCAGAGCGTCAGCGAGCCAGCCAGGCCAGGACGGCGGTGGGGGGGTGGGAAACTCGGAAGCCCGCGTGTGGCGTCGCGGACTTAGCTTTCGACCGTATCGTCGACGGCAGGGCCTGAGTCTTCGAAGTGAGCCGATGCCTCGTTCAGCTTCCTTGCTTCGGTCAGCAACGCATCGATCCTCTCGATGTCGATCGTCCAGCCGAACACCGCCGCGGCGTGCTTTAGCAGCTCCAGCTGGGCGATCGCGCACGCGGATACGATCAGATCGGTGAACGGACCCGGTTCGAGCTTTGTATGGAACTCAAGGTGGTCGGTTCCATCACCAGACCTTAAGTGGAGCCCAACAGTCCAATAGCCGCCCTCGACGGCATGTCGCGCCATGCGCATTTCAGCCGTCAAGCTGTGCCAGATCGCGGTCGTCTCGGGGGGTCGCACATCGTCAGGGACCCGCAGCCCCGAGCTGACAGCGTTCCGCAGGAGATTCTCCTTGACGGTGCCTGCTCGGTTCCCGACGCCGTCCAGCAGTTCGTCATCGAGCGAATCGACGGCCAGCCGGATCATGAGCCCCAGTCCTTCGCCGCCGTGCTGTGTCATTTGTTCGAAGCGTGCCGCAACACTTACGAGGCCGCGCAGCGATGGCAACGCTTCGACAGGCTGGTTATCAGCGATAAGCGTCTGCGCACTTTGGAAGTAGGCGACTCCTTGGCCGAACAGGTTGAAAGCGAGCATCTGAGGAAAAGTTCGGCCAACTTCAGCGCTGCCCGCCGTGGCAGCATCAACCAGGGGCATCACAGCTCCAAGGAAGTCAGGCGTCTTGAGCGCCAGACCTTGATTGCTCTCTGTAAGCTCTCTGGCCACCCAGTCCCCCTGGTCCCAGCCGCTTGGACGAGGATGGCTGACATCGGCCGGAGCCGGGTTCATCCCGCCATATATGGCGAGATCGCGCACCTCAAATAGGAGTCCGGGCGCGAACTGGACGGTGAAAGTTTCCTCGGGCTCAAGAATCAGTTTGTCATCCTCGAGCCTGCTGGCCCTTATGCCGGATTGCCATCTCAACGTTGGGAACAACTCACCCTCGATCCCGAGATTCATCGGGTCGGACGGTTCTTCGCTGACGATGTATCCGGTCACCTGCTTGTACAGAGGTGAGATATCAACCGGGTGCTTCGACATGATCGTGTCGGCGACGGTTTGGTTCAGAGAGGGAACGAGAGACAGCATGGCAGACCGAACCAGAGCAAACAATTCTCGAGTCACGCTTTCGGCCGTCTGCCGAACGTTGCCTAGGTCGGCACTGCCGTGCTCGAAGGCGTCACTGGCCTTCCTCGCGGCGTCATAGATCGCTTTGTCGCCCTTGAAGATGTACTCGCGCCGTGCGAAGACCTCGGCCATCCTCCGCCACTGCTTGTCGGTGATATCCACTCCGAGCAGCTGGGCCTGCTCCTCCTCCGTTATCCCTAAGCGCGTTTGATGGACGCGCAGGACAGCCTTTGTGAGGACTTCACACGTTATGTAGAGATGTGCAAGCGCCAGGAGCTGCGATCCCGTATTCCAGTAACGCAGCGCAACTTGGTACTGCGCCAGCGCGCGAAAGAGCCGTCGTGCCTCGGGACTGGCGTATGCCGCATGGCCGAACGCGAAGAAGCTGTCAACGTCAATCCACCGGGCGATCCGCGGCTGACCCCGCTCGTCTGGCAGGAACACCTCCATGAATTCGCGCCGGGAAAGACCTTCCGTCGAGTTGAACACGAGGTGCAGAGCAGGCGGTTCGACCAGTGCGTTAACACAGAAACTAAGGATGATCGCGACGATCGAGGCGGCAGTCGTGGCACTGCGCACAGCAGCGTCAAGGCTCTGTGCCTTCGCACGGACCGCCATCCAGAGTTCTCTGGGAACCGGGTGGTCAAGACCGATGTCGTCCCAGCGATTGGAAATGTGCACCTGAACTAGGCCGCCCAGACCATCCGGGAAGTCGCTTAGGTCAATGTAGTAACCGGGGCGCACGCGAGCGCCCGAGCGACTTCTCAGCACGATGGTGTATTCGACGTCGCCTGCTTCCGACTCGGGCACGTTGACAGTATGGTCCGTGCTGCACCCGATGATTCTGACGCTCGGCCCACCGGTAGGCGACATCCGAGCACGCTCTAAATGAGTCAGAAACTTGATCGGACACGCACACGTGGCGTTTGCCGAGGAAATCAAGCGAGTCGGGCGCCGGTATTTCGTGCAGACACCAAACAAGGCATTCCCGCTGGAACCGCACGTGATGACGCCGTTGGTCAACTCTGCCGAAGCGGTGGCAGCGCCGGCTGTACCGCAACTTCACGCTCTGGGGATGGCTCGCTCGACCTAACCAGTCGTATGTCGACTGGTTCGTTGAGGACACGAACCTGCTCGGTCGGCGCAAGATGGAGCGGCTGTTCCCTGGGGCGAGCCTCGGCCCACGTTCGCCCATGTGGCGGCGAAGGGGGGCGGGTGGTAGGACAGGGGCAGGGAGATGCTCTAGGGGCGCCCATGGGGCCGGGCGCGTGGCCTCCGGGAGGAGAGTCAGGTACCTCGAGGAGCCGCCGCGGGCAAGGGCTTGCGGATCGCGGGCCACGCGGACATCGCCGCAGGCATTCGAGCAGTCGGCCGAAATTATCAACCGGGGCCCTCGAGCTCCTTGGCTTGTGACCTTTGACCTTTGAACGATCACCCCCTGCGACATGATGTCCTCATGCCACAGGGGGCTGCGACTTGTGACATCATCGACGCCATGATGAGCCACTTCATCCTCACCCGGTTCAACCCCCGGATCGGAGAAGGTTTGAGGGGCCTGGACGAGGACTGGCTTGAAGCACGCATAGCCTTATTCGAGGACTTCTGCGCCCCTTCCGTAAGGCGACAAACCTGCCAAGACTTTATATGGTTAGTGTTCTTCGACGTCCGCACACCCCCCGCCGTTCGCCAGCGCATCGACGAACTGGTCGAGCGCTTCCGATTCGAGCCCGTGTGGCTAGACGGTGAGTTCTCCGTCCGGGTGGCGTCCGAACAGTTGCGCCGCAGGTGCCAGCTGGGGGACCTATTAATTACCACTAGCCTAGACAATGACGACGCGCTACACCCACGCTACGTAGCAATGGCACACGAGCATTTGGAGGGCGCGTTACCGGGATTCCTCAGCTTCCCGCACGGCGCTCAGCTCGCGTATGGCCACTTCTACAGGCGGCCGTACCTGGGCAATCCCTTCCTGTCGCGCCTGGAACGGGTCGATGACAACCTGAGCACCGTCTACGACGTAGCGCACTGGCTGCCTCAGAACTACCGGCCGAAGTTCGTATGGACCCGGGAACCAGCCTGGTTGCAGATTGTGCACGGAGACAACCTTGCAAACGACCTTCGCGGAGTATGGGTAAGACCGAGCTCGATGGCTCGCATATTCGATATTCCGCCAGATCGGTACGCACCTGACGAAATTCGACTGTCGGCTCGGTGGCGACGCCGCCTGAGCAGCCTGACATCGCTCGCCCCAACTGCCGACTTGCGACGTCGTCTGGGGGCGTTGCGTAGCGTTTTCACGTCTTTCGTCCACTCAGGTCATGCGGCCGCGTGAATAATCGGAGCTAAGCGCCGACAAGAGCCGACGCTTGACCAAATTCTTGGGTATGCCTCGAGCCGTAGGCCAATCTCGGAGGACCTTGCTGATCCTACGTCGCGGAACTCCCATCGTCCGTCCCAGATACGACGAGTAGCCGTCGGTGTTCGCCGCCGGGACACGTCCCCGCCGCTTCCCGCGCCAGTAGTCGGACGCGGACGCCTTAGAAAACCCGGCCGCCGCGATGATCTCGGCGAGCGGTACAGTCCCGAGCCTCGGTAGGATTTCCCGCCGGAACATATCCGGGTCGTAGACCGCGTCGGGATTTGCCTCGTTCCGCTCCGTGCTCGCTTTCGAGCGGCGATGGCGGCGCCACGCCATTCCGCAGGACTCAGAGCGTCAGTCTGGCTCATGTGGCCCGGTCGCTTACCAAGTCGGAAAGCACGGCCCAATGCCGCGGCGACGGCACCCTCAAGCCCCGTCGGAACTTGCTCGCCGACGATGTGGAGACACCAAGCGCTCCCGCGATCTCGATGAGAGACAGCTTCGTCAGCCTCGGCGCGATCTGCTCCGAGTACCACTCGACGTCGGGCGACGACCCACCATGATCTGCTTCCCAGGCGAGCCGGGCGAGCTGGCGACGCCTATTCGCGTCCCGGCGTCGGCCCTGCGCTTCGTCGGTATGTGCCGGGAGCACGCCCGTCTCGGCACGGTGCTGCTTAGCGGCGACGATCGCCGCCTCTCGCATCCGGTCATCGAGCTCAGCACGGCGCTCGGGCCTGCACGCGTCACACCACCAGCGTCTCGTCGAGGCGTGATCCTGTTCCAGGGCAGGCAGGATCTGTCCGCAACCACGGCACGTCCGACGCGGCAGGAACGGTTGTGCCGAGACGCTGGGCCGTTGGCGCTGCTTGGCGCGTGGAGCGAGACCTCCAGGATTCGGACCTGGGGAGAGCACGCCGCTCCGGGTCGGAAGGGCCGGCACAGCGACTCGCCGGGCCGCTGCCGCCTTGTGCTTGTCGCGGGTCAGCACGGATGGCACGGAGACGTCGTACGGACTGCTCGCCGAGAGAATCCTCGCCACCTTCTCGACGACCGGACCCAGTGCCTGCGCCCAGGTCGGCATCACCTCGGCGATCCGGTGGGTCAGAGGCGGGAGTACGCGAAGCACGCCGCGCCGGTCCTCAGCGAAGTCGGCCCTCATGAGCGGGCGGGCTCTGAACAGGTCGAGCATGTAGCCGTCGACGGTCGGTCGGACAGCCTCAATGACGTCGAGGACCATCGAGTCCCGGCCCTTCAGGTCGGCGTGCAGGATTCCGAGGCCAGGGTCGAGGCCAACTGCCAGGCAGGCGAGCCGTCCCTCGGCTTCGAGAAGCCGATAGCCGTAGTTCAAGAGCGCGTTCGCCGGGTCGGTTGCCGACCGGGAGGTCCCTACGTTCACGGCCGAGCGCCGACCTTCGAAGGCTCGCCAGTGGTCAGCCACGCGGGGCACGTCTCTCCGCACGAACGGCACCTCGATCTCCGACCAAGCGTTCCAATAGACGTTGGCGGCGACCGCTTCGACGTGGCGGATCTCCTCCAGTGTCTCGGCTAGCTCCAGCTCGTCTCGCAGTCGGATGATCGTCTGGGCTGCGCCCGACTGCGAGAGGCGGCCCTTCGCGACGAGCGCCTGGCCTGCCAACTTGGAGGCAATCAGGTACCGCGTCGCCTCGAACCCTGCGGGGGACGCCATGGCCAGTGCCTGTGCTCGCCGGAGCCGCGGGTCGTCGTTACCGACACCTCCGGACGTGAGGTGCAGCTCGCCGCCGAACGGGTCGAGCACGACGACACCGATCCCCGCACCGGCGCACCAGCGAAGCGCGTCGAGACCAACGGTCCCTGCCGAGGAGAGCACGACGAGTCGTGCGAGGCCGTGGGTAGCCCGCGAATAGCGGCGCTCCCGGCGATGGGTACCGAGGCCGTCGGAGACGACGAGCCTGCCCCGGTCGACGCCGACCCGGACGCCGAAACCGTCGGCCACGCAGACGGCGGGGTTCGGCGTGTCGTGGGCGAACGTCTCGGCGAGCCGAGTCCGCAGCTCAGAATGATCGTCTGCCAGGGTAGGGGGTGCCGGAAGTAGGTTCTTGTCTCGCATGGGGAGTTACGCCTCCTTGTGCCAGCCCCGGGGACGTTCACGCGTCGCCCGGGGCACCGTGTTTGATTACGTTCGTTCTTCGAGTTCCCTCGCTAGTCCGTGGAGTTCTCTCGCTGCTGTGTCGGACGCGACGATGGCCGCACGCTCTTCGGGATGCGCATCCCACCAAGCGCTCATGTCGGCGAAGAACTCCTCGCGTTCGGCCTCCGGCAACCCTGCGATGACTGAGCTGAAGTTCATGGAGAAACAGCGCCGCCAGCGTTCGGGCACAGACTCGGCAGCATGGCGCACCGCCTCCAGAGCCGCCGTCTGCACATTGAGCGCCTCGGCTACGCGAGTCAAATGACGTCGCATTCCAGGAACGGACGCGAACACGAGCATCGCGGGCACGACAACCGCCAGTCCGAGCTCAGGGCTTGGGAGCGCACGGCTGCCGAACATCTTCTTGGCAGTCCGACCAAGTGCTCCGAACGCCAGGTGGAACGGCTCGGCGCCCTCTGTCCCGGTCGCCGAAAAGCGGTCAGCGACCGCAATGACGAAGCCGAACAGCGCCCGACTGGTGTCGCGCCCCCATTCGAGGTCGGCACGAGTGGCACGACACGAAGTCTTCCGAAGCACCGAAAACGCAAGGCTTGATACCGCCTCCACGAAATAAGACGGGCCCTCATCGACAGCCGCGAGCACTTCATCGAGGTCCAGGCGCTCGATGACCGACTCGACCTCGTACTCGTGGACGCCCTTGTCGAGCACCGCGTTCGCGATGGCGTATCGGACGATGTCGTCACCGGACCGACGAGGTCCGGGGAGGAGTATGCGCTCGGAGCGTTTGGTCGGCCGCTGCGCACGGGCCACCAGCGGCTGAAACGACCTGAACCAGTGCTCGTAAGCCTTCTGCAACCCGAACTCGGCGATCGGGATACCCCGAGCGAACGCCACGAGCACTGCCTCCTCGAGATCGCGCACATCGCATAGCACAAGCCGAAACTGGGCTGCGATAGTCGGTGCGTTCGCCGGATAGTAGCGTCGGTTGCCTCGACCTACAGGCTGGAATCCCTCAAGGTCGAAGATGTTCGCTTCGACCCGCCACCGAACCACTTGTCGTGAGGATACCTCTAGGTCGGGACGCCCCAAGAGCGCGAGGATGTCCGTCGCCTCCCTGGCGATCCGCTCTTCGGTTTCCGTTACTCCGGCCACATCCCAACCCTACTAAAAGGATCCGTGAGAAGCGACCTATTCGTGCATCCTTGTAAGTCAAACGCTGCGATGCTTTGCATGTGCCACGAGGAGCCACGTTCACCATCTCGGTTGCGGACTCGCTCGCCGTTCTGAGCGAACGTCTCGGATCATCGAGGAGGCGCTCGCCGAGACCTTCCCGGAGTTCGTGGCACGCCACATGCGAGACGACCTTTCGGAGCTGAGGGACCCGTCGACGCGGAGTCAGACGTGACATGGCGCGCCGGGCACGTGACACGCGGGCGGAGTACGAACGCCGGATCGCCAAGGCCGAGGCTGCAGGACGATCCCGCAGTGAAGGCCGTGGTCACGGTCGGGGGGCTATCCATCGGCCCGGACCGCGGAACGTCCTTGCCCTCACGCGACGCGAACAAGAGGCGAGAAGCCGCGTCCACGAGGCGCTCTCCATCGGCCGCCAACATCCGGAGCACAGTCTGTCGTGGGCGGCCCGGCGCGCTGGCACGACCGTCGACGCGGTCGCCCGTCACGCGCCTAGCGCGATCGAACGCCAGCCCTCCGGCCGTTATCACGTCAAGGCAGCCGACCGCGACGTCCGAGTCATGCCGGTCATCTCGGGTGGCGTCGTCTACCCAAGGGTCGCGATCCGCGGCTCTCGCCAGGCATCTCTCGTGGGAGAGCACCTCTCGGCGATCGCCACATACCTCGGCACCGGCGACGGCGAGCCGTTGCGTCGTCTGGCAGGCAAGTCGGTGACCGGGACACTGCCGGACGGTCGCTCGTACCGCTTCGAGCTGGACACGAGCCTCGACGAGATCGCGGAGCTGGCATTCTCGGGCGAGCTCTCGGACCTGGTGATCGAATCCTGATGGCCGCGCCGAACCCAGCAGCGAACGACCGGCGCCTGGCGCGTCGCGTAGCGAAGCTTGGGCCGAACGCGGCGTGCGCGATCTGCGGTGAGCGCAACCTGATCGCCCTGGTCCTCCACGGCCACCACGTCGGGCTGGAAGTGAACGACCCGGTTGCGGTCTGCGTGCTCTGTCTCAACCACCACGCCGTCGCCCAGGAGCGCCTGCGACAGATCGGCGTCGTCGAGTGGGAGCCACCGGCTGACAACTTCATCGAGCGTCAGGTGGCCATGCTTCGTTCGGAGGCCGACTTCTTGCGGCTTCTCGCCGAGAGCCGCGAGCAGGCGGCCAACGCATGGGAAGCCTTCACGCGATGGCTCGACGGGCAGGACCTCGACTGGCGGGGTTGGCCCAAGGAAGAGCGATGACCGACGCCGAGTACATCGCGATCGAGCTGGCCGACGCCTACGGGCTCGACCCCGTTCGGTTCATGGATGCCAGTGCGTTCCTGTCTTCCGTGGGCAAAGCCCTGAAGGCGATGACGCCCGACGAGATCGTCCGGGGGGTTCTGGACCAAGGCGGTCTTGAGGGTTTGCGTAAGCCCTATGGCGGGATCTTCAAACGTATCGAGAAGCTCGCCGAAGACCAGGCGTGGCGAATCCGGCTCACTGACAGCGCGGCCGAACAAGCCCGGTGGGCAATGGTCGACCGTGCCGTACGCCGGGGGGAGACGCTGGCAGATCTCGTCAAGAACGTGCAGCTCTTCTCCGACGAGGCCGAAGCGATACTCGACGCTGAGTTCGCCGACGAGGACCTCCGGGACATCGCGTTCGTCGCTTTCAGAGGCAGGCAACCGTGACCCGCGGCCCGGTCCACGACGCGGACATCGAGGACGCCGTGATCGGCGGCCTGCTGGTCGCCAACGCGTCCCTGGACGAGGTGCTCGCTACGGGTCTTGTGTCTGAGGACTTCTACGTCCCGTCCCACAGCTACTCATACGCCGCGATCTGCTCGCTCGCGCTGCGCGGCGAACCGGCCGATCACCTGACAGTCGCCGCCGAGCTTCGTGCGACCGGAGTCGACAAGCTGTCCGCGGGTGACCTCGTCTCGTCGATGGCGAACGCCCCTGTCGCGTCGCATCTCCCCCCGTATGCCCAGCGGATCCGCGGCCTCGCCAGGCTGCGAGCCCTCGTGGGGGCCGGGCACGAGCTTGTCGACCTGGGCACGACGCCTACCTCTGACGTCGAGGCGGCCCTCGACCAGGCCGAGCGTCTCGTCCTAGAAGCGACGAGCACTGGTCGCGAGGATGCTGGCTCGTCGCTCGCAGTCGAGATGATCGACGAACTGCTCGATCAGTTGCGCGCCCGCCAGGACGGGACCGCCCCGCTCCCGATGAGCACCGGGTCCGTGGACCTCGACCGCCAGCTCCACGGAGGCTTCCGGCCTGGCCAGTTGGTCGTGCTCGGGGCCAGGCCTTCGATGGGGAAGACCGCCCTCGTCCTCGGCATGGCCGTCGCGGCGGCGCAGAGAGACGTGCCGACGCTGTATTGCTCGCTGGAGATGAGCCGGGCCGAAGTCGCCGAGCGCTTCCTCGCCATGGAGGGAGTGTCGACCGACGTCCAGGCCGCCGGCCTCTCCGAACGCGACTGGGCTCGCGCCGAACAGGCACGCGAGAAGCTGCGGACCTGGCCGCTGCGCGTCGACGACGACGCGGCGGCGACCGTGCTCACGCTCAGGTCAAGAGCGCGCCGCATGGCGTCGCGACAGGGCCTTGGCCTCGTGATCGTCGACTACCTCCAGTTGATGTCGCACCGCGAGACAGAGAACCGCCAGACCCAGGTCGCCGAGATCAGCCGGGAGCTGAAGCGGCTGGCACGCGAACTATGCGTCCCGGTCGTCGCCGTCTCACAGCTCTCGCGCAACCTGGAGGCCCGAGAGAACAAGGTGCCGCGGCTCGCGGACTTGAGAGAATCCGGCCAACTTGAACAGGACGCCGATGCTGTCCTGTTCCTCCACCGGCCGGTCGTCTACGACGAGAAGGCCGACCCGGGAGAGGCGCATGTCATTGTCGCCAAGCACCGCAACGGCCCTACGGGGCTCGTGCGGCTCGTCTGGCTGCCGAAGCGGATGCGCTTTGCCGACCCGAGCCGTCGGGAGGTCGCGTGATGGCCGGTCGTTTCCAGGTGCTGCCGCCGCTCGCGCCCGAGGCACGCCAGGCTCTCGCCGAGGACATCAGGCGCCACGGTGTCCTCGTCGCCGTCGAGGTGGACGAGGAGGGCAACGTGCTCGATGGCCACCACCGCGTCGAGCTGGCCGCAGAGCTCGGCATCGAATACCCGGTCGTCGTCCGCTCTGGCATGAGCGAGACGGAACGAGTCGAGCACGCCCTTCGGCTGAACCTGCTGCGTCGCCATCTCGGCCCGGTCGAGTGGGCGCACGCCTTTCGCAGGCTCGCCGAGGCCAGGGGCATCCGGCTCGGCAGTCAGGGCCGCCAGGGCGGGAAAACGGACAGCGTGGCCGTTTTCGCCGCCGAGCTTGGAGTCACGCCGCGTACGGCTCGCCGGCGTCTCCGTCTTGCCGACCGTCTCGCGGGCCACCCTGACCTCGCGGCACGCGTGGACCGAGGAGACCTCGATGCCACGAGAGCCGAGACGCTCGCGCGCGAGCGGGCCTTCGAGCAGCGCCGTGCCGACGCATCACCGCCCCCGATGACGAGCCTCGCCGACGGCATCGACATCCATCACGGTCCCTTCCAGGAGGTGCTGGCGCACATCGAGGACGAATCGGTCGACCTCGTCCTCACCGACCCGCCCTGGCAGTGGGACGTCGAGACCCTGGACCTTTGGGACGACCTCGGGGCCTTCGCGAAACGCGTGCTCCGCCCCGGCCGAGCGCTCATCGCCTACTCCGGGTCCGGATGCCTCGCCGCTGCGATCAACCGGCTCTCTCGTCACCTGGACTATGTCTGGGCGGGAGCGCTGATCCTCCCGGGCCGGCACAACGAGGTCCACGCGGTCATGGCCCGCGACGCCTCGACGCCGATCGTCTTCTTCTCCAAGGACCGATACGAGCCACGGCACTGGTTCATAAACGCCCTCAGCTCACCGGGGGCAGAGAAGGACGCCCACCCTTGGCAGAAGCCTCTCGGCAACGTCGCCTACTACCTGGAGCGCTTCTCCGAGCCGGGCGAGCTTGTCTGTGACCCGTTCCTCGGCGGTGGCACGACCGCTGTCGCCGCTCAGCGCGCGGGCCGGCGCTTTGTCGGTTGTGACCTTGACCCTGGAGCGGTGGAGGTGACCATCGAACGCCTACAAGGCATCGAAGGGAGCAGAGACATGAAGGGTCACCTTGAGCAGAGAGAGGAGGAGCCATGTGGTTGACATGTCCGACCTGCGGTCATGGGTGGGAGTCAAGCGCGAAGACGCGGAGCCGGTGCGGCTCGTGCGGCAAGGCAGTGTCTGTACCACGCTCCTATGTGGATACAGGGTGGTCGGGATATGAGGGTGAGCCTGACGGCTCCCGCATGCAGGTAGGCGTTATCGCTGTCGTGCTCATTGCCGCAGGACTTTGGATGCTCCACCACGCGAAGACGACAGACCCCGCTGACGAGCCCGAGGGCTACAAGGCTTGGCACTGGGTCCTTGGTGCGCTCAGTTGTCTCGGCTCCGGTGGCCTGCTCGGCGCTTACGCCCTCGGGATGATCGGGGGAGAGGAGTGACAGCGCTCCCCGAACCGATGGACGTCGCTCTTCGCGCCTGGGCGATCCCCGAGAAGAGACGGAAGACCGGGAGCGGGAAGAAGCGCCGGCACCGGCCCAAGGCCCTTGTCGTCTTCGACACCGAGACCGAGCTTGGTGGCTCGCAGGACCTGCTCGTCGGGGCATATCGCTATGTCCGGGTCGAGTGGAAAGGGAGCAGGCCGACGCTTCGCTGCGCCGAAGAGGGGCTCTTCCACCCGGACGACCTGTTCGATCGCGACCCCGAGCAGCTGGCGGCGATCCGCGACTACGCGGCACGAGCCGTCGCCGAGGTCGACCGAAGCCAAAGGGACGCCAACCGGACGCTCCAGGTGCTCTCCCGCCACGAGTTCTGCGAGCGGATGTTGTGGGGAGCGTGCTGGCGCAACCGGGCGACGCTCGTTGGCTTCAACCTGGGCTTCGACCTCTCCCGGCTCCGGCTCTCGTGGCACGAAGGCCGTGGGCTCTACAACGGAGCGTTCGTGCTGCGTCTCTGGGAGTGGGAAGGAAAGGACCACCGCTACCGGCCCAACCTCATCGCCCGTCGCTTGGACAACAAGCGGACGCTCCTTGCCTGGAGCGGGGTGAGAGACGCTCCCGACGATGGCGACGAGCACACCTCGGGCGACGACCACTTCCTCGACCTCCGCACGCTGCTATTCGCGCTCACGAACCAGGCCCATTCGCTGGAATCCGGGAGCGCAGTCCTCGGCCTCGGCTACGAGAAGCGCGACGTGACGCTCGGGGTGCTCTCCGAGGAGCTGCTCGACTACGTGCGAGAGGACGTCCGTGCCACCTCCGACTTAGCCGGCGCGGCGTTGAGAGAGTTCCACCGCCACCCGGTGCCTCTCTCGGCAGACCGGGCCTACTCCTCTCCGGCAATCGGCACCGCCTACTTCAGGCGCATCGGCATCCGACCCCCGTTGGAACGGGCCGATATCATCGACACCCAGCTCGCGCAGTCCATGGGCGCCTTCTACGGGCCGCGGGTCGAGGTGCGCATCCGCCACGTCCCGATCCCGGTGAGCCTCGTCGACTTCGCCAGCCAGTACTCGAACGTCGCCCGGCTCTCGGGCCTCTGGCCGCTGCTCACCTCGGAACGCATTGTGGCTGTGGACGCGGCCGACGAGGTCCGCGAGCTTCTCGAACGCGTAGAGCTGGCCGACGTCCTCGACCCCGACCTGTGGCCCCTGCTCGTCGGTGTGGCCTTGGTGCGGTCGGACGGCGACGTGCTGCCGACGAGAGCGTGGTTCGCCGGCCGGGGCGATGTCCCGCGGGTCGGCCTCGGGCCGATCTGGTGCGACCGGCCGTTGCCGTACGCGCTCGCCGACCTCGTCTCCGCAAAGCTGCTCACGGGCAAGGTCCCGGAGGTGGTCTCTGCCTGGCGGCTCGACGGAGTGGGGAGGGCACCACGGCTCCGGGTCGTGCGCCTCGGAGGCAGAGTTCGCTTCGACCCCTACGCCGACGACTGGTGGGCGGCCTGCCAGCGCGCCCGGGCGGCCCTCAAAGAGAGCCCCATGGCGACGGGTATGAAGACGATCGGCAACGGCACCGCCTACGGCGACTGGATACGCCTCGACCAGCAGCCCCAGGCAGGCTTCGTCGCCCTGCAGCGGATCGACGGGCGCACAGAACGCCGACGTGTCGACCGTCCGGAAGACCCCGGACCGTGGGCCTTCCCGCCCTTCGCGTCGGCCGTGACGGCCGGAGGGCGCCTCCTCATGGCCGCCCTGGAACGCCTGCTCGCGAACGACGGAGGCCTGTTCGCGAGCGCCAACACCGACTCGGCGACTGTCCTCTCGACGCGAGACGGCGGGCTCGTGTCTTGCCCTGGTGGCCCAGAGCAGCTCGACGACGGGAGCGCCGCCGCCCGGGCGATCTCCTGGGCGGCGCTCGACGCGATCCGGGAGCGGTTCTCGCCCCTCGGTGTCGAGCTCAGGCTGACGCACGAGAACTTCGACGGGGCACAGCGTCGCCAGCTCAACGCCGTCGGCATCGCCGGCTCGCGGGTGATCCTCTATTCCGACGGGCCGTCTGGCCGCGTCGTCGTGAAGCGCTCGGAGGTCGCTCTCGGGGACCTCCGCAGCCCGCTCGGGCGGGGCACGAGCAAGGCCTTCGTCGACGAGAGCGCCGAGTGGATGCTCTCTTACCTGCTCGACGAGCGCCCGGTGGCTCCCGCATGGTTCCCACTGCCGGCGACGACGGAGCTGCCGATGGGAACGCCGGCCAAGGTGCGCTCGCTCGGCGCCAGCGGCTCGCCGTACGGGTTCGCCATGGGCGCTCGGCGGGCACGACGTGCGGCTGGCGTCTTTGGAGGCGAGCCGGTCCGGCTCATCGCCCCGGCTGGCGACGATCCGGCTTTGGCGCGATGGGTCGAGGTGCCTTCGGGCGCGGGGATCACGGTGGCGCCACCTGGTCAGCGTCGGGGAGGTGCCATCCCACAAGCCGTCGAGATCGCCTCCTACGGCGAGGAGCTCGTCCGTCTCGTCCTTCACCCCGAGTCGAAAATGCTCGGGTCGGACGGGGGGCCGAGCAAGGCCGGGACGAAGGGGCTGCTCACACCGAGGCCGGTTCTGGTCGCGGCCATTCACCTGGTGGGCAAGGAAGGGAACAGGCTTGAGGAAGTGGCCACCGGCGAGGTCACCGATCCCGACGAGGTGCTAATCGACTATGGCGACGATGCGTGGGAGCACCTCGTCATCCCTGTTGGTCGCTCCATGGGCATCAGGCGCATCCACCGCGAGAGCGGTCTGGCGCTAAGTCAGGTCGCCGATCTCGTACATGGCCGTGCGACACCGCAATTAGCGACCCGGAAGCTGCTGCTACGGACGGTCACCAGATGGGCCGCTACCCGGTCCGGACTGGCTCCGAGCCGTGACGACCGCGATTCAGACGCCGTGATTGCCAAGTACCTAGCCGCACGTCAACGGACTAGTCAACCATGAGCCCCGGGCAGAGTTGTTTGTTGACGCGACGTCCGAGATCCGCATGACCGCTCTGCGAAGCACGCTGACCCCACCGAAACACCAGATGAGGCCGGTCGTGGCTCCGATCGATCTACGATGGAGCACGATCGCTGTCAAACGATCCGCACTCACCTTGCCCAAGACAACTCGACCAGCCGGTCTTCCGGACTTTGACGACCCTCCCGTGGCAGAGGTTTCGCTTGACGCGGCGCTTGATCCCTTACCTCTGGTAAGGAATGCCCATCTTGGACTGTTTTGGGCGGACCATCTACGCGACGAGTTCCCTGTTACTGCAGATCAGCCGCCACTGCCGTTCAACGAGGAGACATTCGGGAAGAACCCAGCGCAGCAACTTCCGGTCCAGATCACGCTGGAACAACGGGTTCCCGTGTTGAGGCAATGGTTCATCTCCGGCGATGACACACAAGTGATCCAAGTACAGCAAGACCGGTTCATCCAGAACTGGCGACGCCGATCGCCGGCGGCTGACTACCCGCGATATGAGAATCTTCGCGAGTCATTCGAGCGGCGCTTCATGTCCTACTCAGAGTTTTTGACCTCTAATGATCTCGGGAACCCGACGATCCGGCAGGCTGAAGTGACTTATACGAACCACCTTCAGCCTGACGAGGTATGGCAGAACCAACATGACCTGGATCGAGTGCTCAAATGTTGGCGGCCTGACTTCGGAGAAGAGGGTCTCCTTGCTGACCCGATCGACGACATTCAGTTGGCGTGGCGACACTCGATCTCCGATGAGACCGGTCCGTTCGCTCGCCTCTACATTTCTCTGAGCCCCGTGGCTGCCGGCGGTCTAATTCTGCAGCTCAGCGTGCGGGGCAAGCCCCGTGATGGCTCACTCAAGATGACCATGGCGTTTTTCGACATGGGTCGCGAGCGGATCGTAAAAGGATTCACTGCAATCACCACCGAAGCGATGCACCGACGCTGGAGGAGACGAGCGTGACCGACCTGGCACCGTCGCGACCAGT
>Ga0224558_1002263_pt1 | contig 18095 bp, 18 predicted proteins | sample 714S32024metaG_FD_180682 | JGI IMG/M metagenome (GOLD analysis project Ga0224558, IMG submission 180682) | Peat soil microbial communities from Stordalen Mire, Sweden - 717 S3 20-24 | ecosystem: Environmental > Terrestrial > Soil > Wetlands > Peat | place: Sweden: Norrbotten County, Stordalen...
GAGAGCGTGGTCAACGACACCCTGGCGCAGGTGGCATCTGGCAGGCCGGATGTCACGCTGGTGGACTGGTATGCAGCCAGCGCCGGGTATGGTTCGTTCTTCTACTCTGACGGTGTGCACCTCGCCCCCGCCGGAAGCCAGGCCTACGCCGCGCTAGTGGCCAAGGCCGTGCAGCCGGCCAGTCAGTAGTCATAAACTCCGCATTTCCCCAGCCTGCCGTTCAACTGGCTCAAATGCGCGCCCCGCATGCATGCCCGGAGCTTCCTCCGTATCCAGGCCTCCGGCCTGGTCTTATACGCCGCATTCCGTTCCTCCGCATCCAGACCTTCGGTCTGGCCTGAAAGAATGCGGAGTATACGGGCTAATGCCATGTCCGAACGGAATGTTGCTGCCTGGAATCTTCTGATTTTGCTGAATGCTGCTGATGAATGATGCAGTGGGTGGCGCAGGAGATGCAGGGGTCGTAGCTGCGGACGGCCACCTCGCAGGCCCATGTGATCCGGTCATCCTGCTCGCCGGCGATCTGCGGCACCAGCTCTTTTAAATCCTGCTCCATGCGCGACAGGTTCTGGGTGGTGGGGGCGATGATTCTAGCCTCCTGGACGAAGCCGCGGTCATCGATCCGGAACCGGTGGTACAGGGTGCCGCGCGGCGCCTCGATCAGAGAGGCGGCGGCGCCGGCCCTGATGTCGTAGGATAAAGATTCCTGGCGGACCTCGATCTCCTCCAGGTACTTGATGCTAGCCTCGATGGCATGCATGATCTCCAGCAGCCGGGCAACTATGGAGTTGAAGGGATTGTAGTCGGGTACACCGAGATTGAGCCGGCTGGCGGCACGGCGGGCTTCGGGCAAGAGCTGCTCGAAGTTGAGGCTGACCCGTGCCAGCGGCCCCACCATGTACAAGGCGCCGTTTTTCAGGCGGCAGCGCAGGGCATTGGAGTGGGGCACCTGGTATTCCTCGACGTAGTCGGTAAACTCCTCCGCCGACAGGGACAGCCCATCGTTGGTGCACCAGCGCCCCTCGTCCAGGCCGTACTCTGCGGGGTGTGACAGCGCCCCGAATATCCGGCCGCCTACCCAGGCAGGCCTGGGCAAACTGGCGACGAACTCCAGGGCGGCCTGGGCATCTTCCTGCCGCGCCTGCAGTTGAATAATCAGGTCGTCCAGCAGGCTCCGGGACGGCAGTTTGGTGAACCCCCCGATCACGGCGGTGACCGGATGCACCTCTCTGGCCCCCAAAAAAGAGGCGATGTCATTCCCGAGCTTCTTCAGGCGCAGGCCGCGGTTGATCAGGTCGCGGTGCTCCCTGGCTGCCTCGAAGATATTGTCGCAGCCCAGGTAGTCCGGCAGGGCGAGAAAGAACACGTGGATGCCGTGGCTGCCCAGGTACTGGCTGAGGATGAACACCTTGCGCAGCAGACGCACCTGCCTGCTCGCCTCGACCCCCAGGATCCGTTCGATAGCCATCAGCGTCCCCAGTTGGTAGGTGATCGGGCACAGCCCGCAGATGCGGGCGGTAATGTCGGCAATCTCCTCGCAGCGCCGCCCTCTGGCGATCCCCTCGAAAAAGCGGGGCGGCTCGAAGATCGTCACCCGGGCATCCAGCAGTCGGCGCTGCTCGTCCAGGTCGAGTTCGATCCCCCCCTCCCCCTCGACCCGGGTCAGGTAGTCAACCTTTAACCGGTTGGGGTACATGTTTTGACGCCTCCTCCCGGAACGCCTTGGCATTGTTGACAATGCAGCAGAGCTTGCGGTGGATCTCGTCCTCGGTCAGGCCCAGTTCCCGGCACAGGTTGGCAAAGGAATCCAGGTTGGGGTCGGCGCTGGGGCCGAAGCAGCCGTAGCAGCCCCGGTCAAAGGACGGGCACAGCGCCCCGCAGCCGGTGCCGGTGACCACGCCCATGCAGGCCACCCCTTCAGCCACGATCAGGCAGATGTTCTCCTTCATCTTGCACTCCAGGCAGACGCTGCGGGTGCTCAGTTCGGGGGCCTTGCCCAGCAGGACGCTGACGATATAATCCTGCAGGTGGCCCTGGTCGACCGGACAGCCGTTCAGAAAGCCGTCCACCGGCACGTAGTCGGCGATTCCCTTGCAGATGGGGAAGCAGCGGACCAGGTCCGGCTGCGGGTAGACCGCCCGTTTCAGGTCTTCCAGGGGCAGGAAGTTGCGCAGCGCCTGGGGGCCCCCGTAGACGGCGCAATTGCCGATGGCCACCAGTATCTTGGACTCCTGCCGCACCCTGTTGATCCGCCGCACATCCTCCTCGCAACTGATGCAGCCCTCGACGAAAGTCAGGTCGTATGGCCCCGGTCTGGTGGCGCTGCTGGCCATCGCAAAGCAGGCGATGTCGACGTGATCGGCCAGGTCCAGGATCTCCGTTTCCATGTCCAGGAAAGGTGTCTGGCACCCCGAACAGGAGGTGAATTTGAAAACGGCCATCTTGAGCTTATCTGCCTGAGCAGCCACGGGCTCACTTCCCTATCTTGAATTTTTCATGAAAATTTAGAGGCGCCGGCCTAACTCATGACTGAAGTCACGAGTATGCGGCCGGCAAGATATCAATCCTACTAATCCCGGGGCAGCCATACCACTCCCAAGTTGACATAATCCAGGTGTCGATATTGCCCGGCTCACATCTCCACGCCCAGCAGATTCTTGATCACGGCATAGGAAAGGACGGGGCCATCCTGGCAGACGTAGACGGCATCCACCTGGCAGCGCCCGCAGGTCTTCTGCCCGCACTCCATCCGCCGCTCGAGGGAGAGGAAGACCTCGTCCGGCGGCCATCCCCGCCCTGCCAGTTCCCTGACCACGGACTTCATCATGATCTCCGGGCCGCAGACAAAGACGCTCCCCCGCCCCGGCAGGATCTCCATCTCATCCAGCAGTGCGGTCACCAGCCCCACCCGGTGCGGCCAGGCGGCGCCCCCGGCGATCCTGTCGACGGTCAGCCTGAGCCTGGCGCCGGCCTGCTCCCAGCTTTGGAATTCGTCCCGGAAGAGCATATCATCGGGGGTGCGGGCGCCGTACAAGATCTCCAGCCGGCCGGCCTTTTCAGCCAGCCGCCGGTAGACCGCCGGGCGCAGGGGAGCCAGTCCCACTCCTCCGGCGATGATCGCCAGGTCGCGCCCCCCCGCCGGCTGGGGCGGATACTCCAGCGGCCAGCCGTTGCCGTAGGGTCCCCGGATGTAGAAGCGATCCCCCGTCCGCAGGCGGTCGAGAGCCTTGGTGACGTTGCCCACCGTCCTGATGGTGTGCTGCCAGGCTCCGCACTCGATCGCCTCCAGGCTGTCAGGATCGGAACTCATGGAGATGGCCGCCTCGCCGATGCCGATCGCCGAGACCATACTAAACTGCCCCGGCCGGAAATTAAAGCGGCTGCCGTCAACCAGGCGCACGGTATATGTTTTCACATCGGAGGTCTCCCGCTGCAGCCCCAATATCTCCACCGGCTGCAGCAGCAGCGGATTCACGGCGCTCACTATCTTTTCATCTGTTTTGACCATCTAGGCATCACCCCTGATCACCCGTCCGGTCTGGGCGATATCGATGTTGGCCGGGCACCAGGCGATGCAGCGCCCGCAGCCGACGCAGTGGAATAAGCCGTACTGGCCGACCGAGAAGTTCAGCTTGTGCTGCATGAACTGGCGCAGGCGGTCGATCCGCTTCTCCCGGAAGTTGCCCCCGTGCACCGACCCGAACTCCACCAGAAAGCACCAGGACCAGCGCCGCTTGCGTTTGGTCTCCAGCAGCGAAAAGTCAGTCTCGTCGAAGATGTCTGCACAGTAGCAGGTAGGGCAGACCGAGGTGCAGTTGGCGCAGCCGAAGCACTTGTCGGCGATCTCTTGCCAGTAGGGATGGTCATGTCCGTCGTGCATCAGGCGGGGGAGATCCTCGGTATTCAGCGTGATCCGCGCCCCGGCGGCAGTCTCCTGCAAACGCCGCCTCTTTACCTGGTAATCCTCCGGCAGCGCCGCTTCCCCCCGCAGCCCCCGCACCAGTTCGCCGCCCCGGCTGCTCCCCACCTCCAGCAGAAAGTGTTCATCGCCATCCCCGTTGGTTCCTCCCAGGCCGGTGAGCAGCAGGTCATAGTCGTGGTCGAGTCCCGGCCCCGTCCCCATGGAGGAGCAGAAGCAGGTGTCGCCCATCTCCACGCAGTTGAAGACCACCAGCGGCAGATCGACCCGCCGCGCCCGGTAGTACGGGTCATGGTATTCCCCGCCCAGGAAAACCTCATCCAGGGCGAGCAGGGCGTGAACGTCGCAGGGGCGGATGCCAAACACGGCGTGTTTCACGGGTTCGATGCCGGTGTGGAACTCCCCGGTTTGCCGGTCATAGGTGAACAGTGTTTCAAACGGCGGATACCACAGGTACTTCGGTGGCATGGTGCTGCCGGTGCACCGCAGGCTCAATTCGCCGGCGCCTCCCAGCGGCCGGAAGATCCCGGCCCCCTTCTCGTTCACCGTGCCGTAGACGGTGTAGCCCCGCTCCTGGAGCCCCGCCACTATATCGTTGAAGGCCGTCCGGGCAACGACCGCATCCTCGCCGGCCAGGCCCTGCATCTCCTTGTGCGGCAACAATATCGCCGACCTTCCCAAAGCTTCTCCATTCCAGTGCCCGTCGCTGGCTCAAAAAGCCATTCAGGGATAGGGCTGATGCGAACTTTGAATATATCTTGCCCCCGGCAGCCGGGCTTTATTAGAAAACTGAACCTCCACCTGGCCTGATCGGCTCAGTGCAGATTCATCCTTCATTCTCTGACGGCGCCGCCTCCGGCGGCGTGTGAGTCTGTGGTAAAATAGAGGCGTCTCGACACCGATCGAGCAAAGTCGGGGGTTTTTAAGGAAGGGTGCGTCAAATATGATGAAACCGATTCTGGCCATACTACTATCGATCCTGCTGGGATCTGGCGGTCAACTGGTGCTCAAGTACGGGACAAAGGTAGCGGTGGCGAGAGAGGCGACAACCGGAGCGTTGGCCAGCTACCTGGCCAACCCCTATCTGTGGTCGGCATTATTCCTGTACGGCATCTCCACAGTCCTGTGGATCTACGCCCTGACCAAGGTGGATCTCTCTTACGCCTACCCGATGGTGGCGCTGGGGTATGTCCTGGTCTGCGGCTTCTCGGTGCTGTTGTTCAAGGAGACCATGCCCATGCTGCGCATTGCCGGATTGGGCGTCATCCTCCTCGGGGTCATCATGATTGCCCTATCGTCCTGATCGAAACAGCATACCACCGGCCGGCACTTGTAGGACAGCACGGTTCTTCAGGGGGGATTGCTTTCCCCCACTCGCTTCCCGGCACGCGCAGAAGCCTCGGGCCGCGCCGTCTGTCATCGAGATCAGCGCCCGTTCATTATTCGTTCATTATTGTGCCCTGTACGCTCCGGTGCGCCTGGCTGCGAAAAGATCTGATATTGCGCAAGAAGAAAAATCCTATGGCCAGCGGTATCCAGAAGGAGAGGCCTCGGAAGGTGAGAGAGGCCAGGATCGCAATTCTGCTGCCCACCCTCAGAGACCTGAAGACAAGCGGCATGATCCCTTCTACAATCCCGATCCCTTGCGGTGTGGGAGAGACAATGGTGAAAAGGATGCACATGGCGTATCCGGCAACCGTTTGCTGGAGCGTGATCTGGCGGTGGAAGGCCAGGAAGATGATGTAGAGGCTGGCCATGCTGGTCAGGTGTGCGATGAGGGCAATCAGCAGGGCGCGCCCCAGGCTCCAGGGGTGGTGCTCGATGGCCCTGGCTGCCTTCGTAAAGTCCGAACTGTTTTTAGCCGCCCAATTGTTTGCCAGTGGGGATTGGCGTTTAAACCAGACTGCGAACCAGTTGACGGTGTGCTGAACCGATTTGAGCAACAGTTCCAGGATGCGGGGCCAACAGCGGGCAAGCAGCAGCAAGGCGCCGAGAACGAGGGTCCCAAGCAGCAGGATGATTGCCGCCACGACCTGGTACTCCCTCAGGCGCCTCAACAGGTAGAGATAGGCCAGTCCCATGATCAGGATAATGGAGAAGGCGACAAAAGCCACCAGGGTGACTAGAAGTATCCCGGCTGCCGCCCTGGCAGGAGAGCGGCCGCGCAGGGAGGCATCGTCTGCAAACAGGGCCACCCCCGCCATGCCGCCTAAAGGAGCGATCGTATTGATAAAGAGCGAGGCGAGAACCAACGGCAGCAGTTCGAAGAGGCCGCTTTCCAGCCCGACAGTTGTGTAGGCTGCCTGGAAGAGAGCCGAGTAGAGGACGTAGTAGATCACCTGCAGCAGGGCTGCTGCGGCCATCAGTTGCCAGGACCCGCGGGTAATAGACTGGATCAGTGTTTCGATTTCTGCAAGGCGGCTTATTACCAGCCAGGCAAAGGCTATGAGCGCCAGCCAGAACAGCCAGTGGCGCAGTTCGAGGTGCCATTCTCTTTTTTTGGTCATACTCTTATCCGGCATGATCACCCTGGCCTGTCCCCTTGAATCCTTAATGCTATTTTACCATGTTTACTGCGATCTGCACCCCTTCACACCCACATTCACATCATAATCATATACCCCCCCCGCTCCGCCTGCCGGAATTCAGGCAGGCGTTTTGCGCGGCATGCCGATCCCAGGGGGGAAAGAAGAGATTTTCCGTCGAACTAATAATAGATGATTCTGCCATAGCATTATCTGCCTCACAGCAACTACCATCGACGAGGGGGTTTCTTCATCAGTCCAGGCCGGAGGCCCGAGTTCTCCGCATTCGGAGGCGGGTTAGGTGTTTCCTCAGGCTGGATCATATCTATCCCCGAGTGTAAGATTTCATGCCGGGCCTGCGTATTGTAAGTAAGCCCAGCTGGGAAAGGCGGAAACATGTTGGAAGGGCATCCTACCGACCAGGAGTTGGTCAGGCAGACGCTGGCAGGTGATCTGCAGGCTTTTCAGTTGATCGTCGAGCGCCACCAGCAAGCCGTGTACCGCATCCTGTACCGTTTGCTGAGGAATAAGCAGGATGCCGAGGATATCGCCCAGGAGACTTTTTTGAGGTGCCACCGCCACCTCGGGAGGTTCGACCAGGACCGGCCGTTCGCGCCCTGGCTGTACCGGATTGCCACCAACCTCGCCCTGAGCAGCCTCCGGCACCTGGCCAGGCGTCGGTCCATCCCTTGGGATGCCTGCGACAACCGGGTATCAGAGACCAAGATGGCAGATGGCGAGCAGTACAATCTGGCATTCAGGGAGGGGCCGAGCCGGGACATTAATCCCGAAGCAGCCTGGGAAAGGAAAGAGTTCCGGCTGGAGATCGTCAATGCCCTGAACCATCTCAAACCGCCCGACCGGTTGATCGTCATCCTGCGCTATTTCGAAGAGTTGAGCTACGAGGAGATCGCCTACATCATGCAGACCAGGCGCAACAGCATCGAGGTGCGCCTGTTCCGGGCCAGGCAGAAGCTGCGCACCATGATCACACTGCAACCGGATTGGGAACATCCCCGGTGTCATCACCAGGAAGGAGGAGAGGCTACATGTGCACCTGCAGGGAAATAGAACCGCTCCTCGACACTTACACCGACGGTGAACTCGATGATCCGCGCCGGCTCAGGGTGGAGATCCATCTCCAGGGCTGCGCCGACTGCAACCGGCTGGCGCGCTCCCGGGAGGATGAGGCACGCCTCTTCCGCCTTGGCGACCCGGTGCCCGACCTCTCCGCCGGTTTTACCGGTCAAGTCATGTCTAGCCTGGCTCGCAGTAGATACCTGGTGCGGGGGGAAGGCTTTTTTTCACTGAGGAAGGTGCTGGCCAGGCCATGGCTGGCTCCGGCCCTGGCCGCCCTGCTGCTCCTGGTGACGGTCTCCTGGGCGGCGTCAAGATATTGGGTACCGTCCAGCCCCGGGCAAATTGCCTTAAAAAGCCCAACCGGGGCGTCCTCCACCGCATCCGGGCCCATGTCCGGCCAGACAGGATCCGGGGTACATGAGAGTGTCCAGGCAGCACCCGGCATAGACAAAAACCTTGCTTTCAGTGCCGGCAGCACCCCGTTTCTCAACCTTCCAATGCCTAATTTCGGGCAGCCTGCCAAGTTTGGACCAGCTCAGGCGCCGGCAAGCAAGGGAACTGCCGGCGGCACGGAGGCTGCCGGTCCTGAGGGCAGCAGGAGCATTCCCCCTGTGCCGCCGGAAAACAAGGTGGCAGCGGTAGGCAGCTCCGGCACAACGGTGAACAGCACCATGGAGACTCAACCGGCGAACCCGGCGGCGCCGCAGCCGAACAGCTATCAGTCACTCGAACAACAGGGCTACACGGTATTCGTGCCGGGCTACCTGCCGCCCGGCTACTCCCTGGTCTCCAGTTCTCCGCAGCCGCCAAGCTATGCTGCCGGGGCTGTAGTCAGCCCCGGCAGCTCCCAGGGGGGAGCGGCGCCCACCGGCCGGGACAGCCTGCTGTTTACCTACCGCGACTCTCAGAGTGGCGGGTGGCTGACCCTGGAGATCCAGCCCCTGAACAGCCCTGCTGCCGGGCCGGCTGCAACAGGAGGCGTGAGCGCCCCGCCTGCAGTCCAACCATCGTCAGCACAGCCGGCCCCCTCTCCGGTGGCCAATACACCGGGCAGCACCGCGGTCTCCGGGAGCACGGGAAACCAGCCGTCTGGCGCCAGCCAGACTATCAGGCAGGCCTCGAAGAACGGAGCGGACTTCATGCTGACGGTGGCCGGCAGCTTGCCTGTCGCCGAATTGCAAAAAGTGGCCGCTTCGCTGCAGTGACAGCAGTGCCGCTTCAGGTGTGATTAAGAGAGTGTTTGACTGTGGGAGTACTTGCATGGTGAATGTGGGCTAACACCAATGCCATTGCTAAAAAGCAGGATGAATCCATCAGCCCAATGGGGTTTAGTTGCAGGACAGTGCAATCAAGGGAGGGAACATGAAATGGCTAACTGCCAAAAAACGTGGATAAGCTGCTTTCTAGCGACAGCCGCCATCTTGCTGCTGATTTTCGTCAGCCTGGGCGCCGCCATCCGGCCGCGGCCGGTGGATGCCAGTACCACCGGGAGCTTCAAAGATCTGAAAGAACTGCAGGATTTTGTCGACAGCCAGACTAAAATTGCCTCACTGCTCGACCAGAGCTTCTATTACGGGCCTGTCATGACCGGGGCGGCGCAGGGCGTAACCTTCGCTCCGGGGATCTCATCGGCGACGGCACCGGAGGCGGCTCCCAGCGCCTCCGGCGCAACGACCTTTTCCGCCAATTCCGGGGGCGGCGGGGGGCCTGTCGACTACTCCGCCACCAACAACCAGGTGGCCGGAGTTGACGAGGCGGACATCGTCAAGAGCGACGGCAGTTATCTCTACGTCAGATCCGGCAGCAAGATCGACATCCTGGCCGCCTACCCCCCGGACAATGCCCGGGTGCTATCCAGCCTGGGCTTTGACAACCCCCCGGTGGGGTTGTTCGTGTATGGAAACCGGATGCTGGTGATCGGCCAGCAGGAGCCCATGATCAGTCCTATGGTCTATAACACCCCGATCGCCGCGGCGCCGGGCATCCAGTCCCTGCCTCCGGTATATCCCCCCTTCCAGCCCCAGGGGGTGTCGGTGGCCATCTACGATACGTCTGACAAGACCAGCCCGAAGCTGTTGGACTCCTTCTCCGTCACCGGGGCCTCCTACGTGGCCTCTCGGATGATCGGGGGCTATGTCTACCTGATCGCCAACACTCCGCTCGACCTGGGCGAATCCCAGGGTGCAGAACAGAGCAGCGTGATGCTGCCGGAGATCATCGAAGGGGACGGCAGCGTCACCACCCTGCCAGCCTCTGCCATCCAGTACACCGACATCCCCTATCCCAGCTACCAGTACACCATGGTGGAGGCCTACAACCTTGATGCCGCAACCAGGAGGACGGGCGTGTTCCTGACGGGCGCCACCCAGCAGGTTTTTGCCTCGGCGCAGAACATCTACCTGACCTCTCCGGCACCGGTCGACCCGGTCCCCCTGTTCCAGAAATACCTGGGCCAGTTGACCCCCCTGCTGCCGTCAACCCTCGTCAGTCAAATGACAGATCCCTCGGCCGGCCAGGAGCAGAAGCTGCAGGGATTGGCCGAGGTCCTCTCCATGGGGAACAGCACCGGGCCGGGCAACCAGGCGCAGATCGCCCAGATTGTGTCACAGATGCAGCACGACCTGATGGTGGCCGAGGACCAGACTCTGGTGCAGCAGATCCAGATCAGCGGCTATGACACTACCTTCCAGGCGCAGGCAGAGGTGCCGGGACAGGTGCTCAACCAGTATTCCATGGACGAGCAGGACGGCTACTTCCGGATCGCCACTACCACCAGAGACCCGGAGCAATGGGACAACAGCAGCAACAACGTCTTCGTCTACGGCCCCGGGTTGCAGTTGGTGGGGCAGTTGACCGGCCTCGCCCCAGGCGAGCGCATCTACTCCGCCAGGTTCATTGGCAACCGGGCCTACCTGGTCACCTACCAGCAGTTGGACCCCTTCTTCGTGGTCGACCTGACCAACCCCGCCTCGCCGAAGGTGCTGGGCGACCTGAAGATTCCGGGTTTTTCCGACTACCTGCAGCCATATGACGAGAACCACATCATCGGTATCGGCAAGGATACGACGCCCAATCTCCAGGAGAACGGGATGCCAATCCCGACCGGGTTGAAGATCGCCCTGTTCGACGTCACCAACCCCCAGCAGCCAACAGAGCTCTCCCGGTATGTTTTCCCGGATGGCAGCGACTCCCAGGCTCTTTACGACCCCAAGGCCCTCCTATTCAGCCTGTCGAAGCACCTGCTGGCGCTGCCCGTGTCCTCTTCCAACAATGACGGACAAGACTACAGCTACTGGCAGGGGGCTTACGTCTTCAGCGTCTCCCTCGATCAGGGGATCGTTCTCAAGGGCACGATCGAGCTCCCGGGGCCAAGTGCGGACACCGTCCAGGTGGCTCCCACAGCAGGTTCATCTCCAACGAGCCTGCCGATGATCCAGGGGAATGTTTCCACGGACACAACCGGGCTCCCGGCTCCGAACGCGGCCACCACCCAGACGATTCCTGTGCCAGGCGCGCCTGCCAATGGGCCGATGATCATGGAGCTGCCGCCCTACCAGCAATCTGGATACGTCCAGCGGATCCTCTACATCGACGACGTGCTCTACACCGTCTCGGACTCCATGATCAAGCTGAACGACATCAACAGCCTGGCCGAGCTGAAGGCGATCAGCCTGCCGTGAGCGCCAATCATCGGCAAGCAAAACAACCGGTCCCCGTAATTACGGGGACCGGTTTTATGTTAACTTCGATCTTGCATTTGGTTGATGCTTTGCCGGTCGCACACTCGTGACTTCAGTCGTGAGTTAGGCCGGTGCCTCTAATCTTTTAACGTCACACCTCACAACCCGCCACCTTGGGGGTGGGCGGGGCGGGCAAGATAAAGTCCGGGCAAGAACAAAAAAACAACAGTTCTTAGCGAATACATGTTTGCTTTTGAGATCACTTTCTGGTATGATAATCCAGGGAGGTGATCTGGTTGTAATGAAACAGATTGAGAAGGCCTATGTCTTCAGGCTCTACCCGACAGAAGAGCAGGCAGTCCTGATCTCCAGGACTATCGGCTGCGCCCGCTTCGTCTACAACCACTTTCTGGCAAGGAGAAGTGCTCACTACAAGGAAACCGGGGAAACCCTGGGGTATGCCAGATGCTCAGGGGAGTTGACCATTCTCAAGCAGAGCAAGGAATATCTCTGGCTGAACGAGGTCGACAAATTTGCCCTGCAGAACAGCCTGCGCGATCTGGACAAAGCCTTCGTCAACTTCTTCCGGGAACAGGCCAAAGGGAACCCCGGGCAGGGCTATCCGAAGTTTCATAAAAAACTCCATCTCGCCGCAAGAGCGGCGATACAAATAGTAATGAAAAACGGTCGCTGCTTACTCTGGATTCAGGTACAATGAGCATTGAGGAGAAGGTAAACTACAGAGCACGGTACCATGAGTAGTAGACTGCTCATTTATGACTTAAAACCGTATAAAAAACAGTGTAAGGACTGCCTTCCAAGCACAAATAAGTGGTTCTTCGAGACCGCACGCTAATCATTGTTTTAACTCTTTGTTGAATGTGTGGCAGTCCAGTCCCTGCCTTCTCTGAACCATTCTTGACGAGGAGGCAGCAACGTGCAAGTCGTTTACCCGATCTGCTGTGGCGTAGATGTCCACAAAACATTTTTCGTCGCCACCATCATTACGTCCGAGGGATTTACCCCCCACTACCAGAAGAGACGATTCTCCACCTTCAACAACTCCATTCTGGAGTTTAAACGCTGGTTGTTGGACAACAATTGCCTGGACGTCTGCATGGAATCTACCGGGAAGTATTGGATTCCCGTGTTCAATTTACTTGAGGATTCCATCAACGTCACCATCGCCAATCCCAAATGGGTCAGGGCTGTAAAAGGAAACAAGGACGATACCAAAGATTCTAAATGGATCGGCGACCTGTTTCGTCTGGGCCTGGTTCCGGGCAGCTTCATCCCCGACAAGCAGATTCGGATTCTACGGGAGTACACTCGCTACCGGTTTAAATTGGTCTCCTGCAAATCCAGTGAAAAGAATCGTTTCCAAAACGCTTTCACCGTCTGCAACGTAGCCCTTGATGCTGTCGTCTCCGACATGTTTGGCAAATCTGCCTCTTCCATCACCAGCTACCTTGTAGATTCAGACTCCTTTGACCCGCAGCACTGCGCATCTCTTCTGCAAAGTTCCCTTAAGAAAAAGGCTGCTGCCGTGATTGCATCTATTGAGGGATACCAGATGTTGCCTGAGCAAAAATACCGTGTCCGCACGATTAGCAAGCACCTGGAATTCATCAAAAAATCTATCAATAAGCTGGACGATATGCTCGATGTTTTGGCCTCGCCCTACGAAAGCGCCATTCAACTCCTTCACACCATTCCCGGAGTTGACCGCACTTCTGCCATCACGGTCATCTCCGAGATTGGCACCGACATGTCCCGCTTCTCCTCCTCAAAGCGGCTCTGCTGCTGGGCGGGGCTAACGCCCGGCAACAATGAATCCGCCGGCAAGAAAAAGTCTGTCCGCATTACCAGAGCCGGCGTTTACCTCAAGCCTGCCCTGGTTCAGATCGCTCATGCCGCGGTCAAATCCAAGGATGTTCCTTACTACCGCATCAAGTATGAGCGCATTGCCAAGAGAAGAGGCAAGAAACGGGCCATTATCGCTATTGCCAGGATGATCCTTACCGCTGTTTATCACATGTTTTCTACCGGAGAGGTCTTCAATCCTTGTGATCTCTATAAGGTAGATATGCCTGTGGAGCTCCGTGATAAACAGAAGGAAAAGGCTATAAAGAAGGCTGCCAAGCTTCTAATTGCCCAAGGGCTGATTCAAGAAAATGATTTACCGAGCTTATTTTTGAAACCGGCTTAAAAATCACTGATCTCTCCAAGGGAGGAGTATGCCCTTTTTTAGCTCCCATCTATGTTGTGCGGTAAAAGATTGTTTTCACGCTAATATGGTTGCAGGGACATCTTGCGTCGACATTCCCACACTTGGTGGCGCGCATAGCTCTTCCCGACGAGTTTGTAATGACTGTTTTGAGAAGATTATTCAAAAGACACAAGAGGACCTTGACGCTCTTAAAGAAATATAACGCCTTGTGAATGGAATCGCCCTTATCTTCCAATACCCAATTGATTATTAGGGACTGCTTCTAAAATATGGAATCAATTCCTGATATAGGGATTAGACTAAACCGTCAATGGCGATCTGATCGGCCATAGCAAGTAGTGATAAAGACGATCAGGACAGGTAGATCCCCTCATACTTCTTTTCTTTCTCTTGCAAGCGTTTCTGCCTCTCATAGTCCAGATTCCTAAGATCCAGCCTGGCGCCAGAGTTGAACCCCAAGGCTTTGAAGAGCAAGCCAGCGGGGTTACGGATCTTCTCCCCCTGCCGGGTTTTTGATAGGGCAATTGCAGCAGCCCGATCTATTGCCGTTATTGCTTTTTCGTTGCTGCCGGCAGCTATCAGGAAGTCTCGGGCACAATCCTCGGAAATCACGATGCCCTTGGCCACGGCGTAATCCATAATTTCTGCGATGTCCGATGATAGTCCATCTTCCTGTTTTTCAACCCGGGCATCACCCTGATTTTTACCGGATGCACTTATTTTGCCTACCACGGCTTTCGGCCGGACAGGTTTCCTCGTCAACCCGCCAACTTCGCTCTCAGGCCAAGCGCCTGCCTCTCTTTTGTCAGCCCAGGCCTCTGACTGACTGGCCGTCTGTTTCTCATCAGGTTCCAGCAATGTCATAATGCGAGCGGATTGGTCAACAACACAGTCTCTAGTCTTGTCGGCCAGGTCTACTATCGATTCGTGATCACTGATCATTCGTTGTTGTTGTCCCTCTATGGGTATTGTTATCCGGGTATTGTTAGGGTCAACTGGCTTTACTACCCCCGGTAAACCAGCTTTACCAGGGTGGTCAACTGAGTTTACCGGGTGGTAAACAGGCTTTACCACCCCCTCATTTTTACCGGGTAGTAAACTGGCTTTACCACCCCCCTCTGCCTCGGTCAGTTCACAGTCTGCAGGATTCTCAGGAGGATCCTCAAGACAATAGACCGTATTGTCGTACTCGTCATTGTTTTTATGGACAGTCCGGCGTATCCAACCTTGACTTTCCAACTCCCGTATAGCCTTGATGACCGTGGGCTTGCTGATCTTGCAATTCCTCACAATCGTGTTCAAAGACGGCCATGCTTCCTGATTTTTATTGGCGCATCTGGCGAGAAAAAAGCGGACGACAATGGCATGCTCTGAGAGAGAGGAACCAAAGACGTCATTGTAATCCCAGAACCAGCCTCTTTTCCGATTATCACAAAGCACCTGCTGCTCTTCCCGGTCAGGCATTATCTGCCACCTCGCCGCCTAAGGGATATCCAAGCTCTTCAAGCAAGCCTTGGCTTTTCAGGTTCTTGATAATCTTAACGGTCTTGGAATTACCTATTCTGCACCTCTTTGCAATCGTGTTCAAAGACGGCCATGCATCCTGATCGTGAGCGCAGCCGGCGAGATAAAGGCCAACTAATTTTGCGTGCATAGAAAGGTTTCCATTGCTAAATATTTTGTCAATCAGAATTAAGTATTGATTTGCCCGCTCCAGGAGCGGTTTTTTTACATTTTGAGCTGCCATTTGCTTTCCATCCCTCTCCCCTGCTTTGGAGTATACTGCCATCACCTTTTCCCGGCGCCCGTGGTGACCAGACCTATTGGCCAGCCGATACAAACACTTTATATATACGACGGCTCTCCTCCTGCCTGGCTGGCGCCACAGTAAGTACCCTAGCCGTTGCTGCTCTTCCGCAAACGATAATGGAATGAAAGAGCAGATCAGATCGGACATGTGAATCGTCAGGCGGTAACCTGTGCTGGTCCGCACTACCGCAAACACCGGGGTAGACAATCTCCACCTGACCCTTAAATTTTCTTGGATGAGGGGCGTCTCCGCGATTGCACTCAACTGCGACAAAGACGCCGGGGACAATACCGTAGTCAGAGAAATGAATATCGACTGCCTTGCCCAGATCGTCCTTCAGATTCGGTAAAACACGCATTGCGTACACCTCTGTTTTCCTTGAACTTGAATGCACAAATGCCGGGCGCCACGAACGATGGCCGGCATTTGCAAACTTCCGCTATCTTTTTGCCTTGCATGTGCTAAATAAAATCATCAATGCTAACTGAGTCGCCAGGAGCTGACTTTCCCTGCCCGGCATAGCTATTCGTTTCCTTGGCAGGATCAACATCGAGAAGCCGGGCTTTTAGATCCCTCAGTTCCTGCTCGATGGCAGTTAGGTGGGCTCCGATGTTCAGCCACTCTCTGGCCACCCTCGCTCTGGAATAGGGAGGATAGCTGTAGATAGGATGGCTTTCCGGAATCCATAAGTCCAGTCTTTTCAAGCCTTTGGCGGTCATTTCGATACCTCTTTTCCGTAATAATGAGAGAGGGCATTACGGAATCCTCTAAAACTAGACATATCAAGCTCTTGGATGGCTTTATGACTCATCAATTACGTAAACACTCTCGAAGACGCTGCTACTCATTACGTAATAAGCTATTAAAAAGCAAGTTACGAGTCAGTCGTATCAAGGCTTCAGGTATTACGTAATGATGGAGAAGCTCAATTACGTAATGAGACCTTGAAAAAGTAATGCAATTCCACACATATCAAGCATTAGAACTTTCCGTATTGAGCTTCATGCCCAGCCGTCCCAGTCCGAGCAGTTGGGCCGTAACCGGGTCCGGGGGGATCAGGGCGTTCGGGAAGGCGGCCTTGAGATACTTCTGGCAGAGCGCCGCGCCGCCCCCGGCTAGAATCAACACGTCATCGCTTTCCGGGATGCCGTCCCGATCGACAGCGGAATTAAACTCAGCTTCCAGCCAGAGAGTGGAGATGTCCGCGATGACCGCCCGAGCGTGCTGCTCGATGTCCCGTTCCGTCACTGGCTTGCCCTTCTTTGCCCTCCTGATCTGCAGGGTGCCGTTGTCGGACGTGTCCGAGTCCCGCTTGGTAAAATGCTCCTGATAAATTCCCAGGTAGTTCGCCGTCCGGCTGCCCAGATCGACCACGTGGACTTTCTTGCTGCGGAGCCAGGAGTATTTCGGGTTGTCGTTCCCGCTATCGTCCAGGACATAGTAAAACCAGATGCCGGCCCCTTCAAAAGTTATGTCCAGATTATCGATGGCAATCGTTCTGGGTTTTCTATTGTTGACGCTAACCTCGTATTCACCCAACAACTGCTTACGTAGAGCAACCTTGTAAGGATTGAAGACATCCTTCGTCCACTGTTTGATGGGGATCGCCGTGATGAATAGATTGGATTGCTCCGGCGCCCTGAGATACGCCCCCGTGAGCAGCATGACCAGGGTCTCCGTATTAGCCTTGTTTGCGGTAACCTGCTGACGGGCATAGTTTCCGTACTTGGCCTGCTCTCCAACGCACCACCTGACACCGTTGACCATGGTCGTGAAATCGCCGTTGTCGTCAAAATCTTCCTGCCAGTCCGACACCCGGAAGGGAATGATCAGTTGCCCTGGAAATTTGCCGCTCTCTCTCCCGATGTCAAAGGGAAAAACACTCTCGTGTCGCACAAGCGCTCCTCCTTTTTTTAAATTAGTAAACTTGAGGTTCAAATAAAAAGCCCGACCCTATTGAGCAGGATCAGGCATTTCCCCATCATATTAGATTCTTGCTCTTATAATAAGATTACACTGCCAACTGAACCCCATATTTCCAATTAGCTTGGTAGGCACTCCGAATAGGGCGCGTTTTTTATATGCAGCATTGCAGGTTTTTAAGTCAGTAAACGATTAATTTTATTAGGCTCTTGTTTTCTTTCTTGGCGTAGTATGCTGGCAGATTCTCGCTCAGCAAGCCAAGCATCCAGGGTCTCCTTACGAAAAAGGATTAGGCCATCTAATTGAATACACGGAATCTTTCCTGCCTTACGAAGCTCCATAAGCTTCCAATAGCTAAAGCCTAGATAGGTAGCAGCATCTTTCGCCCGCATCGTAGACGTGGTTGTGGATGTCATTATTCAACCGCCTCCTGCGCCATATTATAACTCTAAAGATATAATTTACCAAGTAATCAAAGCAACCCTTGCTCGTTCTGGTGTTAAGCACCGGGCCTAAAAGCTGTTTAAGCGCTTTAAAAAAGCAAGCATCTACAGTTGAGCGTTCTATATGGGTCGAGGTAAATAAACCCATTTGCAACCTGACCGTTCTAGCAAATTGTTCATTGTTGGTACGGCCTTTCTGAGGTACAATTAACTTATGAAAGTCCGCGAAATTATCCGGTCAATAGAAATAGACGGCTGGTATATGGTTGCCCAAGAAGGCAGCCATCGACAGTTCCGACACCCCACAAAACTTGGGCGTGTAACAATAGCCGGAAACTTGGGTGATGATGTGCCACCCGGTACTTTGGGTAACATTCTTCGTCAAGCAGGTCTGAAGAAAGGATGGACATAGGGTGGAATATTTAGTTATCCTCGAAAAAGCCGAAAATAATTGGGCAGCATATAGTCCCGATGTTCCTGGTTGC
>Ga0224558_1002264_pt1 | contig 18092 bp, 18 predicted proteins | sample 714S32024metaG_FD_180682 | JGI IMG/M metagenome (GOLD analysis project Ga0224558, IMG submission 180682) | Peat soil microbial communities from Stordalen Mire, Sweden - 717 S3 20-24 | ecosystem: Environmental > Terrestrial > Soil > Wetlands > Peat | place: Sweden: Norrbotten County, Stordalen...
TGATGATGCGCAGATCGGTGTCCGTGTCGAGCGGCCGGGTGAGGTCGATCAGATCGCCGTTCGGGCTTTCTTGAGACGGCGCGAGTGGTCGCGCCTTGGCGGCAACAGCGGCGTCGGCAAGACGCGGGCTGATGGACTTGGCCACGTCGAGCGCAGTGGTGCCCTTCGCGACTTCCGTGATGCTGCCGTCAGGGAACTTTACATGAATGCTGTCGGACATGGATAGGCCTTGTATTCTGCTGAATCTTCTAAGTTTATCATTTGCTCGCGTTGCGGCAGGTGCCCTCACCTGCCCATAAGCAAGGTCAGAGGTTAGAGGTCAGATTGCAGAATGCTGTTTGTGCGATGGCTTTTACTTCTGCAATCTGACCTCTAACCTCTGACCTAATTTCAACTGTTCCTACCACCCCACCCTCTTCCCCCTGTTCTGCGCGTCCAGCCACTTCTGCAAAGGCGCGAAGTATTCCAAAATCGCGCTGGCGTCAATCTGCCGCCCGCCGGTTAGCGCTTCCAGCGCGTCGGGCCACGGTTTGCTTTGGCCCATGGCGAGCATCTTGTTGAACTTCGCCCCGGCTTCCTTCGATCCGTAGAACGTGCAGCCGTGCAGTGGGCCTTTGTAGCCGGACTCCCGGCACAGGGCGCGGTAGAACTGGAACTCCAGGATGAACGCCAGGAAATATCTGGTGTAGGGCACGTTGGCCGCGACGTGATACTTTGCTCCCGGATCGAAATCGCCTTCACTGCGCGCCACCGGAGGCGCCACGCCCTGATACTTCAGCCGCAGCTCCCACCATGACTTGTTGTAGTCCGAGGGCGCGATCTCTCCGGAGAAAACCTTCCAGCGCCACTGGTCGATCATCAGTCCAAAGGGAAGGAAGGCGACGCGATCAAGCGCCTGCTTCAGCAGTTCCGGGATGTCGTTGCTCGCCTGCGGCACGCTTTCGAGCAGCCCCACCTTGTGCAAGTATTCGGGCGTGATCGCCAGCGCGATGGCGTCGCCGATCGCTTCGTGGAAACCGTCATTGGCGCCATTCTTGAACAGGAACGGCTGATCTTTATAAGCGCGCTGGTAGAAGTTGTGTCCCAGTTCGTGATGAATGGTGACGAAATCGGTGTCGCGCACCTGGATGCACATTTTCACGCGGAGATCGTCGAAGGAATCAATATCCCAGGCGCTGGCGTGGCAGACTACGTCGCGGTCGGCGGGCTTGGTGAAGAGCGACCGCTCCCAGAAAGTCGGCGGCAGCGGCGCGAAACCCATCGAAGTGAAGAAGCCTTCGCCGTACTTCACCATCCCCTTCGCGTCGAGATTTTTCTTCTTGAGCAGTTCGGTAATATTGACGCCGCCGCCTTTGTCCTCCTGCACTCCGAGCAGGTCGTACACATTACCCCACTCCTGCGCCCAGGGATTGCCGAGCAGATGCGCCGGGATCGGACCGTCGGGCGGAACGAGCTTCGGGCCGTATTTTTCCGCCAGCTTCCAGCGCACGAACGTGTGCAGCGAAAGATAAAGCGGCTTCACCTGGTTCCACAAACGCTCCAGGTCGGCGGAGAATTCTTCCGGCGTCATATCATAGCCGGAGCGCCACAGGGCGCCGGTGTCCTTGAATCCAATTTCGCGAGCGCCTTGATTGGAGAGATCGACGAATCGCGAATAGCGCTGCCGCATGGGCGGCGCTATCGCGTGCCATCCCGCCCAAACTTCTTTGAGCTCCTCCGGATCGCGGCTGCTGGACATCAGCTTCTCGATCGCCGTAATGTCCAGACACTCGCCGTTCTTGCGGCAGTACTTACCCTTGCCGTAGTCGCTACTAAGCGATACGCCGATCTCGGTCATTTCCCGCCGTAGCGCGGCATCCTTCGGCGCGGGCGCCGTGAGCGAGAGCTTCAGCAGCATGAACTTTCGCGCCAGCTCAGGCGAAAGTGCCAGGCCCTCAAAACGCCTGGCCTGTTCCACCAACTCACTGGTGACGGCGGCGACCTCATCAATCGCGTCGGCCGCCATGGCCTCGGTGTCGTCGGTGATGAAATTCTCCTGCACCCAGGTGGCGCGGTTAACCTTGACGTTCAGGTCGGCAAGCTGGGCCTCGGCCCTATTCATGAACTCCTGAGCTTCGCTGGCGGTGGAGGCGGTTTTTTGAGCGTAGACGTTCATGGCAAGAAACAAGAATACGAGACCAAGGGACTGCATGACACCTCCAGCACAAAGACGAACAAAAGAGTATGACGGATGATGGAGAGTATTGTCAGCGGGAGTGCATGAGTTGGGACAACCAAAGTGGGGACAGACGCCCTCGGGAGCCCTGAGCGGAGTCGAAGGGTCCCCGCGAGCAAAGCTCGTTATCCCTGCGTGATTCCGGGCGCGGAATGCAGAGCTTCGATTGCAGACTTCACCCGGGCCGACACCTCGTCCGTATCGCGCACGGTCAACCCGGCGGTGGAGATCGGCTCACCAACCCGCATCTCCAGCGGCTGGCACTTGATGTGGTAGGTGTTCATCGGCAGCAGATCGAACGTGTCGATGAGCGCGATCGGCACGATATCGGCCTGCGCTTTGATCGCCAGAAAGAACGCACCCGGCAGAAAAGGTTGAATCTTTCCATCTCGCGTACGGCCGCCCTCCGGAAAGATGACCAGCGGCACGCCACTGCGCAGGCTCCTCAGCGCTGACTTGATCGCGCCGATCGAAACCGCTGGGTTTTGCTGGTTGATGCAGACTTGCCCCGAGCGCTTCAGATGCCAGCCGATGAATGGATACGCCAGCAATTCACTCTTGAAAACGATGCGGAATTGAAATGGCAAATAGACATAGAGGATCGGAATGTCGAGCGCCGATGCGTGGGTGACCGCATACACGCGGGGTTTGGAGCTGTCGATCTTATTGTTGCCCGAGACGTTGTCCATGCCTGTGACTTTCACCGGCGACAGGATGGTTTTCATGATGAGCCACGACCAGAAGCGGGCAAGATTGTGCTGCAAGCGCCCGTCGCGCTCGAACAGCGAGCAGATCAGAGAAAGCGTGCCCAGAATCAGGGTGTAGGCCCAGATCAGCGGAGAAAGAATGAAATATGCGCGCAAGCGGCTGAGCCAGCCGTGGCGCTGGACGGGATGAGCGGCCGGCCGCTCCTCCGACCACGTAGGGACAGCCCCGGGGTCCCCGTCACGCGCGGTTTTCGCGTGAGGGGGTGGAGGTGCCCCCGGCTGTCCAGCCGAGCGCAGCTCGGTCACCTCTTTTTCCGGCTCCGCGGGTGTGGCGATCTTGTTCAAGGATTCTCGTTTCCTGCAAAAGAGTAGAGGCGCGGCTTGCCGCGTCTGCTGCCCGGACAGAGATGGGGCAAGCCCCGTCTCTACACTTAGATGCGAATGCCCAGCATCCGCACCGCCTCTCCCACAATGTAAATCGAACCGGTAACCACGACCAAGCCGCCCGATCCTGCAACTTCGCGTGCCCGCTCCATGGCCGACGCTACATCCTCGGCCTCTTCAATATCCATGCCCGCTGCCACACGCGCCGCTGCCTCGCGAATCTCAGCCGGGCTCGCCGAGCGCGGGTTGTTCGCGTGGGTCAAGATCACTCGCCCGGCGATCGGAAACAAAATCTCGGTAATTTCCCGCACCGCTTTGTCCCGCATCACGCCAAACACCATCGTCATCTCGCGGCCGCTTCCCAGATCGGGGTATGCAACCGAAAGCGTCGACCGCAGCGCCCACGCCCCCGCCGGATTGTGCGCGACGTCGAGCACATACTCGGGATCCCCTCCCGCGGCTGGCACCACTTGGAAGCGCCCCGGCCATTGCGTCTCGCGGATGCCTCGTGCGATCCTCTCCGGCGTGATCTGCACTATCCCTTGGTTGTGCAGTTCCTCTGCGGCCGCGATCGCCAGCGCAACGTTGCGCAACTGATGACGCCCCACCAGCGGCGACTCGATCATAATTTGTGTCCCCATCACGTCCAGCGGATACCGTTGCCACTGACCACTAGCCACTGGCCGCTGACCACTGCTGGGCGCGACTGGCGGCACATACGGCACCGCATTCACCGCGCGCGCGCCCACATCCAAAATTGTGTTTCCGATTACGCTGTTGGCTTCGGGCAATTGCGGCAGCGTAACCACAATCCCGCCGGGCCGGATGATTCCAGCTTTTTCGTGCGCGATCTCAGCCACCGTTTCGCCCAGATACTTCTGATGATCGAGCGCGATGTCGGTGATGATGCTCAGGCGCGGCTCGACCACATTGGTCGCATCCAGGCGCCCGCCCATGCCCACTTCAAGCACAACCATGTCGGGACGGCTGCGCGCGAAATACTCAAAGCCCATCGCGGTCAGCATCTCAAAAAAGCTGGGATGCCACGGCAGATCGCCTTCCCCAACCAGCCCCTCGGCGGTGCGGTCGACCACGTCATGGAGCAGCGCGAAATCGTCGTCGTCGATCGCCTTGCCATTGAGGCGAATCCGCTCATTGATCCGAACCAGATGCGGCGAAGTATAGAGTCCTGTTTTCAGTCCCGAAGCCTGCAGGATGGAAGCCAGAGTGGCGGCCGTCGAACCCTTGCCGTTGGTGCCGGAGATAAGCACAGTTGGAAAGCGATGTTCCGGATGCCCCAATGCCGCCAGCAGCACTCGTATGTGCGCCAGATCGAACTTGTGCGACGGCGTCTGCGCCAACTCGTGGCCCAAAGCATACATCTGCGCCAGTGCGGTTTCGTAGGACAAGGTCGTTAGTCGCTGGTCGTTAGTCGTTAGTCGTTCGCGATCCCGGAAAGGGCCGTCGTTCGCTGTTCGCCCCAGCGGGCACGTTCAGGGTAGCAAGTCCGACTACCCTTTTCGACCCTCTCTCATTGGAAGGATGCTGCCGGAGGTCAAAGTGCTTCCCAAGGGTCCTGAGCAGGAGTCCCAACGATAGGTCGCTAACGACCAGCGACCGACGGCTGCCCTACGCCGCCTGCACCATAAAATCCAGCGCCCGCGTGATGTAGCCCTTCAAATCCTTGCGCACGACCACGGCATCGAGCATTCCGTGTTCCAGGAGAAACTCGGAGCGCTGAAACCCCGGCGGCAGCTTCTGCCGGATCGTCTGCTCAATCACTCGCGGCCCGGCGAAGCCAATCAGGGCACCGGGTTCGGCGATGTTCAAATCGCCCAACATGGCAAACGACGCGGTTACCCCGCCCGTGGTGGGATCGGTTAAAACCGAAATGTACGGAACCCGCGCCGCGTCTAAACGCGCCAGCGCGGCCGAGATCTTCGCCAACTGCATCAGGCTGATCACGCCTTCCATCATGCGTGCGCCGCCCGATGCCGAAACGATAATAATCGGTGTCCGCGTTTCCATCGCCTTCTCAATCGCCCGCGTAATGGCTTCGCCCACCACCGCTCCCATGCTCCCGCCGATGAACGAATATTCCATGGCGCTCACGATCACCGCACGGCCGTTCAGTTTGCCCAGCGCATTGATGACGGCGTCTTTCAGGCCCGAGTCAGCCTTCGCCTGCTTCAGACGCGAGGAGTACGCCTTCAGGTCCACAAACTTCAGCGGGTCGGTCGAAACCAGATTGCTGTCGAAAACTTCGTATCGATTGTCGTCGAGAAGTTGCGCCAGGCGCGCGCGCGCGTCGATGCGGAAGTGTTTGCCGCACTTCGGACAGACGTTAAGATTCTCTTCCAGGTCCTTCTTCCAGATAATCTGGCGGCAGCCGTCACACTTCACCCAAAGCCCCTCGGTGCGCACTCTCTTCTCGCCCGAAGTATCCAACTCACCGGATTGTCGCTTGAACCAAGCCATGAAGAAGCTTTCAGCCGTCAGCCGTCAGTCAAACCCGCCTCATCTTCGCTTTTCCTGAGCGCTGATGGCTGACGGCTAATATTCGATTCCTCTCTGCGCCATCACGCCTTTCTCGTAGGCGTGCTTGATCTGCCGCATTTCCGTCACCGTATCGGCCAGTTCGACAATTGTCGGATGCGCGTTCCTTCCGGTCAAGATGACGTGCACCATCTCCGGCTTCTGTTTCAGAGACTCCACCACTTTCGCCGGGTCCAGCATACCGTAGCTGATGGCGTAGTTGATTTCATCGAGCACCACCAGGTCCCATTCGCCGGACTGGATCGCTTTCTCGGCCTCGGCCCAGGCCTCCCCCACCATCCGAATATCTTCGGGGTCTGGTTTCTCCGAGCCCACTTTCACGAAGCCGCGTCCCATCTGCTTCAGGATGAACTTGTCGCCGAAAGCCTTGACCGCATCCAGTTCGCCGTAATGCCAGGAACCCTTCAGAAATTGCAGCATCAGGACGCGCATCCCCTGTCCAACCGCCCGCAGCGCCGTCCCCATGGCCGCGGTAGTCTTCCCCTTGCCCGGCCCGGTATTCACGATAATGAGTCCACGCCGCAGATCCGACATAGAGGCGAATGCATTATTGTACGCGGAGAGGGGACGATGCGGAGGATTTCGCAAAGTGGTAATTGTGTAATTTGGTAATTCTAAGACCTAAGCTCACACCCCAACCGAGGGGCTCAAATTACCAAATTACAGATTTCAAAATTACCAATTGATGAAAAGGCGGACGGTTTTGGCTTCCGTCCGCCTCAAGTCAAACGGGGGAGTCTTCTACGGCATTTCGACCACTCGTTGCAGCTTCGGTTGATCTTCGCCTTTCGCTGCGCCCGGGTCCTCGGCGCCCAGCAAGCGCGCTGCTATTCGCAGAGCGTCCACCTCTTTCCGGATCCGCATCAACTCCTGTTCTTTCATTCGTAGTATGTCGTACGGGTTTTTCATTGGGGGAGGGCCTCGCTAACAAATTCAGACTTGGTTCCCATATCAAGTACACGGTAAGCCTGTTTCGGTCCCGTGGGAAGCTGCCAGAAGTGCATCGGGGTAGGGAATTCGAGCTCCCGAGCGTGGGGCTGACTGGCCGCTGCCCCGTTACCATTAAGTTAATGTCCCAAATGATAGGGGTGATTTGCCAGAATAGTAAAAGCACGATAAAGCTGCTCCACCAGAACCACGCGCGCCAATTCGTGGGGCAGCGTCATCTTTCCCAGGGACAGCGTAAAACCGGCATAGCGACGCGCTTCGTCACTGAAACCGTCGCCGCCGCCAATCGCGAACAGCAGCGGGTTCCCATTCACCTGCTCGCGCCTCAGAAACTCGGCCAGCTCTTCGGATGAAAGCTGTTTCCCCCGCAAATCGACGAGAACCAGCTTGTGCCGCTCCTTCTTCTGCTGCCGCTCACCCGTCGCCAGCGACAAAATTGCGGCTTCGTCCTTGAATGCAAGGCCCGCAACCCCAGCATAGCGCGAGAGCCGTTTCAAATACTCGTCGGTCAGAGCCTGAATCGCCGGCTCCTTCGTCTTCCCGATCCATGCCACCTTTATCTTCACAATCTTTCGGTCTCCGACTGCGATCACTGGGACTGCGATCGATGGAGCGACGGGCGTCTCGCCCGTCCGGAGGGATGCCTGTCGCTGGCCGGGCGGGGACGCCCGGCGCTCCATAAACCCACTCAGGCTTTTCCCGACGCCAGAACAATGTCGGCGCCGAACCGGATCTCATCCCCCACGCGATACCGCTCGATCGCCGCCGTCGCCTCAGCGCGGATCGCCGGCCACTCTTCCACCCGCACACGTTCCAGCATCGGCCGGAATGGAGCTGCCACTGCGCACGCGTATTCGAAAACTTCTTCCGCGTCTCCCGGCCACGTCCACGACAGATTTTGAGTGGACTCCTGCACCTCGTGAAACCCCGCGGCGTTCAGCACCCTCGAAAGAGAGCCCACAGCCGAGAATCGAAAAGGATCGGCCCCTCCCGGTGGAAGCATGGCGCCGCCCACGTGCCGGTGCACAATCTTCATCGTGGTTTGCCAATAAGGTTGTTCCACCGGACCCCAGGCGGCGAAGCAGGCTCGGGCTCCGGGCTTCAGCACGCGGTGCAGTTCCGCCAGCGCTCGTTGGGCATCGCTGAAAAACATCACCCCAAAGCGGCAAGTGGCAAGATCGAAGCTCTGGTCGTCAAACGGCAGGTGGTGCGCGTCGGCCTGCTGGGTCGTGAAGTTTAGGAGTTTCTTGTTCCGGGCGCGTTCGGCGGCAATGTCGAGCAATTCCGAACTCTGATCCACCGCTGTGACCGAACCCCGCGGACCGACGCGTTGCGCCAGACTGATCCCAGGTTCGCCGGTGCCGCTGGCCAAATCGAGAACCAGCATGTCAGGCAACGGACGCGAGTATTTAACAAGAGCTTCTGTGACCGCGGTGCCCATCGCCGCCGATTTTGCTTTCCACTTTTCCGCGGCTACCAGGCGGTAAGAAGAACTCCACGGGGCTGGATTCGAAGCGGACACTTCAGGCCTTCTTTTTACGCGTCTTCTTGACCGCCGGGGAAGCGGTTTTCGCAGTTGTGGATTTAGCGGCCGTTGATCCGGCAATCGATCCGGCCATCGCGGTCCGCCGCGGCTTCGCCATCAATTCCGCTGGCTCCAGCCGCTTGGCCGACTTCCACAGGCGTTCCAGATCGTAGAACTGGCGCGCCTTCTCCGAGAAAACATGGACGACGAAGTCCACGTAGTCGAGCAGCACCCACTCCGCCTGTTTGTAGCCCTCGGAGTGAGTCACGCGGAGCCCCAACGCCTCCAGACGCTCGTCCACCGCGTCGGCAATCGCCTGGATCTGCCGCGGATTGGTCCCGCTGCACATCACAAAGTAGTCGGTGAAGGCTCCCGAATCCTTTTCCAGTTCGAGAATCGTGACATCGTCAGCTTGTTTGTCCTGGCAGGCGAGGATGGCTTCACACACTTGAAGTTTGAGGTCGTTCTTTTTCTTCATACCGGATCATTTGATTGTAACCCGCCCGGTGTAGAGACGCGGCTCGCCGCGTCTCAGTTGCCGCGACCCACCCTACTTGTCGAGTCGCTTCCCCCGATAGAGTCCGTGCTTCTTTATGTAATCCGCCACCCGCGGGTCCAGCCATCGTGCTAGCGGCTTGCCCTGCGCCGCCGCCGCTCGAATCGCGGTCGCGGAGACGCCCTGGTGAATGCCTTCGAGCAAGTGCAGCGTGACCCCGGGAAGAACCAGATCGCCTTTGGCTGGCTGCTTATGAAACGGACGAATTACCGCCGCCGGCGGACGCAAGTCTTCCGGCAGAGACTCGGCCACGTCCCGCAACGAATATCGGGGACGGCTAGCCACGATGAAATCGCATTCCCCCAGCAGCGCGCGCGCCTCGCGCCAATTCGCAATGTCCTTGAAAGCGTCCATTCCGATCAGAAAGAATAGCCGGTCCGATTTCTTGAGGGTTTGCTTCAGGCGTCGAACCGTATCGATCGAATAATTCGCGCCACCTGCCCATTCGGGCGCCTCCAGCAGCGACGGCACGAATCTTCGTTCGTCCTGCGTCGCAAGCGCCACCATGGCATAACGATGGATGAACGCCGTGACCGGCGGTTTCTGTTTGTGCGGAGGAACATTCGCCGCCACAAACAGCACCTGCTCTAGAGCGTAGCGGCTGGCGGCGGCCTGGGCGAGTGCCAGGTGTCCGCGATGTATGGGGTCGAAGCTGCCGCCGAAAAGGCCGATATTCATTCCGTGCTCCTGCCCGATTTTCCCTGCCTGATTTTCACTGTAATGCCCCGTTAGTTTCGTCGTTTGCCCGACATTGTTGCAAGCCGTGTTGCCAGCCCTGTTGCTCGATTATGTTCCCCTCTCGTCTTTTTGTACCAGCGAGTTGTGCGGAAAGCGGCATCTGCGGTTAGGCTGTGATCAAGGCGTTTCCTTTCTCCTGAAGTTGCTCCTAGCTGGGGGGGTAGGTGTACTTCTGGCCACTGGGCCGCCGGGAAAATGCGGTGGACTGCCGTAACTCGCTATGCGAGTGGTCGGCGCATAGCATGAACCTATGCGAATGAAATTCCCCCTCATCCGCAGCTTGGCCGTAGCTCCGGCACGCGCTCCTATCCTGCGCTACGGCGTCGCTCTCCTCAGCACCGTCCTGGCACTGATCCCAACCTTGTTTTTGTCTGACGTTGCGGAGAGCCGCCTCGTCATGTTCGCCGTCGCCGTCATGGTCAGTGCCTGGTACGGGGGTTGGAAGCCCGGGCTCGCCGCCACCTCTTTTGCGCTCACCGTCAGCGCCTACTATTCGCTCACCGGAGAACAGACTCCGGGCGAGTATCGCAAGACGATCGCCCATCTCGCTCTATTCTTCGCCGTGGCCCTGCTCATCTGCTGGTTCAACGCCGCCCTCCGCGCCACCCAGGAGAGCTTGCGCCGCTCCGAGAGTAATTTTCGCTCGCTGGTGATGAACGCGCCCTACGGCATCTGCCGCTGCAACACCCTCGGAATCCTGCAGGACGCAAACCCCGCGCTGGTGGCTATGTTTGGCTATACCAACGCCGCCGAACTCATGGGCAGGCATCTGGGAAGCCTCTACGCCGATGCCCAGCAATGGTTTCAAACCGCCGATTATTTTCACGCCCGCAAGGAGTTCAACAACGTCACCACGGAGTGCGTGGGCAAGGATGGCATACCCATCGTGACGCGCATCTCTGGGCGCTCGATTTCGAACGGCAAAAACGGTGGCACCTTCGAGATTTTTATAGAAGACGTTACCGAAACCCGCACCCTGGAACTGCAACTCCGTCACGCGCAAAAAATGGAGGCCATCGGCCGCCTCGCTGGCGGCATCGCCCACGACTTCAACAACCTGCTGATGGTAATCTCCGGCTACGTCGAGTTTCTGCTCGAACGTCTGGGACCCGATCCCCGTTTACGCGGCCCGGCGCAGGAAATTTCCAACGCCACCGAGCGCGCCACGTCTCTGACCCGTCAATTGCTCGCCTTCAGCCGCAAACAACTCCTTGCCCCCAAGTTGCTCGACCTGAACGAACTGGTGGCCGAGAACCTGAAAATGCTCACCCGCATGATCGGCGAAGATATCGATCTGGTTATGGTTCCAGGCCCCACACTCGGCGCCGTCCGCGCCGATCCCGGCCAGATCGACCAGGTCATCATGAACCTTGCCGTCAACGCCCGCGACGCCATGCCGCAAGGCGGCAAGCTGACCATCGAGACCGCCAACGTCACCCTCGACGAAAACTTCGCGCGTACTCACACCCCGCTCACCGCCGGCGACTATATCATGCTCGCCATCAGCGACACCGGCATCGGCATGGACAACGAAACCCAGTCGCGCATCTTCGAGCCGTTCTTCACCACCAAGGGCACCAAGGGCACCGGCCTCGGCCTCTCTACGGTGTATGGCATCGTGAAACAGAGCGGCGGCTTTATCTTCGTCGACAGCAAGCCGCAGCGCGGCACCGCTATCCGTGCCTATTTCCCGCGAGTCAATGGCCGCGAAGATGCCGCCGCCGCGCAGGACTCCCTCGGCCTTCCCCGCACCGATCGTGGGCAGGAGACCATCCTCCTCGTCGAGGATGAAATCAATGTCCGCCAGCTCGCCCGGCAGTATCTGGAAAAGCAGGGCTACAAGATTCTCGAAGCCGAAGACGGCGCCGCGGCTCTGCAAATCGTAGACGGCTACAAAGGCACCATCGACCTCCTGCTGACCGACGTCATCATGCCTGGGGCGAATGGCCCCGAATTGGCCGCGCAAATTACCAAGCTGCTGCCGGATGTCCGGGTGCTCTACATGTCGGGTTACACGGAAAATGCCGTTGATCGAGGCGTTATGCTCGATACCAGTATTAACTTGCTCCAAAAACCATTCAGCCTTCCCGCTCTGCGGGACCGTGTCCGCGAGGTGCTGGATTCCGAGCCCATCCCCCTGGAGGTCGCCATGCCATCCCGCGCCGGTGCCGGTCTTCTTGCTGAAAAGAAGGTTCCACCGTTCCGAGCTCGCCGTTTCAATCTTCATGTTCCGCTGCGCTATCGTCCTCTCGGTGAAAAGAGCTGGCGCCCCGGCACCACCGAAAACATCAGCCGCTCCGGATTACTGTTCCAGGCGCAGGAATTGCTCCATCCCCACGCACAACTGGAGATTAACCTGGTGCTGCCGGCAGAAATTGCCGGCCTCGCCGCCACCGAAGTCTTCTGTCGCGGAGAAGTGGTACGCTCCGTTGAGGCGCAAGGACAAGGCCAGGATGTGGCCCCCGCCCTAGCCGCGAAGATTCTGCAATACCACTTCCAGCACGGCACGCACGTAGGCGAAGCGTAAGTCGTGTGGGGACGGGGCTCTGCCCTGTCCCGGCGGGGCAAAGCCCCGCCGCCACAAGATCTTCCTGCCGCGGGACTGCGCCCTCACCTGTCCACGGTCATCAATCCGCCGTTACATTCGATATCCGGCTCACCCTTGGACAACGCCCCCCGGGACTGTTACATTGCGGCCAGTACCATTGCATCCCTCAGTGAGGCTGGCGATGTCCCTGGTCGTGAAATTGGAAGACGATCTCGGCGAACGCAGCGAGTGGGTTATGCTGCACGGGGTGGTTCCTGCCACCGGCCACGCGGATTTCGTGCTGCTCAGCGGCATTGATCCCTTCGGCAAAACCGTGTTCAATCACCTGCAGATGGAAGCCTTCCTCAAGGAGTGGGATCGTGCCAAAGATCGCGTGCGCGATGAAAGCCAGTTAGAAGCCTGGCAAAAGGTGAAGCAGATGGCCGAAATCTGCCGCCACGACCGCGACCTCTATCTGCGCTTCGTCGGCAACTAACGCTTGTTCAGCAAACGTGACAATTATCCACCTGCGTCACCCACCGCTACTTCTCCGGCAGATTCGCCTCCAGAAACGTCACCACATTTTCTCCCATGATCATCCGGATCTCCGGCTCGGTATACCCCGCGTCCAGCATGGCATCGGTGATCTCGACCAGGCCGGTTGTGTCGAAGGGCTCCGTGACGGCTCCGTCAAAGTCCGAACCGAGCGCCACATGTTCCACGCCCACCCGGTCGGAAACATACCGCATCGCTTTCACAATCGCCCGCGCATCCGTGCCGCAGGTAGCCGTGTCCCAATACCCGATGCCGATCAATCCGCCCTTTGCCGCCACCGCCCGAATCTGATCATCGCTAAGGTTCCGGTTGTTGTCGCATGTGCCTTTTACGCCCGTGTGCGAAACGACCAGCGGACGAGTAGCCATCGCAAGGACACCTTCAATCGTTTTGGCCGACGCATGCGCCAGGTCCACGATCATATGCCGCGCTTCCATCTGTCGCACCCACTCGCGGCCTTTTTCGGTGAGTCCGGTTTTATGAACGCCCGCCGAGGATCCTCCAATATCGTTATCGAAGAAATGGCTGGGCGACATCATCCGGTACCCGGCGCGATACAGAACATCCAGATTTTCCAGCTTGCCATCGAGCGCGTGCGCGCCTTCGATCGAAAGCAGTCCGGCCGTGAGCCGGCCATTGAGCCGGCGGCGTTGCAGGTAGCTGGAGAGATCGGCAGAGCTCTCAATTACCACGAAGCCGCCTTCGGAACCGCGCGCGAACTGATGCAGGCGCCGCGCCTGATACAGCGCCCGTTGCGTGAGGCTGTTCCAGGTTGCGGGCGGCCAGCGATCCACAATTGCCAGCCAGAAAATGTCGTCGCTCTTGTCGTCATTGCTCTCAATGTTCAACCCGTGCGGGCTCTTGGTGGGCAGCGAGAACACCTGCAATGCCACGTTGCCCTCCGCCAGGCGCGGAATGTCCACCTGCCCATCGGTGCTGCGCTCCAGCAGATCCCGTCCCCACAAAAGTGAATCGGCGTGCAAATCGGCGATGGTGAGCGCTTGGTGCAGATTCAGCGCCCGCTCGGATGCCGTGTAGGGCAGCTTCTTCACCAGCTTATTCTGGTTCTCGTCCACCAGCCGCGGGATCTCCACGAAGAACGCGACCACGATGCACAGGACCAGCAAAGCGATTTGAACCGACCGTCTGCGCACAAAACCTCCAAGGTTCGAAGTAACACGTCAGTGAGCGTGGACCTACGAGTGTGAAAAACTTCAGGTTGCGGAATAGCTCAAGTTCGTATCAAGGAATCGCTTTAGCGATGCCGAAATTCTGCGAAATCGGATGCCCCTTCAGGGGCTGCGCATCAAATATCGATTTTTCCCGCAACCTGAACCTGACGTGGAATCACTTCGACAGCGCTCCCAGCGCTTCGCGAAACAGCACGTCAAAACTCTGAGCACTCTTGCCGCCCCGCGCCGCCAGCAGCGCCTTATCTGCCGCCGCGCGCGGATAGCCCAGATTTACCAGCGCGGAAATAACGTCTTCCTCTACCGGACTCGCCAGCGCCGCGGTCATCTCTGACCCTCCAGCCGGCGCCGGCAGTTTGTCGCGCAGTTCCAGCACCATCCGCTCCGCTGTCTTCTTGCCGATTCCGGGAATGCGAGTGAGCCGCGCCAGGTCGCCTCCACGAATCGCTCCCACCATCGCGTCCGCCGGCATGCCGCTCAGGATCTTGATCGCCAGCGTCGGACCAATCCCGCTGACCGTCAGCAGCTTTTCAAAAAGCTGTTTCTCTGCCAGCCGCAAGAATCCGTACAAGCTGAGCGCATCCTCGCGAACGTGCGTGTGGATGTGGAGCGCGACTTCAGCGCCTGCCGCCGGCATTTCCGTGAATGTCGGCACGCTGATCGCAACCTCATAGCCGACCCCGTGAGTTTCCACGATCGCCTGGTTCGGATGTTTCGCCAGTAACCTTCCTCGAAGATGCGCAATCATCGCGGCTATTGTACGGCACAGTCCACGTAGGGACAGCCGCCCTCGGCTGCCAGCGGGCGAAGCCCGCCACCGGCTGCTGAAAAACGCAACCGCCGCCGGCCGCCAGAACCGGCGGAGGCCAGTCGCCACGCCTACCCGCCGAACCACAAATCAGGTTCGAAAGCCTCGGCAACTGCTTCATAAACGCCCCCCCAATTCGATCAGGAATCCAGTGCAGCCAAGCCGCCACCTAACTGATTCAAAAGTACTTAACAACAATCGCCCACGAACACGGGGTAGGCTTATCGGCCGGGGAGCTGGCGGTTCACGAGAGGGTCATCCGCTTATCCATAGTCTAGCGGGTCTGAGTTTGGCGGGATCTGTTCCGTCGGTGTCACTTGCAAGTGGCTGTGTACAAAGGGGATACGAAACAGGGTTTGACGGAGCCAACTTTGTCATTGACTTATATAGAAAAACCTATTATTATCAACAGCTTCCATTGAGGCCGATAGGCTGGAATCTGCTAGGGACTGGCTGTCCTTAATATTAGCGGGTGAATCCCATCAGCTCTTCTTGGAATCAAACAAGATGGCGACTTAGAAGAAGTCCTCATTCTAAAAGAGGGTAATATTTTTCATGGCTAAGCGACGCGGAAATCCCAACTGGGGTAAGCCTGAGCCCATCGGGCCGGTTACTCCCACGATCACTGAATTCGAACAGGTTGTGCACGAGTATAAGCTCTCCCCCGACCAATATTTGCGGTCCACACGGCTGCGCGAATGGGCTCGCCGGAACAAGAATTCCAAGTACATCCCCGAGCCCTTGCTGGAAGCCTGGGGCTTTGAAATTGAATCCACCCTGTAAGCGCAGGGAACCAGATTTACTCAGAGAAGTTTTGCTGGAAGGGTCGCCGCAGGCGGCCCTTTCCTGTTTTACACTGCATATTAAGGAGTAAAGACCAGGTCGCAAAATTAAGACCGGCTGGCAAGAATCACGCTTATGACTTCTAATCTGCCCTTCACCGATGTTGCCACTGCGATCGAAGAGATCCGCGCCGGGCGAATGATCGTCGTGGTTGACGACGAGGATCGCGAGAATGAAGGTGACCTCACCCTCGCCGCGGAAAAAGTTACTCCCGAAGCCATTAACTTCATGGCCAAGTACGGACGCGGCCTCGTCTGCCTGGCCATGACCGAAGAACGGCTCGACCACCTGCACATCGGTCCCATGACCAGCGAGAACACGTCGCAATACGGGACCGCTTTTTGCGAGGCGATTGACGCGCGCGATGGTGTAACCACCGGAATCTCGGCGCATGATCGCGCGCACACCATCAAGGTGGCAATCGATCCAAAGACGCGGCCATCGGATCTGGCGCGGCCAGGCCACATGTTCCCGCTGCGAGCGCGCAAGGGCGGAGTGCTGGTGCGCGCCGGCCAGACCGAAGCTTCGGTGGATCTGGCCAGGCTAGCCGGCATGGTCCCGGCGGGCATCATCTGCGAAATCATGAGAGACGACGGCACCATGGCGCGCGTGCCCGACCTGATCGAGTTCTGCCGCACCCATGAAATGAAAATGCTCACGGTGGCGGAGTTGATCCGCTACCGCATGCAGCATGAGCGCTACGTACATCGTGTGGGCGAGGCGCTGGTCGAAACCAGGCACGGCGAATTCCGCCTCATCGCCTACGAGAGCGAAGTGGACGGCGGCGGATCCCACATGGCACTGATCCGCGGGAACATCGCCCGAGGCGACATTAGCGATCCGTCCGAGCCCGTCCTGGTCCGCATGCACGCGCACTGCCTGCTGGGCGACGTTTTCGGCGCCACCGGCTGCGACTGCCATCAGACCCTCGAGGCCTCGCTGCAGATGATAGCCGCCGAGGAGCGAGGCGCATTGATTTACCTGCACCAGACCTCCAAGGGGTTCTCGGCGGAAAAAATCGGAGAACAATCGTTTCTCACCTTTCATCGCGACCGGCGTTTGCCGTCCCTCCCCGAAAGCGAGCGCAAGACTCATCGCGAGATAGGCCTCGGAGCTCAGATCCTTTCCGATCTCAACCTGAAGCGCATCCGAATCTTGACCAATCACCCAAGAAGGGTGGCCGCGCTGGAAGGCTTTGACATTGAGATTGTCGAGCAGGTCCCGGTAAAATTCGCGCTACCGAAAGCGCATAAGTAGATGCTCGTGTTGGTGTTCGTGTGGGGACGGGCTCTGCTCCGTCCAAGCCGAGCGAACCGGGCCCCCGGCAAGCCCGGTTTTGGCTTGACGGGGTGGAGAAGCTCGGCTCCACGACTAGAACGGCATCCGCGGCGTAATCTCCTCATCCTTGATAAAAAACTGCGCTGAACATACCGACGAACCGCAGATGGTCGGCAGCAGTCCGGCCATCTGCCGGCGGGTAATCAAGCCCAGTGTGCCGCAAGCAGGGCACGAGAGCACCGCCCAATAGGGGTCTTCGCGCTCTCCCAGTTGGCCCGCATTCTCCAGCACGAACACGGTGCCCGGTTCCATCTGCTCGGGAATCCACTCGCTGATAATGCTCAATTCACCGATCATCATGCCTCCTCGCTTTCCGTTTACGCGCGTCTTACGCTCACCGCGTTACGCCCACCGAGTTACGCTCTACGATCCCGGCGTAAAGGGCCGCCCCGCTCCGAAACCGCGGTCTTCTTGCGCGACTGAATCTCTCCTCGAACCCGGCGGACTTCGTCGCTCAGGCAGATATCGAACATCGGCTGCCGGGCGTTCTTTAGCAGGTCCACCACCTGTCGTGCCGAGGTGCGGAGATACAGATGAGTGCCGTCGCTAAGCAGGTGACACTCCGCGGACGCGCTCACCGTAGCCGCCAGGCTGGTGCCGAATTCCTGCTGCAGGAAAGCAATCGCCTTGCGCATGCGTTGCAGCGAGAAGCCGCGCCGGCGGAGCTGGCAGATGACCGCCACGGTGACCAGTTCGTCCCAGTTGTAAATGCGGCGATGGCCCTGGCGCACCGGCGCCACGATGCCGCGCTCGTCCCACCATTGCAGCTGCCGGGCGGTGATTCCGGTAAGGGCGATTACCTCGTTGGATGTGAACTGTTGTTGCATCCTGGGCACGCTCTGTTTCAAACAATAAAATGTAGAAATGTTTGAAACATTCTAGGCGGCGCAGGCAGGAATCAAGCCGCCTTTCGTGCTTCCTTGTGTTGACTAAGCGGATACGTCGGCGGAGGCGGCCGGAGGTCTCCCTTTCTGAAACTGGCGTTTCGGAGACAATTAATCTGCACCACTAGCCTTTTTCCCGTTTATTGTGCTACACTGTTCTTGCTAAGTTTGACTCACAAGCAGTTGCAGGACGGTACCGCCAACCAGCGTCAACCCCCTCTACAGCAGCGAATCTTCTCAGCACATTTCAATCAGAAACAAGAATAGGAACATCAATGGCAGAACAAGGAACAGTGAAGTGGTTTAACGACGCCAAAG
>Ga0224558_1002265_pt1 | contig 18091 bp, 21 predicted proteins | sample 714S32024metaG_FD_180682 | JGI IMG/M metagenome (GOLD analysis project Ga0224558, IMG submission 180682) | Peat soil microbial communities from Stordalen Mire, Sweden - 717 S3 20-24 | ecosystem: Environmental > Terrestrial > Soil > Wetlands > Peat | place: Sweden: Norrbotten County, Stordalen...
TCCGGCTGCTCTTAGTTATTTCCATATTCAGAGCAGCCGGGCAGCAGTTAATCATCGAAGCCAATTGGGCATTAAAAATAATCCGTTGCAACCACATGTTCTGGCTTGTTCGGATTGAGCAAAAATAATTACTACCTGGAGCTCTTTCCTCAATCTCCGTGCTACCCCGAATCGCCTGCAGGAAACCCCCCCGGCGGTACCGAATAAATATAGGCACAAGACTGTTTTTGTGAGGTACGTGGCGTGCTCGGGATTGTTAACAGTTGTTGCTGCCTGGGGATGAAGACGCACTTTGTCCGGGTGGAGGTGGACGTCTCCCCGGGGCTGCCGGCATTTACCATCGTCGGGTTGCCGGACACGGCAGTCAGGGAGTCCACCGAGCGGGTGCGCGGCGCCATCAGGAACGCCGGGTTAGAGTTTCCGATGAAGCGGATCACCGTCAACCTGGCGCCGGCAGACCTCCGCAAAGAGGGTTCCCTGTTCGATCTGCCGATCGCCGTGGGTATTCTGGCGGCCACCGGGCAGGTGCCCGTTGAGCAGGCGGGATCACATATCATTGTCGGTGAGCTGTCCCTGGATGGCACGGTCTGCCCCGTCCCGGGAATCATCCTGATGGCTGGCGACATCGCCGGCGAGCGCCCGGGCGCTTCCTTCATCGTACCTATCGTCAATTTGGCGGAGGCCTCGCTAGTACCGGGCATCCAGGCGCGCGGCGCCAGCCACCTGGCGGAAGTGGTCTCCTTCCTGCAGGGCGAGAAAGAGATCGCTGCAGGCTCGGGTTGTGATGAGGCCAAGCAGAGGGCATTGAGCAGCAGCGAAGCAGAGCCGGGACCCGATTTCGCAGAGGTCAACGGCCAGGAGCAGGTCAAGCGGGCGCTGGAAATAGCGGCGGCAGGAGGCCACAACATTCTCCTGATCGGGCCGCCGGGGACAGGCAAGACGATGCTCGCCCGCCGTCTGCCTTCCATCTTGCCGCCGATGACCTGGGAGGAATGCCTGGAGGCCACCAAGATCTACAGCGTGGCCGGATTGCTGCCCAAAGACAGCCCCGTGATCACCAGTAGGCCGTTCCGGGCGCCCCACCACACGGCATCGTCGGCCAGCATCATTGGTGGAGGCAGGATGGCGCGTCCCGGGGAGATCAGCCTCGCCTCCCGCGGCGTCCTGTTCCTGGACGAGCTGCCGGAGTTCAACCGGGAAGTGCTGGAGGCCCTGCGGGAGCCTTTGGAGGAGAACATGGTCACAGTAGGGCGGGTGGCAGGAACATTTACTTATCCAGCCAATTTTTTGCTAATTTCTTCCATGAATCCCTGTCCGTGCGGCTACCTGGGCGATCTCAAGAAAGCATGCACTTGCACTCCCCATCAGGCCCAGCGCTACCGCAACCGGATCTCCGGACCCATGCTCGACCGCATTGACCTGCAGGTGGAAGTGCCTCGCCTGGAACTGGGCGAACTGGTCAAAGACAATCGCGGCGAATCCTCGGCGGAGATCAGAAAAAGGGTGATCGAGGCTCATACAATAGAACAGGCACGTTTTCAGAACACAGGGATTATTTATAATGCAAAGATGAAGAGCCGGCAGATCAAAAATTTCTGCAAACTGGAGAAAGAAGCACAGGGCCTGTTATACAAGATATTTCAAGGGCTGAACCTGAGCATGAGGGCGCTTGACCGTGTTCTCAAAGTAGCCCGGACAATCGCAGACCTGGCCGGTTCCGGCCAGATCCAGCCCCTGCACATTGCCGAAGCCGTGCAGTATCGCTGCTTTGATCATCCTCTCTGTTAGGCAAACACCTTCAGGCGGCTTGTCTAAAATACCCCACTCACGTGAACCTCAGAGGAGAGATACAATGATTCCGGTGCTGGTAAAAGAGTTGACCTTCGACCTGTCCCTTAGCCCAGTAGTATTGCTGGTAGATGAATCCGAGCGGCGCGTCCTTCCGATCTGGGTAGGACCGTTTGAAGCGCAGGCCATCGCCATGGCGCTGCAAGGAGTCATGGTCCCGCGCCCCATGACGCACGACCTGATCAAATCCCTGTGCGAGCATCTGGGCGCATCCGTGCGCAGCGTGGTTATCAATGACATCAAAGATGGCACTTATTTTGCAGAGATGTACCTACAGACCACTTCCGGCGAGGTCGTCGTCGACTCTCGCCCTAGCGACGCCATCGCCCTTGCCTTGAGAACGGGCGCCAAGATGTTTATCTCCGAAAAGGTGGCCGGGTACACCATGCCCGTCGCCGAGTTGATCGACGAGAACCAGCAGGAGGAACTCCGGAGGCTCCTGGAGTTCGACGGACCGGACGACTACAAAAAGTCCCTGCATTGACTCCGCATAAAGGGGCTTATCCTAATAGTCGAGAAGTGTGAAATACGAGGCCTCTCGCCTCTCACTTCACAAATTATCGCCTGATCTGGTAGCTCCAATTTAGCATGTTGTTGTTGTCCCAGTTGCTGGCGCTGTCTTTGAAGCAGAAGTTGAACTGTCCCTCCCTGGTGATCTCCACGGTCTGTTCCCAACCATCTGAGGCCCTATTCATGTGGTAGTCATGCCGATCCTGCCAGTTATCGGCCCCGAAGCCGGTGTGCAGCCAGATCTGGTCGGCTCCTGAATTTACCAGTAGTCCGTGGTACTTGATCTTTACTTTATCGCCGGCGCGGCTGGGGACAGGATTAATAGAAAAAGCCGGGTGCAGATCGAACATGCAGATCCCTCCGTTGTTGGAATGTTTTTGAGTAAACATTTTTATTATTCCCCGCGCCTGAAAACTTACTCTCTCATGGTGGAGGATAGCAGCCGTCCGAAGATCACCACAGATGACTACCCGCTCTAATGCCCCCGCTTCCTCCGCATCCAGGCCTCCGGCCTGGACCGAAGAATGCGGAGTACATACAAAGCGGTGGGATAAGAGCGGCTACGTCACTGTATTAACTGGCTCTAAGCTTCAGTGGGGGAAAAGCAATCACCCACTGAAGCCAAGACCCAGTTGAACGTACGGTCTCCGGCCTCGTACCGGATGATGTTCACTTGAAGGATTCCCGGCTCTTCTATTCTGGATTCCCGGCCATCTGCTGCAGATGTGCCGAAAGGCAACTGCCAAGCACGAAGAGGGAGGCGGTGGAAAGATAGCCGGGCGATACGGCATCAAAAAGCATGTTTGCCCTGGCCGGAAATTCCTCGTCCCCCACCCACAAGAGCACTGCCAGCAGGATGCGCGGCAAAACCGGAACGACAACGCCGGCGTCTCCCGTCAACCGGATGGCATGTCCCCCCAGTTGTTTGGCTGCCCAGATCAGGTGCTGCGGGCGCTGATCGAACAACTGCGCCAGCGGCTTGGTCACTTCGACCCTGAAGGGAGCATCGTGCAGCATCCCGCTGGGAAGCTCGGCAAAGGCTATCCAGCGGCCGGTCGTGGAACCACCGCTCGCCTGGCTGAGGTACTGGAGCAAAAGGGTCTCTTCATCCTGATTCAATTCTCCGGCTCGATCTCCAGCGATCTCCCCGTCAGGAAAAGACACCTCATAAACCGCGTTCAGATAGCGAAGCCTGACGGCGTGCCGTTCGGGCACGTATTCAGACCCGCTCAAGCTCGCCATCCGCCCGGGGTCTCCCCCGGCAAACTCCCGCCTGGCTTCTAAAAGCACATGTTTATATATCAATGTCCCCTACCTTTTGGGATGCGAGAGGTACGAGGTTGGAAGTGAGCTTCCCGCATCACACTTCCCCTTTTTCATAGGTCATGCTGAGCAGTTCCGCCAAATGCATGACCTGCACCGGCGACTGCTCCAACTTGAGAACGTGATCAAGCTGCATGATACACGACGGACAGCCGGTCACCACCAGGCCGGCGCCGGTCTTCCGGATGTTTTCGACTTTGCGTTTGCCGATCCTGGTTGACAGGTCATAGTAGGTCAGATTGAACGAACCTGCCGCTCCACAGCACCGGTCCGCCTCGTTCATCTCCGTTAACTCCACACCGGGCACGGCCCTGATCAGCTTGCGGGGAGCGGTATGGACCCCCTGCCCCCGCCTGAGATGGCAGGGATCGTGATAGGTTGCCACCACCGGAACTTCCCGGGCGCCGGGTTGGAAGTCGATAGCGTCGTCCAGCAACTGGCTGAAGTCCAGCACCTTGTCTGCAAAAATCCTGGCCTCTCTGGTCCCGATCAGGTCGGCATAATCATGAAGCATGCTGCCGCAGGAGGCGCAGTCGGTGACAATAGCATCGACACCGGCCTTCTGAAAAGCCTCGATGTTCCTGTGGGCCAGGGCGACCGCCGAGGCCTCGTCACCGCTGGCCAGAGCTGGAATCCCGCAGCACCACTGCTCGGGAATGACCACCTCAGCTCCGTTGCGCCCGAGCACATCTAGTACCGCCAGACCGGTCCCAGGATAGACGTAGTTGGTAAGGCAGCCCGTGTAATAGGCCACCCTGATCTTGGGCCTGCTGCAGGTGATTAGCTCGGGTGCCTGCGAGCGAAAGGGACGCCTGGCCACCCTCGGGAGCAGCCCCTCCTTCTTGGCCAGGTCAGGGCTGATCAGTTCGAGCAGGCCGCTTTTCCGGACCACGCTCTGAATCCCGCTGTGTTGGTATAAATACCCCATCCTTGCCGCCAGGGACAGCCTTCCGTTGTTCTGCAGCAGATGTTGAAAAACATTCTTCCTCACAAAGGAGATCCCCCGCTCTTTGGCGATCTCCCGGCGCGCCGCCAGCACCAACTGATCGACAGGCACCTTGTTTGGGCAATTGTCGACGCAGGCCTTGCACAGCAGGCACAGGCTCATGATCTCCTTCATCTTGGGAGACAGTTCGATTGTTCCCTCAAGATAATTCTTGATCAGGAAGATCTTGCCCCGGGCTACATAGGGCTCGGCCTGGGTCTCCCCGTAAAGAGGGCATACTGCCTGGCAGCCCCCGCACTTGCTGCATTGATTCAAGAGGTCACTGGCCGTAGCAAGGCTTTCCAATTTATTCACCTCTGAAGATCTTGCCCGGATTGAAGATGTTGTTCGGGTCGAGGGCCTGCTTCAAGGCCAGCATCACCGCATAGCCGGCCTCCCCGGTCTCCAGCTTCAGGTACGGCGCTTTCATGGTGCCGATGCCGTGCTCGCCCGACAGGGTTCCACCAAGTTCGACCGCGGCCTGGAACAGTTCCCCCACCGCTTTTTCCACCCGCTCCATCTCCTCCCGGTCCCTGTGGTCGCAGAGAATGTTCGGGTGCAGGTTGCCGTCGCCGGCATGACCGAAGATCACCAGGCTCAGACCATACCGCTCGGCAATCTCCCGCAGTTTCCTGGCCATGTTCGGAATCTGGCTGCGGGGCACGGAGATGTCCTCACTGATCTTGGTGGGTTTGATCTGCACCACGGCAGCCGAAACCGCTCTGCGGGCCGCCCAGATATCCTCTCTTTCCTGCTCGCTGGCGGCAACCCTGACCTCTCTGGCGCCCCCTTCGCGGCACAGGTCCACTATCTGCCCAGACTGCGCCTCGATCAACTCGGGAGTGCCATCCACCTCGATGATCAGGATCGCTCCGGCATCTAACGGCAGGCCGAAGTGTCGATAGTTTTCCACACACTGGATCGTCCGGTCATCCATCAATTCCAGAGTTACCGGAATGATTCCCCGCCTGACGATCAGGGTAACCGTCCGGGTGGCGTCGTCGAGTTGAGGAAAAACTGCCATCATGGTTTTGATCGCTTGCGGTTTGGGGATCAGGCGCAGGTAGATCCGGGTGATGACGCCCAGCGTTCCCTCAGAGCCGGTGTACAACCTAGTCAAGTCATAGCCGGTCACGCTCTTGACAGTCTTGCCTCCGGTTTTCACCAGGTCGCCCCGGGGCGTGACCACTTCCAGGCCGAGCACGTAGTCCCTGGTGACCCCGTACTTGAAGGCCCTGGGACCTCCGGCGCACTCGGCCACATTACCGCCGATGGTCGAGGTCTTCAGGCTGGCCGGGTCCGGTGGATAGAACAGGCCCCGCCGCTCAACCTCCTGCTGGAGAGCATAGGTGACGACACCAGGTTCCACCACCGCCACCAGGTTCTCCTCGTCTATCTCCAGGATCCTGTTCATTCGGTTCAGATCCAGAACCATCCCATTTTTCACAGGCAGCGAACCGCCGCTCAATCCAGTCCCGGCGCCCCGGGGAATGATCGGAAACAGGTGGGTATTCGCCAGCCTGACGATCGCCTGGATCTCCTCCGTGCTGGCCGGCCGGGCCACCAGGTCCGGCACGAAAGCGTAGGGAGTGCCGTCGTAGCCGTAGCACATCCGCTCTTCCAGTGATACAAAGATGTTGTCCTTCCCCACTACTCTGGTGATCTCCTCGATAACGGAGGGCGGGATCATCGATGACACCTCCCCTAATGGTCTTCAACTGGCCGTTTCCAATTTCCCGCCTGCAAACTGCATCCGGCGCCCATCTCCCTCGATGACGAGGTGGGGTTGACCACGGGCCTCTCCAAGCAGTGCCGCCGAGAGCTCGATCCGGAACAGATCCAGCGTATTATCGATCACCAGGACCCGTGCGTCTTCCTGTTCTTCACCGCCCAGGCTCTTGAGGGCAGCGGATAACGCTTCATCGTCGGTGGCAAAATGCATCGGCGCCATCGCCCGCATCACAAAGGTGGTGCTGAGCACGTTGAGATACGTCGCCGTCCAATCGACCTTGGCCAGCAGGCGGTCGGTGGTGAAGTCGGCCAGTCCGATCCCGAGGGCGTTCCCCTTCGAACGCTCGTCCAGGTCCAGCACGGCGATCCGCTTAATGCGCGGGCGTTCCGGCTCCGGCTCCCCCTGAATGCGCAGGCGCCCGATGATGTTGGTATCCATCCCTGTACCGCTGAAGCGCTTTCCCATCGACCTGACCACCAGCAAGTCCAAGTCATCGAAGGGCAGACTCGGCATTAATGCGCGCGCCGTTTTCAGGAGATCCTGCTCTCGTTCATAGAACTGCTCCGGCTCTATGCCGGCAAGCAGAGCTGTCTGTTCGTAAGCGTTTTCCACAATGGCGATCCCGTACAGAACCGGGAGGTGTTCCATTATGTATGCGGCTAACAGTGGGATAAATGATTCCAGTCCTCTGATGCCATAGCTATGCAGCGCCGCCGCTCCCTGTGGATTGCCCAACCCCACCGCCAGCATCTTCATCAGACCACTCTCTATCGGGGCGTGAAAGGAGGTGTGCGGCTTGACCCGGTTGATGACGATCAGCCCATCCATCTCCAGGGCGACGCGGTTGACATAGACCGGAACCCCAGGCCCCACCTCGCCGATCCTGACCGCCTCTGCACTCGCCACCAGCGGAACCCCAAGCGCTGCTTCGGTGATTCCCAGGCCGGCCAGCAGTTTCAACTGGCCTTCCGGAGTGCCCCCGCCATGGGAGCCCATTGCCGGTATGATAAAGGGTTGGCAACCCCGCTCTTTAATAAAGCGTACCGTTGCCGAGAGGATCGGAACAATGTCGGCGATGCCCCTGCTTCCGGCCGTCAGCCCGATCTTGGCCCCTGGCTCGACCTTCTCCCAAAATGCAGATTCTTCAAGCAGCCTGCCGACTTCGCCCTGCACGTCGCTTAAAGCTATCGCCGGTAGTTTGTAACGCGCCTGATACATGATAGGGAACTTCATATATTTCCTCCATCCAAGCGCCCGATAAGCTTACCAGGATCCTACCCGTTGAGTCTTCAAACGGATTCTTCAAGCCTGATCTTAGCATAAGAATGGGCTTCATCATACCCGTTTGCGGCATGTATACTGTACTCACACCACTTGCCTAGAAAACCCCTTTTAAGTGCTCGATCAGTGGCTCCTGATCGCCTGGAAAAGTGACCGCCATCACATCAAAGCGCAACTCCTGCTCCTTTCGCTTGGCGCCCATCAGGTAGTACTGCGCCAGGCGCCTGATCTTCGCCTGCTTCTTACCCCCCACTGCTTCCTGCGGTAGGCCGTAGCTTGTCCCGCGCCTCGCTTTGACCTCGACGAAGACCATTATGGATCCATCCATCATAATCAGGTCGATCTCGCCGCTGCGACAGCGCCAGTTCTTGGCCGTCAACACGTAACCGAGCCCTAAAAGAAAAGAAAGGGCGATCTGCTCGCCCTTGATCCCGGTGTCTTGTCTCAGCTTGGTCATTGCCGCCCTCGCTCCCGAATAGACGTATCGCCAAATTCAATCCAGCTTCTCCCTGACCCCGTGAAAGGTACGCCGGTGGATGAAGCAGGGCCCAAACCGGTTCAACGCCTCCAGGTGGTCCGGGGTCGGATAGCCTTTATTCTGCTCAAAGTTATATCTGGGGTACAGCCGGCTGTAGTAGGTCATGATGGCGTCCCTGGTGGTCTTGGCAATGATGGAAGCGGCGGCGATGGCCGCGCTTTTGGCATCGCCCTTGATGATCGGGGTCTGTTCAACAGAGATGCCGGGCAGTGCCCAGCCGTCGACCAGCACGTGTTCCGGGCGCAGTTGGAGGCGGTTCAGGGCCGCCCTCATGGCCATGTAGGTTGCCTGGAGGATGTTATGCCTCTCGATCAGCCCGACCGGAATGACCCCTACCGCCCAGGCCGGGGCCTGCAGCTTGATCTCCCGGGCCAGCGCCTGGCGATGCACAGGAGGGACTACCTTGCTGTCGTTCAGGCCGCTGAGGAGCAACTGCCCCCTCAAGACCACCGCTGCCGCCACCACGGGGCCGGCCAGAGGTCCCCGTCCGGCCTCGTCGATTCCCGCCACCAGTTCAACGCCGTCCCGCCAGAGCGCCCGCTCATACATGTGCAGCCGCAACAGCCGTTCCAATTCGGGATGAGTGATGAGTGATGAATTATTGCTCATTTTAGGTCACGCTTTCTTGAACGGAAACTCGGAGGCCGCCAACCTCACGCCTCTCACCTCACAACGCCAGGTTCATCAACGCTCATTACCCATTACCCATTACTGGGTTTTTCAAGAGAGATGCGCCCCAGCCTGCCGCTGCGAAACTGGTCGAGCAGGAAATCGCTGGCCCGCTGGATGTCCGGTAGGCCGCTGCCCATCAGGAAACCCTTGGCGCCGGCGATCTCCTCCAGCGAAATGCTCCCGACAACTGCAGGGTAGTATTCTTTTAAAAAGGCGAGCAGCCGCTCGCAAGTTTCTTCCGCCCGGGAGCCACGGGTTTCTACAGAACCGATCGCTCCCAATTTAAACCTGCCATCGGCGCCGACTCTCGAGATCGACATGATACCGGGGGTATCCAGAACAGAGACTGAATCGGTCAGGTGCACCCATTGCGGTCCCCTGGTCAGACCGGGCCGATCGCCCGTTCGCATGGTCTGGCGCCCGATCAGCCTGTTCAGGTAGGTGGACTTACCGGTATTCGGAATACCGAGCACCGCCACCCGTAAGCCGCGGGACCGGCGGCCCTTCATTTGCAAAGAGCGGTGCAGCACCAGTGTTTGAGCGCCCAGGATCTTCCACAGCTCACGGAAGCCGCCGGCGCTTTTGGCATCCACTGCCACAGCCTCTTTTCCCTGTTCCTTAAAAAAAACAAGCCAGGCCTTGGTGGTCCCGGGATCGGCAAGGTCGGCCTTGTTCAATACCAGCAGGTGCTGTTTATTCAAGATCAGCCCGGCCACGGCCGGGCTGCTGGATGTTTGGGGACAGCGGGCGTCCACCAGTTCACAGATCAGGTCCACCACCTTCAGGCTGGAGGCTATCGCAGCGACCCTCCGGCGGTGAACATTGACTCCGTTGGCGTCTGTCACTTGATCAGCCTCATTCGCCCCGGCGGCCAGTAGATCAGAAATGCCTTGCCGATGAGGTTCTTCTGGGGAACGGCGCCCCAGTCACGGCTGTCATCGCTGTTGTTCCGATTGTCACCCATCATAAAATAAGAACCCTGCGGCACTTTAAAGGGACCGTAATCGGCCATAAACTCGTGAGGCAGGTACGGCTCCGCAATCCGCACCCCGTTGATAATCAGGTTATTGTTACGGACCTCCACGGTTTCACCACCGAAGGCGATCAGCCTCTTGATAAAATCCCGAGAGGGATCAAGCGGATAACGAAACACGATGACATCGCCGCGCTGCGGTGGATGAAAGCGGTAGACCAGCATGTTGACGATGATCCGGTCATTGATAAGCAGCGTCGGCTCCATAGATGCTGATGGAATGTAGAAAGGCTGGATGATGAACATCCGGAGCAGCGCCGCCAGGACCACGGCCAGGACAACAGACTCCAAAAGATCCCGCCACACGGGCACATTCCCTGTTTCGCCGGGCTGGGTAGACATCGGTTACTTCCTTTCCTTGATGCGAGCAGCCTTGCCAACTCGTTCACGCAGGTAATAGAGCCGCGCCCGCCGGATCCTGCCCCTGCGTACGACCTCGATCTTGTCCAGGCGCGGGGAATGCAGCGGGAAGGTCCTCTCGACACCCACACCATAGGATATCCGGCGAACGGTGAAGGTCTCGCCGAGACCACCCCCACGCCTTCTGATCACGGTGCCCTCAAACACCTGGGTCCTCTCCCTGCTTCCCTCGACCACCTTTACATGAACCTTTAAGGTATCGCCAGACCGAAAAGGCGGTATCTCCTTCTTCATATAGTCCTGGTCCACCATCTTGATAATATCTGGCATAATCTTGATCCTCCTTAATACGAACAGTGCCGGAGCACTGCCGCTTATTATAGCATAGCAACACCTGATCCACAACATTTGACAGATGACTACCCGCTCTAATGCCCCCGCTTCCTCGAAGCGCTGGAATAAGAGCGGCTACGCCACTGCATTAACTGGGTCTTGGCTTCAGTGGGTCCACTGAAGCCAAGACCCAGTTGAACCAAAGTAAGACCTGGACAGGGTTCAGTCACCCTGCTCGTCAAAGAGGGTATCGATTGCGCGCCGGTCGTCCTCGTTCCAGTCAAGACCGCCGAGCAGGTCCGGACGGCGCAGGAATGTCCGCCGCACCGACTGATTCCGGCGCCAGCGTTCTATTGCCCGGTGGTTGCCGTTCAGGAGAATTTCCGGGACACTCCACTCCCGAAACTGGCGCGGGCGGGTATACTGCGGGTACTCAAGCATGCCGGCAGTAAACGATTCCTGCTGCAGCGAACTCGGCTCCACCACCCCGTCAACCAGCCGGGCCACACAGTCGACCAGCACGATGGCAGCGGCCTCGCCCCCGGTCAGGACATAGTCCCCGATGGAGATCTCATCGGTCGCCAGGTACCTAACCCGCTCGTCAATCCCTTCGTAGTGGCCGCAGATGATCACCAGGCGCTGCTCCCGCGCCAGTTCCTCGGCCTTCCTTTGACTGAAAGTGGCGCCCTGTGGGGAGAGCAGGACCACCCGGGTCGCCGGTTCTAGAGCCAGGGACTCCAGGCAACTGAACAACGGCTCCGGCTTCAACACCATCCCCGGCCCGCCGCCGAAGGGATAATCATCCACCTTGTGATGCCTGTCTTCGGAGAACTCTCTGAAGTCCACGATCTGGACGGAGAGCAGCATCCTGTCGCAGGCACGCTTGATGATGCTGTTCTGAAAGGGGCCCTCGAACATTTCCGGAAACAGAGTCAGAATTCTGATCTCCACGGGCAATTACTCCTTATCCAACAAACCCGGCGAGGGTTCGATGATCATCAATCCCGCTCCGGTATCGATTTTTTTGACAATCGAGCGGAGCGCAGGCACCAGGTATTCTTGCCCCAGCCCGCCCTTGACCACGTAGACATCATTGCCACCGGTGGTCAGGACCTCGGTAACCTCACCCAGGGCCGTTCCGTCAACGGTTACCACTTTCAGGCCAACGATTTCAAAGTGGTAATAGGCGCCATCCTGAAGCGGCCACAATTCCTGGCGCGACACCTGCAACAGGGCGCCGCGGAATTGCCTGGCCTGTTCCGGGGAATCGATGCCCTCCAGTTTCAGAACGATGCGGTTCTGCTGAATGACAGCGCTTTCCACGGCTTTTTTCAGGAGCGAGTTTCCCAGGCTTAAAAAAACCTGCTCCGTGGTCTTGAACCGCTCCGGAAAATCAGTAAGCGGGATCACCCGCACCTCACCGCGCAAGCCGTGGGGTGCGCCGATCTCTCCGATCGTGATGTACTGTTGATCCACTGACCTCACCAATACCTTATGAAAGTATCTCTACCGAGACCCTCTTGCCGGTTTTAGCTCCCTGCACCTTGGCCAGCGTCCTGATAGCCCTGGCGATCTTGCCCTGCTTGCCAATTATCTTGCCCATGTCCTCGCTGGCAACCCTGAGTTCGATCAGCACATTGTTATTGTCCTCTTGCATGTTGACCTGGACCGCGTCCGGGTTGTCGACTAGAGCCTTAGAAAGCAGTTCGACAAGCTCCTGCATGCTCATCCCTCCGGCGGCGTCTGTTGTTCTGTTACTTCTTTTGCGGAGCGCTTCTGCCAAACACCGGCTTTCTTGAGCAACGATCTGACCGTATCGGACGGCTGAGCGCCCTTGGACAGCCAGTCCAAGGCCCTCTCTTCGTTGATCTTGATAACCACGGGGTTGGCTACCGGCTGGTAGAATCCAATCTCCTCAATAAACCGCCCGTCGCGGGGTGAACGGGAATCTGCCACCACCACCCTGTAGTACGGTTTCTTCTTTGCTCCGATCCTCTTCAACCTGATCCTAGTCGCCAATACTGTTGCCTCCTTAAAATAAGTGTTGAAAGGGTAATTTAAATGGTTTTTGCTTACGTCCGGATTTCCCTTGTGTACTCTCGCCAAACTGTTTGAACAGCCGGCGGGTTTGCTCGTATTGCTTCAGCAGGCGGTTCACATCCTGTACCGAGGTGCCGCTGCCCGCGGCAATCCGCTTGCGCCTGCTGCCGTTGATGAGGGTGATATTTTTCCTCTCCTCGGAAGTCATCGACCTGATGATCGCCTCGATATGCCCAAACTCTTTCTCATCGAAGCCCGCCTGGATCTGCTTCAGTTGTTTGACACCCCCCATGCCCGGGATCATTCCCAGGACCTCTTCCAGGGGACCCATCGAGCGCACCTGAGTGATCTGCTCCAGAAAATCATCCAGACCGAATTCCTGTTTTCGCAGCTTGCGCTCGAGCTCACGTGCTTTATCCTGGTCGAACGACGCCTGGGCCTTTTCGATCAGGGTGAGAACGTCCCCCATCCCCAGGATCCGGGCCGCCATCCGGTCAGGATAGAAAGGTTCGAGGGCATCCGGCTTCTCCCCGGCTCCGACAAACTTGATGGGACATCCAGTCACCGCTTTGACGGAAAGGGCAGCGCCGCCGCGGGTATCACCATCCAACTTGGTCATGATGATACCGGTCAGCCCCAGGTCCTCGTTAAAGCTTCTGGCCACGTTCACGGCATCCTGCCCGGTCATGGAGTCCACCACCAGGAAAGTCTCCTGGGGGTTCAGAATTCCCTTCAACTGCGCCAGTTCCTCCATCAAGACGGCATCGATATGCAGCCTGCCGGCGGTGTCGATGATGATCAGGTCACATCCCTGAGTCCTGGCTTGCGACCGGCATGCCCTAGCTGTATCCAGCGGGCTTACGTCTTGACCCAGGCTGAAAAAGGGGACGCTGATCTGCTTTGACAGGACCTCCAACTGCTGAATGGCCGCCGGGCGGTAGACATCCACGCCCACCAGCAAGGGGCGGCGCCCCTGTTTCCGGTAGTAGAGGGCCAGCTTTCCGGCGGTGGTGGTCTTGCCACTTCCCTGCAAACCCGCCAGCATAAACACGGTTGCGCCATCGGTAGCGCTGAGGTTGACCTTGGCCTGTTCGTCTCCCATCAGCCGGGTGAGTTCTTCATTGACGATCTTGATGATCTGCTGAGCAGGGGTGAGGCTTGACATCACCTCGGCCCCCATGCTGCGCTCCTTGATGCGCTGGATGAAATCCTTGACTACAGGCAGGCTCACGTCCGCTTCCAGGAAAGCCAGCCTGACCTCCCGCATGGCCTCGTTGATGTCAGTCTCGGTCAGCTTGCCCTTGCCCTTCAACTTTTTAAAGGTGTTTTGCAGCTTTTCGGCCAGTCCTTCTAAAAACATCAGGACCCCTCTTTCTCTGTTGACCGGGATTTGGGGTTATTCTGGCGGCCAGCCAGCAGCCCGAGCTTCTGTTCGTATTTCTCCAGGGCCACCTCGGCGCGCCTCAGAAGATCATGGACGGCCTGCCTGCTCACCTCGCACTCGGAGGCAATCTCCCCCAGGGACAGGTCCTGCTCGTAATAGAAGCGGACTGCTTCCTGCTGCTTGGGAGTCAGGAGAGGACCGTAAAGATCGTACAGTTGTGCAATGCGTCCCAACTTTTCCAGAATCATTCACATCACCAAGCTGTCAAGGATTATACCTTAACACCTATTGTAAAAAAAAATCGCGGCCGCGTCAAGCAGGGCCGGATCAATTACCTTATCTTGTATGCAGAATCGTGATCCGGATGCAGAGTTAAGACCCGCATCCAATCCCCTTCTCGGTAAGCAAGCGCCCGAAACTCCTTGCCTATTCTAAAACTGTACATCCGCTCAGCGTGGGGGCCTGTGCGGGAACGGACCAGTTCCCATTTCAGGCCGGGGTCGCGATACACCTGCTCCCAAGTCATCGCCGCCAGCTTGCGCAATGTCCCCAACACCGCAACCAAATCGTTTTTGTCCAGGTGGAAGAGTTGATTCTGAAAAACCAAGTCATTCAGGTCGAGCCTTACCTGGTCCATGTCTTCCTGACCTTTTCCTCTAGTTCGTCAAGATTCGTTTCCTTGGGAGGGTTTTTATCCGCCCACTCAATTGCCCGGTCGATCTCCTGCCTCACTTCATCCTGCATCATCCACCGCTCATTATCAGGCACGAACTCGCCCAGCTTGAGAATCCAGACGCCCGGCTCCACCTGGTCAATCATTACCAGTCGTCCGGCATACTCCTTACCCAGAGAAACCTGACCGCTGGCGCCTACTGTCTTAATCGCTTGCATGATCATCACCCCTAGTAGTGCTATCATGCCTTATTATAGCACGATTTGAACATAGGCGCCGGGGTATTCCACAGACCACAGCTCTCAGGCAAGATCGCTCTTCTCTTGAACAGGTAGGGCAAGGAAGGGCATTCAAGTTACCCGACCCGTCCGTCAAGCAGGTGTCAGGTGAGCCGGCCTGGCTGGCCACCGACGGCGCCAGGCCATGCGCCACCAAGCCGGAGTAGAGCGGCGGCGGCAACATGCTGGCCCTGGTCAGCCTTATGACAATCTTGCTGACAAATCGAGCCAGCGACAAAGAAATAGCCCCTGCTGTAAACCACAGTTGGAGAAACCAGCATGAAAGCAGAATTAAGAGGAATGCTTTTTGCCTATGACAACAGGAACGCTTCTTGCTCCAGCTTTGCTTTTTCGGCAATCATCAATTGAATGACACTGTGAAACTGAGCATACTCCGGCAATTCGAGCAGCTTTTTCAGCTCAGCTTGATACTTTTCGCCAAAGTTTACCCAATGATGTCTCCGGGATATAAACGCCTCCCTGTCCATGAAGTGTGGTATCAGTTCCGGAATAATGCTGGACTGCAACCGGCAAAAAATTCTGAACCCGCCCAGATCGATGTCCGACCAGTGGCGAAACTCCACTCCATCCCGGTGCCCGGTCTCATAGACCTTCTGGAAAAATGCCCCTCGCGCCGGGCTGTAAAAACCTCCGTGGAAGATCACCAGCTCGTCATCGCTTTTGCTCCTGAAAATATAGTTGAGGTAGTTGGCCTTGTTCTCGATGAACAAGATCTTTTTGACCGAGGGCAGGCTGATGATTTCCAAATCTGCAACCGTCGGCGAATTGATGGTGGCACCGTGCTTGAATGCGGAGAAGTCCACCAGAATGCCCGTCAACTGGCCGACCATACTGCCGCTGAATTCGATCTGCTCCGGCGATCTTACGAGGCCCACCTGAGATAAAACCTCGTCGTCGGACGGCGCATCCAGGTCGCTGCCCTCCTCGACCAGGTATTTCCGGATGATGCTGGCCACTTTCCCCCGCACATTGTTTTCAAAGTATTTGGAATTTCCAAAGTACTGGAGGCTGAAGACACGTTCGAGGCATTCCTCGCCTCCCCGGTCATTGATTCCTTGCAGGGCAGTCAGCACGGCCCTTGCCTGCTCGACATCATCCGGGAGCAAAGGCGCGGCACGTCTTCTCGTTTCTATGGCCGCCCGGGTAGCGGATAGAAACTCCTGCAACCACGGCAACGCAGCAGACTGACTGCAGTCCAGGACCATGGACAGGACGGTATTTACCTTGTCCTTTTTGGGAGTCCGGCCTGCCGACTCGTAGGCACAGGGGAGATTGTCCAGGCGCAACCAGACCCGGCTTAAAATATTGCCATTCTCGTGCGGCAGCCAATCGTACCCGACTATGCCCTGTTCAGCGAGGTCATGGACAATCGAGTTGACCAGGCTCCGGGTCTCGCTTTTTTCAATATCATACTCCGGGAACTCCGCGGAGAGCTGGATCATGATCCTGCGCCGGGCTGTGCTCTCATCCAGGTAGGCCCGGCTTCTTTCAAACTTGTCGAGCAGCTTGTCGAGCAAACGTTGCTTATAGTTCATCTTGCCGCCTCATCATAGCTCTTCCTGCCATCGAAGCATTTGACGCAGGTGTTAGTTCCGGTGCGCAGCACGCACAGGTTCCGGTCCACCAGCGGAGCGATGTCCCCCACTTTCTCCGGAGGAGCCGCCAAGATAGCCTGAAACCCGAACTGCCTCAGCATCCTGATGCTCTCCTGGATTCTCTCGCCATCCATCTTGTTGAATACTTCGTCGAAGATGATCAGCCGGATGGTGTTCATCGATTCACCCTTGCGGCTGATATGGTAGAGTTGGGCAAAGGATGCCAGCATGGCAATGTAGAAGGGGGTTTGCGTCTCGCCTCCGGATTTTATATGCAGCGTTTTGGACAGCCGGCCACCCCGGCCGCTCTCGTCTTTGACTTCCAGATCAAAATCCAGGTAGGTCCGGTAATCGGTATACCTGGCGATATTCTGTTCAATCTCCACCCGGCTGTCGGCATTCGGCGCCTCATCCACATCGACGATCAACCGGAACAGTTCTTCGATGGCATCGCCATGCTTGTCCTGGAAGGCAGCCGAGAACAGATTATAACCCTTCAGCAGCATCTCGTCCATGATCATGTCGTAAAATTTCTTATTGGACTCTTTAGGAGCAATCAGAAAGCGATAGCGGTCGGTTCCAAAGCTACTCTCCTTAAGAGCGGCATTGAGCTCGTCGATTTGCCTTCTGACCGTGTCAATGTTGGATTTGAGTTTAGCCAGAAAATCCTCCCGGAACCGTTCCTGAGCTTGTTCCTTGGCATGCCGGATCCGTTCCTTATAGGCCGGCAGGCCCACATCCCGGAGTTCCGCCAGCTCTTTGTCGTAGGGTTCGTTACCACCCAGGGCCGGGTCATGGGGCATACGGTAAACCTCATTGTAGGCCGTGCGGAGCATGATCAACTCGCCCTTCTTTTTCGACTCCTGGCTGGCCGTGCGCGCGATCTGCGAACAGAAGTTATTATAGATATCTTTGGCTGATTTCCTGGCCTTCAGCTCTTTTAAGAACCTGGGCTCACCATGTTCCTCAACCCAGTCGTCCGGGAACAGCTCCTTGATATGCGCCAGCCTATTGTCTGCATTTTCCCGCTCATTGGGAATCTCCTTGGACTCGATGTTGCTGTTGATGGTCTCGGCTATGGTGATGCATCTGTTCAACTCACTTTCCTTGGTTTCCAGCTTATTGATTGTTTTCTCCAGATCTCTGATCTGAGCATCGAGCTGAGACAGCCAGGTCAGGTCCAGCGCTCCCAGTTGTTCAAGCACCAGATGAAGTTGCTGCTCTAGATCGGGCAGCGCCGCCGCCTGGCCGATGATCCCCAGAGTGTAGTTCGCCTCGTTGCTGTTGATGACGCCCATCCCGGCTAGCTGCTTCAGTATCTCCAACCGGCCGCTGTAAAATTGCGCGGCAATTGTCAGTGAGGCTATCTCCTGTTTCTTCAGCCTGATCTGCTCCTCGATCGCTCTTTTGCCAATGTAGGGAGACTGCCACCGGTCCGGGTTGAGCTGCCTGGCCACGAAGCCCTGGTACAACATGCAACTGTCG
>Ga0224558_1002268_pt1 | contig 18065 bp, 8 predicted proteins | sample 714S32024metaG_FD_180682 | JGI IMG/M metagenome (GOLD analysis project Ga0224558, IMG submission 180682) | Peat soil microbial communities from Stordalen Mire, Sweden - 717 S3 20-24 | ecosystem: Environmental > Terrestrial > Soil > Wetlands > Peat | place: Sweden: Norrbotten County, Stordalen...
TAGGTGTGATTTAGCTCACTCCTGTCTCAGTGTGTGCTCGCTCGCACCTGATCCACAACCATAAAATGACCACTGCAGATTACAGGCATATCGTGGCCATTTCGGCCAATTTATGGTTGTAGTGACAATGTCGCCCGTAGGTTTCTGGCTTTACGCTAAATCGCCGAGTATCAGACCGAGAGGCAACCCACGATCAATGCCAGGCCGCGTACGCGGGCAGCGCCCAGCCGCGTAGACCCCGGGAGACGCCGATGGCGACGGCAATGCTCCAAACCGGACTCGGCCATGAGGTTTCAGTCGAAAAGCCGGCTTTACGAGACAAATTCATTGATGAGATCCATAGGTCATGGCCTCGAAACAGGTCGGGGCGTCTGCGATGGCGCTTTCCCCAGGTGCGGGCACGCAGCAAGTTCCACAGGTGCGATGACGGCCGGATTCGTTGCTCGCCTCTTCCTGGAGCGATCCCTCAGATTCCGGCCGGGCCAGGCTCCTGCTTCCGGCAGGACGCACCCGAGCGTGTGCGGCTGACAAAGTAGACTCCCTCTGAAGCTTCCACGGAAAACCGATCCGAGTCTCCATCGGCTACGTCCAGCACCAGGCCTGCCTGCGCCACCTGTTCGGGCTGGCCCGATCCGAGATAGAAAGGCGTGTCTTCGACATAGCCCAACAGCACGTCTCTCGAACCTATGCGAAACTCGCTTTGCATGAGGCACAGGGGCACGCTGCCATCGCAACACCCTCCCCCCTGATGGAACAACAGCGGTCCATGGCGCTGCTTCAGTTTCCTGAGCAGAGCCGCCGCTCTGGGCGAGACCTCGATTTGAACATCCATTGCGGACCTCCAGTCCGGGAGCCCCGGCCGTCAAAAGCCGGCGGCGCCGACAAACACACACGTTTCGCCCTTGGAGCCGGCCCACGTCTGGACCGGTACCGGCTTCGCAAACCAGCAGCCGGGGAGCCGCTCGAGCGCGGCGGCCGTGCGGAGCGGTTCACACCGCCCCGCATGGCCGGACACAAGTACGGTCTAAAAGAATCCCAACGCTTTGGTGCTGTAGCTGACGAGCAGATTCTTGGTCTGCTGGTAGTGGTCGAGGATGATTTTGTGCGTCTCGCGGCCGAAGCCGGACTCCTTGTATCCGCCGAATGCGGCGCCGGCCGGATACAGATGGTAGCAGTTCGTCCAGCAGCGGCCAGCCTTGATCTCCCGGCCAACGCGATAGAGGCTGTTCACGTTGCGCGACCACACGGCCGCACCCAGCCCGTAGACGGTGTCGTTGCCGATCTCGATAGCTTCGTCGAGCGTCTTGAACTTGGTGACCGAAACCACCGGCCCGAAGATCTCCTCCTGGAAGACGCGCATTTTGTTGTTGCCCGCGAAGATGGTCGGCTTGAGGAAGAAGCCATTCTCAAGATCGCCGCCGAGGTGCTCCCGCTCGCCGCCGGTGAGGCACTCGGCGCCCTCTTCCTTGCCGATGCGCATGAAGTCGAGGACCTTATTCATCTGCTCCTTCGAGACCTGCGGTCCCATCATGGTGGTGGGATCGAGCGAGCTGGCAATCTTGATCTTGTTCACGCGGGCCACGGCGCGCTCCATGAATTTGTCGTAGATCGACTCCTGGACGAGGGCGCGCGAGGGGCAGGTGCAAACTTCTCCCTTGTTGAAGGCAAACAGGGCAAAGCCCTCCAATGCCTTGTCGAGGAAGTTGTCGTCGGCGTCCATCACGTCGGCAAAGAAGATGTTGGGCGACTTGCCGCCCAGCTCCAGGGTCTGGGGAATGATGGGCTCCGACGCATACTGCATGATGAGCCTGCCGGTGGTGGTTTCACCGGTAAAGGCGATCTTAGCAATGCGCTTGTTCGACGCCAGGGCCTTGCCGACTTCGCCGCCCGGCCCGCTGATGACGTTGAGCACGCCGGGAGGCAGCAGGTCGCCCACCAACTGCGCAAAAATCATGATGCTCAGCGGCGTGTTCGAGGCCGGCTTGATGACGACGCAGTTGCCGGCGCCGAGGGCGGGAGCCAGCTTCCAGGCGGCCATCAGCAAGGGGAAGTTCCAGGGAATGATCTGGCCGACGACGCCCAGCGGCTCCTTGAAGTGATAAGCAACGGTGTCGTTGTCCAGCTCGCCGAGCGTGCCTTCTTCCGCGCGGACGCAGGCGGCGAAATAGCGGAAGTGGTCCACCGTAAGAGGGACATCGGCGTTGAGCGACTCGCGAATGGGCTTGCCATTGTCGAGGGTTTCCGCCAGGGCCAGGGTTTCCAGGTTCTGCTCGACCACATCGGCGATTTTGAGCAGGACCGTGGCGCGCGCGGCCGGGGAAGTGTGGGCCCATTCCTCCCTGACGGCGTGCGCGGCGTCGAGGGCCTTTTCCACATCGGCCGCGCCGGAGCGCGCAAATTCGCAGATGGGTTCCGCGTTGATGGGGCTGTGGCTCACAAAGTACCGCCCCGTGGTTGGCGGCGCCCATTTGCCGCCTATGTAGTTGTCGTATCTTGAACGGACGCCCGCTTTGTGCAGGGTCTCAAGGGCGTCATGAATCGATGATTGACCGACTACTGTTGCCATCCTCGTTTTCCTCCTTTTCTCGAAGCCGTTTCATCCTACTCCGCGCCGCTCACGATTGCCAAGCTCGCAAACGAGCAGCCCCTTGCCTCGAAGCAGTCATTGCCAGACTCTGTTTAGCCGCGCCACGAGATGGCAAAAGGAGAAATTGGGTCTTAGCCCATGAGGGAGTGTATTTTCAATGACTTGCATTCCCTCCGCAGCTAAAGCCGCATCCGCATTTGGCCCTCCTCCGGCACGGCTGAAGCCGCGCCCTTTCAAAGCCCCTCCCTCTCCGAAATCCCTACTGTTTCGGCCCGCCGCCGGGGTAATCCACCCGGATGGTCAGGATCTCGTAGGGATGGATGGGGACTTTGACCACGTCGCCGGTCACCTTGAGCGCACTGCCTTCGGGCGTCTCCATCAGGTTGGTAACCGTGGCTCTTGTCGCACCCGGCGGCACGTGGAACTCGGCCGTCGCGTCCTTGCCCGCCCATTCATACGCTCTGAAGATCAGCCCGTTCGCGTCTTCAGCCTTCTTCACCGCCGTCAGAACCACGTTCTCCGGCTCGACCGAAGCAAACGAGTGCTCGGCAGGGAGCGACCCCGCGTGAGCCGTGGTCACCACCGCCGTCAGCGGGTAGTTGTACTCCCAGCCGTGGCGCACCGTCAGCGCATCCTTCCACGTCCCCGCGTGGGGATAAAGCGCGTAGTGGAAGTGATGGTGGCCCATGTCGGCATCCGGGTCCGGCCATTTGGGCGAGCGCAGCAGCGTAAGCCGCAGCACGTTGCCCACGGCATCGTAACCGTACTTGGTCTGGTTCAGGACGCTCAGTCCATGCTTCCCATCGCCCAGATCGGCCCAGCGCATGGCCGGAACCTCGAACTGCGCTTTCTCCCAGCTATTGTCCCGAGTAGTCGGCCGCTCGATGGTCCCGTAAGGAATCTCGTACGTTGCAAACGGCCCCGAAGCCGCCAGCGGAAATGCTGCCTTGAGCAGAACATGCGTCTCGTGCCAGTCGATCTCGTTGTCGATGTCCACCTGATCGGTTCCCGGAGCCAGATCGATGGTCTGAACGAATTTCGAGGCTTGCCAATGGCGGGTCACGCGGATATCCGGGTGCGGAGTCTGGACTCCGGAAAGCGCGACTGAATCGGCATGATCAATCACCGTCGGCGGTACTTCGAGCGTGCCGGGATCGATGTTCCAGGCATCGTAGTCCTTTGGCGTGTCTTTGAAGAACTGGAACTGATTGCCGCAGGCGCCGGGGGCAAAGGATTCGAAATTGGCGCGCTTGTCAAAGAGGCCGGTGATGCAGCCGGTCTTCTTGTCAACGGTAACGCGCAAATTCGCGTTCTCAATGATTAAACTGTCGGCGGTCTCCTGTGTCTGAGTCGCAGGGAATACAGGAGAACCAGGAGGCTCTGGGAAAACTTGATACGACTTGTATCCCATAGCTGGGATGTCGCGGACGAAGATCCGCGCTTCCGCCACTCCCGTCTGCTTGTCGAACGATACCAATTCCGAACCTTCGAACTTACCGCTGGTCGACTCTTCAACGTGAATACCCGCCGGGCTGGCGCCAGGCAATTGCAGCTTGACCGTCACGACTCCCGGCCGTTTCCATCCCAGGGGATTGAAGACCACAACGGGAACGGCTTCAGGATGCTTGACCTGCGTATCGATCTTCTCGTCTACCGTCCCCAGCGCCCCCGCGCTGATCTCATTCGTCGACCACCGCACCACATCGTAGTCCTTCTGCGCTTCCTTGTAGATGATCCCAATGCCCGACCCCGCATCCAGGTCGTGGAACTGGTTAAACAGCACCTTCTTCCAATCCTCGGTCAGCTCCGCTCCCGGATAGCTCTGCCCATCCAGCCACGCCAGCGAAGCCCACTTCTCCGCGTTCAGCACCTGCTCTTCGCTCTCGCGCATAATGCGCTTGTGGTTGGCCTGCGTGGTAAAGACGCCGCGGTGGTACTCGAGGTAAAGCTCGCTCTTCCAGGTGGGAATATCCACCTTGCGCGCAACCGCCGGCGGCGCCGTGTACCCCTTGGCGATCGATTGATAGTTCCACTCCCGGCTCTCCGGCGCAATCCGCTTCTCGATCGACGAGAAGAACGTCTGCGCCGTGCCGAACTCGTACTTCGCCGTCAAGTGTCCCGGCCCAGCCCAGTGGAAGGCCTCGTCCAGCACGGCCCTCGTCGGTCCGCCGCCGTGGTCGCCGGTGCCATAGAGGTCCATCAATTCCTTTTCGCCTGTTGCCTGCTTGCGGGCCGTGACCAGGTCGGCGCTCAGCCGCACCGGGCTCATGTCGGTGTTGCCGTAGTCGTGCGGAAAGTACGCCAGCACCTTCGACCCGTCCGGCGACTCCCACCAGAACAGCTTGAACGGCAGTTGATTCGTGTCGTTCCAGGTCATCTTCTGCGTCACAAAGTAGTCCACGCCGCTCTTCTTGTAGATCTGCGGCAACTGCCACGTATATCCAAACGAATCCGGGTTCCAGCCGATCCTCACGTCCACGCCGTAGGCCTGCTTGTACCAGCGCTTGCCCACCAGCAACTGCCGCACCAGCGACTCGCCGTCCGGCATGTTCAGGTCCGGCTCCACCCACATGCCGCCCACCACCTCCCAGCGGCCCTCCTTGATGCGCTGCGCGATCTCCGCGTTCATGTCGGGATACTTCTCGGCCAGCCACTCGTTGTAGGCCGCGGCCGACTGCGTGTAGGTGTAGCCGGGGTACTCGAACATCAACTGCAGCGCGGTGCCGAAGGTGCGCTTCACCACGTCCACCGCTTCCGTCCACGGCCATAGCCACGCCGCATCGATGTGCGAGTTTCCGGTGAGGTGCAGCGTGGCCTGCTGCAACAGCGGTTTGAGGGCTTCGAGCTTGGCGTGCGCCGCCTTCAGGCTGGCGTCGAATTTGGCCTGGTCGTGCGCGTCCAGAGCCGCCAGGTCCACGGTGCGCACCGCGCTGTCAATCGTGGCCATCTGCGCCGGGTCGTTGGGCGCCAGCGAAGGAACCAGTTCCGCAGCCGAGAGGAACTCCTGGCGCAGGTCCTCGGGGCTGGGCCGGTCCTCGGGGAACTCCACGCGCAGGGTTGCGCCCTCAAAGCTCTTGGTGTCCACGGTGTGCAGCAGTTTGATGGCTACCGTCACCTTGTCGCCGGGCCTGGCCTGGTCGAACAGAACGATCGGCTCCAGGTCGTCGCCCATGGCCACCCTGCGGCCATTGAAGTAGAGAATCTGCGGCATCGGCCCGTTGGCGTAGGCTCGAAACTGAAACCAGATGCGCGCCCCAGTCAGGTCGTAGCCGTTCAGCGTCTCCGGCACCAGGTAGGTCTGGCGAAACCACACCGCATCGTTGGGAGCCTTGGAGCTTTTGGCGATGGCCTGCCAGGAGCTCTCGTCCAGATTGACGGCCTCGCCGTGGGCCAGATCGCCGCTGTGCAGCTTCCAGGCGCCGTCGGGCAGCGTTTGCAAACTGGAGAGCCGTTCGATCACGGCGCGGGACTCCGGTTGCAGGTTGGCGGCGATCTTGCCGGCTTCCTCAGCGCTCTGGGCCGTGGCGCGGCCCGCAAACAGGAACGCTCCGGCAAAAACCAGCAGGAGAGCAGCAATACGATAACGCAACTTCAGAACGCAAATCATGGTCGAAAAACCTCCGCAGCATAGTAAGGCATCGGAGCGTCTGCTGGCATTTGAAAAAACTACGCACAGGCAAACAATTCCCCCCATTGGAGTTCCGGTGGGCCCTTGCCCGCGCCACCCTATCACCCGCGCGGCGATGCGACCGGGAAGAACTCCCCAGGTCACTTGGCGGGCTGGGCTCGTTCACCGTCCCGGCTCTGTTCCAGGTACTCAACGTATCCAAGCAGCGCCCCCCAATGGTAAAAGCGATCGCTCGAAGAAACGTCGTCTCCCGTGCCTGTGATGGCGTTGTAATTCTCATGCACGTGGCCCTTTTCGGTCCACTCCTTCAGAAACAAGTCATAGGACTTCCGCGCAAACTCCTTGCGCGCCGCCGCGTCGTCGTAGTTACTAAGTCCGAGATAAACAAGATAGTTCATCGGCCCCCAGATCCTGCCCCGCCAGTAATCCTGATCGTGGAATGCCGGATCGTCGCGTGCAATCGAAGGAATAACCCACTCGCCCCAGAATTCCTTGGGGTTGAGCAGATGCTTTTCCATCATCGTCCGGGCCTGGGCAGCCGTCGCCGCATGGGCCAGCATGGGGTAGAAGTTGGTGGGAGAAAGCCGCGGGCTCGCTTGCCCGGTGTGCAGGTCCTTGTTCAGAAAGATGCCCGTGCGCTCATCCCACAGTGTTCCGAGCTTTGCCCGGTAGCGGGCGCCGCGGTCTCGTAGCTCCTTTGCCTCCGCCGTCTTCTCCAGAGTGTCCGCAATCTCCGCCAGCGCGTCGCAGTCCGCTATATACAGGCTCATCAGGCCCACATCGGCAAACTCCAGCACGTGCGATTGCGTGTTATAGGTCGTATCGTCGTACATGGGGCTGTTATCCAGCCCCGACTCCAGGATGGCGCCTGCGCGGGTTCCTCGCGCGCTGTCGTCCAGGTCTGCGGGCTGATTCTCGCCGTCGCTGCCCCACGCCAAGTACCCCTGAATGTCGCGGTGTTCCGCCCACCAGCGGTTCCACTTCAGCAGTGGCTCGAAAGCGTCCTCAATAAACCAGCGGTCGTGAAACTGCTTGTTAAGTCCCAGCACCGTGATAGCTCCCACCGGCGGCTCCGAGCGATCGGAGCTCTTCCACCCACCCGCGCGCGCATAGTTCGGCACAAAGCCATGCGCCGTGGACTCGCGCAGAATCTCGATAGCATTGGCGTAGGCCAGGTCCTTGTCTCCAATCCCCGCCAGCGTCGCCGCAAAAAACGTATCCCAGTCAAACAGCACGTACCCGCCCCAGCCCACGCTCCACACGCGGCTCACCGTGGAAATCACCCTGCGTTTTTCCGGCTCGTAGATCGTGTCCCATCCCAGCGTCGTTTCAATAGCGTCCACAATTGGGCCGTTCTTGCCCGCGTTCGCAATCGACTGCTTGTACGCGGCTTTCTGTCTTGAAACGACCGCTTCGATTTCGGCGAGTGTGCGGCGTTTGCCGGTGCTCACGCCAACGGCCGCACCCGAATGAGTTGCGAAATAAGGTCCGCCGATCGGCAAGTCGACCACGACCTCCGGCAATCGGTCTTGATCTGTTTCGCACGTGCAGTAGATCGGAACGGTCGCTGCGCCAAGCCGCGCCTTAATACGGCCTGGCAGCCGTTGAACCGTTCCAGGGCGGTTCCAAAGATAACTGGCCGAGAAGACCAAGGCAGGCTCATCAAAATCGACTTCTTTTAGCCACTGCACCAGCAGCACCAGGTCTGCACCGTCGTGTGCGCTCTCAATGCGCCACTTGTGCCCATTCCATGCAAAGTCTGCGCTGGTATAGCTTCCATCCCACGAGTGCGGCCCCGGCGTTACAACTTCCGCGCCCTTGTCCAGCCGGCCGATCAGCGCATCTCCCAGAAACGCATCGCCGTACAGAGTACTCTTGTGTTTGACTCCTACGTGAATCGCCAGCCCCTCCGGCAGCAGCACCTGCGTGGCCACGCTGTGTACGTCCCACGTATTCCACCCGCGCGCCAGCCGCTCCTGCACCTGCCCGTAGCTTGCCGAGCGCGGCGCAGCTTCGGACTGATCGCCTGCGATGCGCGATGTGGCCTGAGCAACCGCCTCATGCGGACTCTGCGCATTCAGCGAGAATCCCGCGCACACGAAACCCACTGTTGCAACGACACCCCACTCCCGCCGAATCCTTAGCATTTCTCCCCGCCGGAACGCCGTTCGCTGTTGCTCTCTAATCTCTGACAACTGATCCCTGTTCCCTGATCTCTGATCTCTGATCTCTGACAACTGTCCTAAACCCACCCGCCGTCCACAATGTAACTCTGGTTGGTAATCGCGCTGGAGTCGTCGGCGGCCAGGAACAGCACCAAACGCGCCACGTCCTCCGGAAGGATGTCCCGCTTGAGCGCCTGGTTGGCCATGATTTCCGCCTTGTACTCCGGCGTATACCACAGCCGCTTCTGGCGTTCGGTGACGATGGCGCCGGGCAGCACTGCATTGACGCGGATGCCGTCCGGAGCCAGCTCGTGCGCCAGCGTCCGTGTCAGCCCCACAATGGCCGCCTTGGCCGTGACGTAAAGCGCCGCGCCGGTGGAGGGAATCATCCACGAGATCGAGGACATGTTGATAATGGACCCGCGCCCGGCCCTGCGCATCGCCGGCAGCACCGCCTGAATCATGAAGAACTGCGGCCGCAGGTTCACGGCCATCGACTGGTCCCAGTACTCCGGCGTCACTTCCGAGAGGTTGTGCCGCCCGTCGTTGGCCGCGTTGTTCACCAGCACGTCGACTGTGCCCCATGCCGCCAAAACCTGCTCTACGTTGCGGGTGAGGGCCGCCAGATCGGTCAGGTCGCAATGCAGGTAATGCGACGCGGGGCAGCCTTCCGCCGCGAGACTCTCCACCAGGCGCAGCGCAGGCTCATCCTGTATGTCGAAGAAGGCCACGCGCGCGCCTTGCCGGGCAAAATGAGTCACAATCGACTCGCCAATGCCGGTGGCCCCGCCGGTGACCAGCACCACATGGCCTTGAAGGCTGGGGTAGCTTGCAAAGTGAGATTTGTCGTCTTGCATCTCTTTGCTCCTCACCACTGCTGCGCCAATTCCGCTCAGTACATTTTCATGGAGAGTGTAAGGTCATGGGTGCCCCACCCTCGCTCCGCCGCGGCGGACCGCGGCGGATTTTTGCGGCTAGGGTGGGTTACCACGATGCCCGCATTACAAGTTCTCAATGCAACTCCCTCGGCACCGCATGTCCCCGGCAGCCGAGCAGGAAGTCGAAGTCCGCGCCCCGGTCCGCCTGCAGCACGTGCTTCACATAGAGCGCCTGGTAGCCGCTCTTGAAAGCCGGCTCGGGCGCCACCCATTCCGCGCGGCGCCGCCCCAGTTCCGCCTCATCCACGTCCAGGTGCAGCCGCCGCGCCTCCACGTCCAGCTCGATCCAGTCGCCTTCGCGCACCAGCGCCAGCGGTCCGCCCAGCGCGGCCTCGGGGCACACGTGCAGCACCACTGTCCCATAGGCCGTGCCGCTCATGCGCGCGTCGCTGATGCGCACCATATCGGTGATCCCGCGCGCCAGCAATTTGGGCGGCAGCCCCATGTTGCCCACCTCGGCCATGCCGGGGTATCCCTTTGGCCCGCAGTTCTTGAGCACCATCACGCTCGTCTCGTCGATGGCCAGCTCCGGATCGTCGATCCGCTCCTTGTAGTGCTCGATGCTTTCAAACACCACCGCCTGCCCGCGATGCTTCATCAGGTGCGGCGAGGCGGCTGAGGGCTTCAGCACCGCTCCGTCCGGGCAAAGATTGCCGCGCAGCACGGCCACGCCGCCACTCTCCACCAATGGGTTTTCGTAGTCGCGGATCACCTCGCTGTTCCAGATCGGCGCGTCCTTCACGTTTTCCCCGATCGTCCGCCCGTTCACGGTCAGCGCGTCGCCGTCCAGTTGCCCATGCTCGGCCAGCTTGGCCAGCACCGCCGGCAGCCCGCCTGCATAATAAAAGTCCTCCATCAGGAAGCGCCCCGACGGCTGCAGGTCCAGGATGGTGCGCACTTCGCGGCCATACCTGTCCCAGTCGTCCAGGTTGAGCGGAACCCCCACCCGCCCGGCAAACGCGATCAGGTGAATCACCGCGTTGGTCGAGCCGCCGATGGCCGCATTGGCGCGAATCGCGTTCAAAAAAGCCTCGCGCTTCAGAATCTTCGCAATCCGCAGGTCCTCGTGCGCCATGGCCACAATGCGCCGGCCCGTCTCGTGGGCCAGCACGCCCCGGCGCGAGTCCACGGCCGGGATTGCCGCATTCCCGGGCAGCGATAGCCCCAGCGACTCCACCATGCAGGCCATTGTCGAAGCCGTGCCCATGGTCATGCAGTGGCCGGCCGAGCGGCTCATGCAGCTCTCGGCGTCCAGGAACTCCTGCTCCGTCATCTTGCCGGCCTTCACCGCCTCGCTGAACCGCCAAACCACCGTCCCCGAGCCGATGGCCTCGCCGCGATAGCGCCCGTTCAGCATCGGGCCGCCGGAGAGCACGATGGCCGGCACATCGCAACTGGCCGCGCCCATCACCAGCGAAGGCGTCGTCTTGTCGCAGCCGCACAGCAGCACCACCGCGTCAATCGGGTTGGCCCTGATCGACTCTTCCACATCCATGCTCACCAGGTTGCGGAACATCATCGCCGAGGGCCGCATGTTGGTCTCGCCCATCGACATTACGGGAAACTCCAGCGGAAACCCACCCGCCTCCCACACGCCGTTTTTCACCTTCTGCGCCAGATCGCGAAAGTGCGCGTTGCAGGGGGTCAGTTCCGACCACGTGTTGCAGATGCCGATCACCGGCCGCCCGTCGAACACATCGCCGGGAAACCCCTGGTTGCGCATCCAGCTCCTGTGGATGAACCCATCCCTGTCCTTGCCCCCAAACCACGCCTGCGACCGCAATTTCCCCTTTTCCATCTTCTCCAAGCCCGCCCTCCGGCCGTTCGGCAGTCTTCTGCAGTGCAAACAAAGACACAACGGTCGCCCCCACTATACAACCTGCGCAGGAAATGCGGGGCGATCGGACCAGTTGGCCACCCTTTGCGCGGCGCCAGGAACCGCGAAATGGACCACGATCAGACACGCCAAACCCCAATCCCATCTAGTGGGACAACGTCTCCATCCGACAGGCGCATACTGATGTATAGGCCGCTTGCTGAGGACCAACCCTCCCCTTGGGTTTTCTTGTCTCCATCCCGGCCTTTAAACTTGCAAGAGCATGGAATCCGGGCCGCTCGACCAAGCGGACTGATGCACCAACGTAACGCACTGCGGCGCGGTTTCGAAGGGAGGGCCTTCCCTCGAATCCATGCGATCTCGCAGGTCGTAGACTGCGACACAAGAACAAGGCTCACAGAGAGGGATTTATGGCTGCTGCTGCGCGTTATCCAGGCATTCGTGTTACTGCAAACGGAAACCAGCTCGTCTCCTACCATACGGAGACGCGGATCGCCGACGCAGGCGTGTTTTATCCCATCACGCCTTCCACCGAGGGCGGCGAGCTCTTCCAGCAGGCCTATGCCGAAGGCAACCTTAACGTCTTCGGCCACAACACCATCGCCATCGAAGCCGAAGGCGAGCACGCGGCCCAGGGCGGCGCCATCGCCCACTCGGTGTGCGGCAAGCGCGTGGTCAACTTCACCTCCGGCCAGGGCGTGGTCTACGGCGTCGAGCAGTATTACCACGCGCCGGGCAAGGGCTCCACCATGGTGCTGGAGGTGGCCGCGCGCGCTCTCACCAAGCACGCCCTCAACGTGCACTGCGGCCACGACGACATCTATGGCGCGCTCGACACCGGCTGGATCATGCTCTTCGGCAAGGACGCCCAGCAGGCCGCCGACCAGGCGCTGATTCTGCGCCGAGTGACCGAGCTCTCGCTCACTCCCGGCATGAACATCATGGACGGCTTCCTGACCTCGCACCTGGAGCGCACCTTCTACAAGCACGAGTCGGAGCTGATCCGCGAATACCTCGGCTCTCCCGAAGACATCGTCGACTGCCCCACCGAAAGCCAGCGCGTTCTGTTCGGGCCCACCCGCCGCCGCGTCCCCAAGATGATGGACCTGGCCAACCCCATCCTGCTCGGCCCCGTGCAGAACCAGGAACACTACATGCAGGGCATCGTGGCCCGGCGCAACAACTTCGCCGAGCCCATTCTGCACTTCCTCGAAGACGCCTACAAGGACTTCGCCGAACTGACCGGCCGCAACTACGGCCTCATCTCCGAGTACAAGACCCACGACACCGACACCGTCTTCGTCTCCCTGGGCTCGGCCGCCGAAAACATCGAGGCCGCCGTCGATTACCTGCGCCAGACCCGCGGCGTCACCGTCGGCTCCATCCACGTCAACGTCATTCGCCCCTTCCCTGAGGCCGCCGTCGTAGCCGCGCTCAAGGGCAAGAAGAACGTCATCATTCTGGAGCGCACCGACGAGGCTCTCTCCGGCGACAACCCGCTCGGCCGCGACATCCGCACCGCGCTCTCCAAGGCCATTCAAACCGAAGGCCACGCCGCCGCCGAAGGGCTGCCCGCCCTGGCCATGGACGAAGTGCCCCACATCTACTCCGGCGCCTACGGCCTGGGCTCGCGCGACTTCCGTCCCGAGCACATCATCGGCGCCTACGAGTTCGCCACCGCCGGCCGCGCCCGCCAGGACGGCAAGCGCGCCTCTGACGGCGTCAGCTTCTTCGTCCTCGGCATCGACCACCCCTACGCCGTCGTCGGCGACGAAACCCCGTCGCTGCTCCCCACCGGCGCGGTTGCCGTCCGCTTCCACTCCATCGGCGGCTGGGGCGCCATCACCACCGGCAAAAACCTCGGCGCCATCCTGGGCGACCTCAACGATCTGATCTTTGAACGCGACGGGGAGCGCGACGAACTCGGCAATCCCAAGGAAGTCATCCACGTCAGCGCCAATCCCAAATACGGCTCGGAGAAGAAAGGCGCGCCCACCAGCTACTTCATGGTCGCCGCCAAGGACCGCATCCGCGTCAACTGCGACCTGCGCCACGTCACCGTCGTTCTCTGTTGCGACCCCAAGGCCTTCACCCATTGCAACCCGCTCGATGGCATGGCCGAGGGCGGCTCTCTGGTGTGGGAGTCCGATGAAGAGGGCGAACAGGCCTGGGAGCGGCTCCCAGGGTGGGCCCGCAAGCAGATCATCGATAAGAACATTCGCGTCTTCACCCTGCCCGGCTTTGAGATCGCCAAAAAAGCCACCGACCGCGCCGATCTGCAACTGCGCATGCAGGGCAACGCCTTCCTCGGCGCCTTCTTCGCCGTCAGCAGCCTCCTGACCGAATTCGGCATCACCCAGGAGCAGTACCGCGACGTCGTCCACAAACAATACGTCAAGAAGTTCGGCAAACTCGGTGACGCCGTCGTCCAGTCCAACATGGAAGTCATGATGCAGGGCTTCAGCCAAGTCAAGGAGATCAAGATCGGCGCGCTCGCCGCGGCCGACCGCTCCAGCCTGCGCGGCCAGGCGCTGTTGCCCATCCTCGAACTCGCCACAGCCGGCGGTTCCTGCGGCACCGGCTGCCGTTCCACGCCGCTGCCCGCCGGCCAGGCCGGGCGCACCCCGATTGCCAGCGTCGCCAACTTCGACGCCCAGTTCCGCTCCCACTTCGGCTACAATCAGCCCGCCACGCCGCTCTCGGCCATGGGCGTCATCGCCGCGGCCACCGGCGACACGGCCTCTAAATACGTCGCCCGCCGCGAAACCCCGCTCTTCATCGCCGAGAACTGCACCCAGTGCATGGATTGCATCTCCGTCTGCCCTGACACCGCGCTGCCCAACACCTCGCAGGACCTCAGCACCCTGCTCACCACCGCCGTCTCTTACTACATCGCCGACGCCGCCGATCGCACCAATCTGCTGCACGCGTTGCCGCAGATCGAAAAACTCGCCCGCCAGCGCATGTTGGCCGAGATGAAGACCGGCACGCCACTACCCACCATCCTCCGCGAAGTCACCGACACCATCGACGGTTTCTCCCAGCAATCCAAGCAGCAGTTCTTTGACATCATTGCCAAGGTCCCCATGGCCTACCAGAAGGTGAACGCCATCTTCTCCTCGCCGGAGCGCAAGTCGCCCGGCTCAGGCGGCATCTTCTCCATCTTTGTCAGCGATCTGTGCAAGGGCTGCGCTGCCTGCGTCACCGCCTGCGGCGACCACAACGCGCTCCGCATGGTCGCCGAAACCGAGGAAGTGAATGCCGAGCACGAGACCGGCACCGGCTTTCTTGATCTGCTCCCCGACACCTCGCAGAAGTATCTCGGCCTGTTCAACGCCGCCAACCCGGCCGACTCCAAAACCGCCACGCTGCGCAACATGCTCATGGTGCGCACCAACTACGACGCCCTCGTATCCGGCGACGGCGCCTGCGCCGGCTGCGGTGAAAAGTCAGTCCTGCGCTCCATCGCCGCCGTAACCGAGGCTTACATGCGCCCTGTCTTCCACGCCAAATCCGACCGCTTCGTCTTGAAGGCCGGCGACCTCGAGAAAACCGGCGTTGGCCGCCTCGCCAGGCTCCAGGCCACCAGCCCCGCTGAATACGCCCTGCTGCGTAAGGCAATCGCACATCTCGTCCTCGGCCTCGGCGGCGAAAACGAAGATGACACCCTCGCGCGCATTGCCGCCTATGAAACTGCCAACGGCCTCCTCACCGACGCGCAGTTGGTCGAGGCCCTCGCCGCGGTCCTGCTCACTGAGGCCTTCAACCACAAGAACCTGCAACCGGTCGACGGCCGTCTCGCCAACGGCATGTCCGTCATGGCCATGGCCGCCCACACCGGCTGCAACACCGTCTACGGTTCCACCGCGCCCAACAACCCCCACCCCTACCCGTGGATGAACTCGCTCTTCCAGGACGGCGTCACCGTCGGCTGGCTCATGGGCGAAAGCTTCATCGTCGACCACGCCCGCCGCTCCGTCATTCCCGAGCGCCTGGCTGACATCCTCCTCACGCGAGACGCCGGCGCCTCAGCCGACGGATCTTCATCCTCTGGCGGCAGTGCGGACGTCATCGACGCCGAAGAGTACTACAACCTCTCGCACTTCACCGACGCTCTCATGACCGACCAGGAGATCGTCGAGCTGCCCAAGGTCTGGGTAGTCGGCGGCGACGGCGGCATCGGCGACATCGGCTACCAGAACACCTCCAAGGTCATGCTGCAGAACCGCCCCAACGTCAAGGTCCTCATGCTCGACACCCAGGTCTACTCCAACACCGGCGGCCAGAACTCTGACTCCACGCCCATGCTCGGCGGCGGCGACATGAACACTTTCGGCTCCGCCACCCAGGGCAAGAACACTGAGAAGAAGACTGTGGCTGAAACCTTCCTCGCCGGCCACGGTTCGCCCTTCGTCGCCCAGGTCTCCATGGCCAACGCCCCCAAGCTTTACCGCGCCATCCTCGACGGCCTCGAGTACCGCGGCACCATGTTCCTCCAGGCCTTCACCACTTGCCAGCCCGAGCACGGCGTGGCCGACGACATGGCCCTCCACCAGGCCCAGCGCGTCCGCGACTCCCGCGGCGCGCCCGAGTTCGTCTTCAACCCCCGCCTCGGCGAAACCTATCAGGAGGCCCTCGACCTCAAGGGCAATCCCTCCATCGATCTCGACTGGTACGAGACCAAATCCAAGACCACCGGCGAAACCCAGCGCTACACCGTAGCCCACTGGTGTACCACTGAAGCCCGCTTCCGCAACCACCTCAAGAAGCTCAAGCCCGAAGCCGCGGCCAAGCTCATTCACCTCGACAACATGCTGGTCCGCATCACCCAGCAGGACGTCGTCTACCGCCGCTATCTAACCCCCGGCCACCGCGCCTACATCCCCGACTTCGGCGTCTACATCACCTGGGAAGAAAACGGCAAAGTCGAGTACCGCGCCCTAAGCCGTCAATTAGTAATGTTCTGCGTAGAGCGCCGCAAAGCCTGGCGCATGTTGCAATCGAAGGCAGGAATCGTCAACAAGGAATACGCCGCCCAGCGCGCCATCCTAGCCGAAGTAGACGCCGGCAAAATCCCGTTGGACGAGTTCCTGACCCACGCCCACGAAATCCTAAGAGAGCGTGTCTCCGGCGGCGTCCTGGCCAAGGCGTAGATGCCCCTTTGTCAAGGATGCAATCCAGGGCCTCAAGGACATTGACTGGGTACTCGACACCCAGTCAATGTCCTTTCCGGATGTTGCCAATGCTTCAGTTGATTGATATACAATCAGGTGCTTAGCAGCTGATTCGCGTCGACAGCGCGGGGCGTGCCCAAGGGGCTGCCGACGGTAGCTTCTCTGCCAGATGGGATGGGCTATCAAAGTGCAACAACAGGAATTCCTGAAGCCGATACTTCGCGGCGAACGCTTTGAAGGCCACACTGTGCCCTTGGAACTTCTTAAGGACTTCTCTGCCCTCGAGGAAATGCTCGTCGAAGTCGCTAAATGGAAGTTCAAACAAGAACACCCCAACCGCGAGAGAACCCAGCGGAATTTTGCGAATGGCATAGAACTCCAACTCGCTGGCGTCGAGGATGGAAGCGCAAAACTGGCGATCGTAATCGCATTTTCTTCCACCCTTCTTTTTCCTCCAGATAACGTAAAATACTTTGAACAAGCTCGGACGGAAATCGTGAATGCAATCGCGTTTTCAGTAGATGATCGTCCACAGGTGTTGCCGCCCAGATATCTTAGCTATTTCGACCGTTTCGGGCGAAGCCTTCGAAGCGGGGAGTCAATCGAGTTTCCGCGTGAGCATGCGCCCGTCTCTCTTAACCCAGAAACTCGAAAGAAGCTGATTCGTTCAGCGCAGGTTGAAACCTGGACGGAAGAGTGTGCATTGCGAGCCAGAATCTACGAGGCGGACCAAGCTCACGACAGTTTTGAATTTGAACTGAGCGATGGTACGCGAGCCAAGGCTCCATTGGATGACAGGTATCGGGACGCTGTCCTGGATGCTATGAAAGGCTACCATCGCGGGGCCTTTGTTCTTATTCAAGGTGTTGTCCAAAGGGATCGCGCAGATCGTCTCAAGGGATTTGAATCAATTGAACATGTGACCCCGCTTGATCCCCTGGACGTGACCTTGCGACTGGAACAAATCGCTGTACTGAAGGACGGTTGGCTTGATGGCAAAGGCAATGCTCCAGATAAGGACAAGATAGCTTGGCTGGCGGATATGTTCGATGCGCATTTCGACGGAGATCTACCGCTGCCATATCTGTACCCGACCGCCGAAGGTGGAGTTCAAGCTGAGTGGACTATGAATGACTGGGAGGTTTCGCTTGAGATTGACCTTGAAACCAAGCAGGCCGAATATCAAGCACTGAATCTGAAAGACGATTCCTGCTCGCAGTTCACATTTACACTGGACAATCGAGAAGGCTGGAGCAATCTCAATGAGGCGCTAAAACAGCTTGATGCCCAAACGGTCGAGGAGAAGTCGAGTGGACTCTGAGACCAAGTTGCTCCGTCAGATTCATCCTACATTTGTGCAGAATGGAAGGCCGACTTCCCAGGCATTTCGGCCAACCCCAAAGGATGAGAACCAACTCTCTGTCTATAACGGTGCAATGATTACTGCCACAGCGTCCTGGCACTATTACACCGAGACCCTCAGCCTTGAGTCTGCTGGTGTGATGGCACTTAATCACGGCGAGTGCGCGGGTCAGCAATTGAAAGTGATTGAAGATGGTGTTCCTATTCCCGCACATTGTTACGTTGATTTTTCCGGGGTGAGTAAGCCCCTGGACAGTGCCAGGTTCTCTGATCGCTCTACGCGGCGGTCTCCATGCTGGATTTGTTGATCTGTGTGGCGTTGCGGGGCTCCCTGTAGTAGCGGAGAATAATTCTCAGTTTGTGCGGGAGCATCG
>Ga0224558_1002269_pt1 | contig 18062 bp, 14 predicted proteins | sample 714S32024metaG_FD_180682 | JGI IMG/M metagenome (GOLD analysis project Ga0224558, IMG submission 180682) | Peat soil microbial communities from Stordalen Mire, Sweden - 717 S3 20-24 | ecosystem: Environmental > Terrestrial > Soil > Wetlands > Peat | place: Sweden: Norrbotten County, Stordalen...
ACGGGACTGGGCGATGCTGCTTAGATCGGAATGCTGTTGCTGGGTGAGTAAGATTTCGCTGCCACTGGCCATGACAGCTTTGATGCTAACGGCCTAGTAATGGTTACTCTGCGACAGGCCACTAGTACGCCTCACAGGGGATTCCTCTTGCGAAATCCAAAATGTCAGAAATGCCGCGCTTGATACGCGAAGCGGAGATAACTCGCCACCTTGTGTTTAGGAATCGCCTTGCGCTGGCCAGGGATTCCGTCCGTGAAACGGGGTTCCGACCGGATCGTCGACCAGGACTAAGCCGCTGGCGCAGCGGACGCTTCGCGTCGCCCGCTAGTGTCCGTCTTGTGCTTTCGGCTTCTCCAGTGTGATGTCATGTTTGGCTTGGCATTCGGTTGACGGATCGAACGCCGCGACACCCTCGAACTCATCCTTCGAAGCGTGAAACTCAAGTGGAGGTCTCTGCACACGGGCGGGAAGTCCGGCGAACTTCACCTTCCCATCTGAGTTGGTTCCGGCTTCGAGATCGAGTCTGCGCATTCCGCCAAAACCATACGCAATATGAACCTTGACCGTGGCCGCGTAAACGGGTTTGCCGTCCGCGCCCATAACTGTAAGGTCGAGGGAACAGGGACCTGCACCGCCTTGTATGACGGGAACTTTTTCGTTGTGCGATTGCGCTTCAGAAAGCAGAGGGACTGCGATGACGATGGAGCACAGAATACGAAAAATTCTGTTCATATCCTTACAATTATACGAGTGCAGCGAAGAGACATTGGGCGGTAATGCGAGAGATGCCTTGGAATTGGATAAACATTTGGGATGTGCCCGTGAATGCTGATGAGCGCATAGGCTGCCTCAAAGTGTGCAATATTGCACGGACTGCGCCGTGCGCCCCGCGCTACGCTTCACCCTTCTTGGAACCATAGATGAGAAAGGGGCCTGTGGGATAGGCCTCTCCCCAGTCGCAAGAGCGGAAAACAGGAGGAGGATTTATGTCTCGTTTGCGGATGTTGCAAGTTTGGATGGCGACGGTGGTGCTGTGTGCCGGATTGGCTGTTGTGCCGGGCGTGGCTGCGGGCAACACCCAAACCTTTACCGGAAAGGTAAGCGATGCCATGTGCGGCGCTAAACACACGGAGGGTGGGATTGCGCCCGCAGCCTGCGTTCGTGTCTGCGTGCAGAAAGGCGCTAAGTACGCTTTGGTAGTTGGCGACAAGGTTTATACCCTCGATACCTCGGATCAAGCCGCGCTAGACAAACTGAACGGTCTGGCTTGGGAGCAGGCCAAAGTTACCGGCACAGCCACCGGAGATACCATTTCAGTGAAGTCGGTGACTGCCGCCAAGTAGGAGGGGGGATGGCGGCTTCGGGTCGCATGGCGAAGGCTACCTGCGAGCCCTCAGCAAAGGTAAACTAGCGTTTTATGCGCAAGCGCCTAATCACGCCGATTCCGCAGGATGATCCGTCTCTCGACGAAGGCTGGCTCGATCTCGACGATGCAGCCGTGGTCGAGATCACATCGGAAGAGAAGGAATATCCGGTCGAGTCTGCGCTGGTCTTAGGAGAAATGCGGGGCTGGCGTGCCGCCGATTCTGGCACTCAAACCATCCGGCTAATCTTCGATGAGCCGCAAAGACTCACACGCATCGCGCTCGTCTTCGAAGAAACCGAGACAGAGCGTACCCAAGAGTTCGTCTTGCGATGGTCTTCGGATGGCGGACGCTCGTTTCGAGAAATTGTGCGCCAGCAGTGGAATTTCAGTCCCCCTAAAACAATACGCGAGGTCGAGGAGTATAGGGTCGAACTCTCCGATGTTAGCGTTCTTGAATTGGTCATCGTGCCCGACATCAGCGGAGGAGCGGCTCGTGCCTCGCTCCGGAGTCTGCGCCTGTTTTGATTCTGGCGCGTCAGCGCCGACATGCCGCTACTTGGCAGCAGCGACCTTCCTTGGTGCGACTCGATCAGAGTCCTTACGAATCTTTTTTCGGGCACGCTTTTGAGCCAAAGCCTGTTTCACTCGGCGTCTCTCGCCGGGCTTCAAATAGTAGGAGTGACGCTTCACATCCTTGATAATGTCTTCCGTCATGACCTTGCGCTTGAACCGCCGCAGGGCGTTCTCCAATGACTCGCCTTCTTGCAGTCGAACTTCTGCCATCCTCATCACCTCCAAGCCAGCTAAATGAACCTGTTTCGAGCTTACTCCCTTTGTGTTGCATTCCGTCGAACCGACCGCCAAGTCCGCCATCTGGTTCGCTAAACGTCCTTCAGTTGTTCCTCATCCAGCCCGAAATAGTGCCCCAGTTCATGGATGACGGTCAGGCGGATTTGTGCGCGGACTTCGGCCTCAGTCTATCCCTCACAACATCGTGTGTTGAGAGGCGCGGCTCGGCGGTCGTCAGCGCGGATGCAGGATAGCCGAATCACGGCGAAGAGAATGGGCTGTTGGCGAATCGAGGATAGTCGGAAATCGTACCAGCAGATGACGCTGGCTGAAAAGATATGGCTAAGCATCATCTGGCGTAGGCAGTGGCCCAAACTCCTGTGGATGCGCGGATACATAAGCAAACAGCAAGCCCGCGAGGTCGTGGGGGTAGGAGACAAATTCTTGGTCTAAAGGCTCCAGCTTCTCAAGTACTTCGTCTGGGAAATCGGCCGCAGCCGAACGAATCGCTTCCCGCGACCGGGGTAATCCGGAAGGAAATGCAGCCGCGATAGCACGCTTACAGATGCCAGCGGTTTCTGGAGCGCCGATAGTTTCGAGGGCTTCCACAACGAACGGCGCAGATTCCGCGCTGCTGTTGAGGAAATATTGGGAGAAGCCTCCGTTATTGACTTCTGATTCGACTGCCCAGATGGCAGAGAAGACCCTTTGCGGGAGGGATTGCCGGGCGAAATCTTCCTTCCCAAATCTCGTCTTCTCCGACTCTGACAAACGGATCAAGATGTGGTTTTTGGTCATCCTAGTCTCCCCCCTGCGAGCCACTTCTCCACTTCTGACTGCACCGAGAATCCCTTGCGCGGGGCGCTCCGGAAGCGATCTTCAAGGCTATACGCATTTACTTCCAGCGGTATCGCTTCGTAGCTCCCACCGCTCAGGAATCCACGCACGTAAAGTTCAGAAAACCGTGGAATCCCAAGCTGCCGATACTGTTCCACGTGGACGAGTTCGTGAAATAGCAGCCCATCGGAGAAGGGCTCGTGCGACACCACAACATCAGAGAACGTGATCGCTCCCATAGTTGACTGGTCGGGCAGATTGTTGAAACCCAAGTTTCTCATCATCGGGTAGAAATCCGGGTTGGCAACTCGCTCTCCTTGCTGCACGAGCAGACGGGTGCCATCCAGAATTTGCGGCGAAAAGAATCCCCACATGGCAGCCCTCTGCTGTGCAGATAGTGCGATTGCACGTGGGGCGTACCTCTCGCGTTGGGTTGCGATGTATTGGGCGACGAGGCCCGCGACTTGGGCGACCTTTTCGGGCGTCAACTTAGGGGTTGCCATCTGGTACCGCCTCCAACGACGCAAAGCAAGATGCCGCCAACGAGCCCCTCGCAGAGGACAATTAGAACGGTCGCAGTTGGAAATTGACAACGACCTGCGTTTCCACTTCCACGGGCTCATTGTTCAGCATATAGGGCTTGTAGCGCCATTGCTGCACGGCTCCGATTGCCGCCCCGATCGTGGCACCTTTCGCCACGTATCCGTTCTTCTTGACGGAAGACGATGGCTTCTAGTATTTGGACATTAAAGTGGTAGAAGCCAAGCCAAAAGCACTCCCGCCAGTCGGGAACGAGGACGCCCTTCTCCTCAATGTTTGGGCCCTGGAAGACAGCAGTTCCGGCGAGTTGCTTGGACGGTCGGCCATCACCTTCGAGTGAGCCAATCGTCACAGTAGTCGGGGCAACAGCCGTGCTATACGTAGACGAATCGAAACAACCCACGCGTCGAGAGGAGAGATGGCAATGCGGCGAAGCATTTCCTTCACGTTGAATGGCAAGCCGGTGCAACTGACCGTCGACGATGACCGCATGCTTCTCTGGGTGTTGCGTTATGAGCTCGGGCTCACCGGTACAAAGTTCGGCTGTGGCGCCGCCCTGTGCGGATCTTGCACCGTAATCGTGAACGACGAGGCTGTGCCGTCGTGCGTAACCCCGGTTAAAGAGATTGCCGGAAAGCACGTGCTGACCATCGAGGGTTTGAGCAGGGAGGGGCACCTGCACCCTATCCAGGAAGCCTTCCTCAATCACCACGCCTTCCAGTGCGGCTACTGCACGCCGGGGATGATTGTCAAAGCCTATGCGCTCCTCCTCAAGAGAGCGCACCCAACCCGGGAAGAAATTATCCGGTACCTCGACGATAACCTCTGCCGCTGCGGATCTCACACGCGCATCGTGGATGCCATCTTGGAGGCAGCAGGCTCGACGAAAGGAGTCGCCTAATGCACGGGGACGATTGGGATGAAACCGTCGAGATTGCTGCCGACGTCGGCGCCGGAGTCAGTCGGCGCGAGTTTCTCCAACTGGCAGGTGCCGGGCTCTTCATCTTCTTCGCCACCGATCCGATGGCCGCTTTCCAGGAACCGTCACGTCTTCCGGGACAACCCAGTTACCCTACCGATTTCAACGCCTATCTTCGCATCGGCGGCGACGGCCGGGTGACCTGTTTCGTCGGCAAGGTGGAATTGGGGCAGGGGTCGAAGACCGCTCTGGCACAACTGGTTGCCGAAGAACTCGACGTCTCCTTCGATTCGGTGGACATGGTCATGGGCGACACCGACCTGTGCCCCTGGGATATGGGCACTTTCGGTTCGCTCACCATTCGGCAGTTCGGGCCCGTATTGCGGGCTGCGGCTGCCGAGGCCCGAGCCGTGCTGTTGCAGATGTCCGCTGATTACCTCCATCTGTCCTCGGTGGATCACTTGCGCGTGAAGGATGGCGTGGTGACGTTTGCACAGGACGAGCACAAGCGTGTCTCCTACGCCAGGTTGGTTGAAGGTAAGCGGATCGAACGCCATCTCGAAAAGGTGCCCGTGAAGCCCGTCTCGGCCTTCACCGTCATCGGAAAGGCACAGCGGCGCAAAGATGCTCTGGAAAAGGTGACTGGTAAAGCCCGATACGCCGCAGATATGACTCCGCCGGGCACGCTGCACGCGCGCCTGCTCAGGCCGCCGGCGCACGGCGCCACACTGAAGGAGCTCGACACTGCAGCCACCGAGAAAGTTCCCGGCGTCCGTGTTATTCGCGACGGCGAAATGATTGCCGTGCTCCACGAGCAACCCGACATCGCCGACCGGGCGTTGGGACTCATCCGAGCTCGATTCGAAGCTCCCCAGCCAAGTGAGGATGATCACACGATTTTCGACCACCTGCTCAAAGCCGCGGCGCCGCTGCAGATGGTGGGCGAGAAAGGAAGCCTGGCGGAAGGAGAAAAACTCGCCACGCGTGTCGTCGAAGAAACTTATCTGAACAGCTACGTGGCCCATGCCGCCATGGAGACACACTCCGCAGTCGCCACCATCGAAGACGGCAAGTTGACGGTGTGGGCGAGCACGCAGACCCCCTTCTCCGTCCGCCAGCAGCTCGCGCAAGCCGTCGGCTTCGCGCCGGAAAACGTGCGGGTCATCACTCCTTACGTAGGTGGAGGGTTCGGCGGCAAAAGCGCCTCCCGACAAGCCATGGAAGCGGCACGCCTGGCCAAGATCACTGGTAAGCCAGTGCAGGTGGTCTGGGACCGTGCCGAGGAGTTTTTCTACGACACTTTCCGGCCCGCTGCCGTCGTGAAAATCCGCTCCGGACTAGACGACGCCGGGAAGCTCCTGCTCTGGGATTACCGTGTGTATTGCGCCGGCGAGCGCGAGGCCCAGCTGTTCTATGACATCCCTCATCAACGCACGCAATCATCCGGCGGGTGGAGCGGGGAAAACCCTCCCGGGCTGCACCCCTTCGCGGTCGGGCCATGGCGGGCGCCCTCGGTAAATACCAACACGTTCGCCCGCGAATCGCACATCGACACCCTCGCCAGCAAACTGGGCCGGGACCCGCTTGAATTCCGCCTCTCACACCTGAGCGATCCCCGCATGAGGCGTGTGCTGCTAGCGGCGACTGGGCAGTTCGGCTGGAAGCCGGCATCGGCACCGAGTGGTCGCGGCTTCGGCCTCGCCTGCGCCATTTACTCGGGCACGTACGTCGCGACGGTGGCCGAGGTCGCGGTCAACAAAAGCACCGGGAATGTAGACGTGAAGCGGGTCGTCTGCGCCCAGGATCAGGGCGTTACTGTGAATCCCGACGGCTCGCGCCAGCAGATGGAAGGCAGTATCACGATGGGCCTGGGTTACACTCTCGCAGAAGAAGTACGCTTCAAGGATGGTGCCGTGCTCGACCGCAACTTCGACACTTATCAGATCCCGCGCTTTTCCTGGTTGCCCAGGATCGAGACCATCCTGATCGAGAATCCGGAAACGCCCGCCTCGGGTTGCGGGGAGCCGCCGATCGTCACCACGGGAGCAGTTGTGGCCAATGCCATCTTCGACGCCACCGGCGCTCGCCTGCGGCAACTTCCCATGACCCCGGCGCGCCTCAAAGCCGCCTTGCTGCTGGGCTGATGGGATAGGGAAAGACCTCTGCGTCTTTCAAGCCCCCCAAAAAACGTGCGGACCGCGTTGCGCCAGACGGGAGCGCGGGATTGGCGGCGGTCGCACCGCTGCTGTGCACCGACTAACAAATCTCAACTGGTGAAATAATGGCTCCCTTCAGTTACGCGAAGTTCCCAGTCCCCCATTTAACAAAATTTTAATCACGACCGGCATGGTTTGGCTTGTAGCCGCAAATCCGCTCACCTTACAATCACGCATGGAGTTCTTCCAACTTCATCATCCGCTAAACGTGATCGTGCTGTGTGATCGCAAGAGCTGCGAGCAGGTGGCCGACTACTTGGAAGTGGACGATCACGGTCACGAATACCGTGTTTGCGCTTCGCACACGGACAGCAAGACGCATGCTTCGCGGTTGCCAACACGGAAACCAAGTCCTGATCTTCCCTTTCGAAGCCGACCTGCTGCTTGGACCGTGGGCGGCACCCCTGCGCCCAGCGAGTTGTAGAGTGTGCTAGGAAGAACACACAAACGAAAGCGCCCCAGACTCCGGTTAGAGTCATGGGACGCTCGTTCGAACAGCCCTCCCCCGAAAACTGCTCCATCTCAGGTTTCTTTTGAAGATGCGCCAAAGCTCTCTGGGCATCGTAAAGACGATTCCCGTATAGGGAATGTCAGGAAGGGCCGCCTCCTGATACTCCAGCCATTCAAGTGTAGCCCGATATCCGCAACTGGCGCAGAATCGCGATTTGCACCTGCGGTAGCAACGTTTTTCTTCATTATCGGAGGCGTATACGTCTTGGGCTGGGACTCGACGCGCTCCAGAATCGCCTGCCACATCAGCGTCTCGGCATCAATCGCGAGGTCCGCAGCCGGTGCTGAGGAGAATGCAGCAAGAGCGTGATTACTGTACGCCGCAAACGCTCCCGCTGAATTCACCGTTCCATCGTCCGCTCACCCCAAACGGACTGTTGGGATCGGTCCAAAGGATGAATGGGCCTTCGATCTCCAGATTTCCCGAAGCAGACGCGAATCTACCCGTTCCTTTCACAACATTCGCAGTCGCCTTATAGCTACCCAACAATTTCCCGGCAGGCCAGATCACGACGGCCTTAGGGACTTTGTAGGTGAAACTGTCCGAACAGTCATTCGGTCCGCCCCACGCAGGCCCAGACGTCAAGCAGACCCTATACTTCCCACCTCTAAAGATCGAAACCGGTCCGTGTGGGTGTTCAGTCCCATCGTTGCCCGACAAGCCGCCTTGGAGGAACTCGCCGTCAAGGTTGACAAAGATCGGGCCGCCCCATGTGTCTGTAGGCTCGAACTGATTTGAAGTGGGCAGGCTGCCTTGCACGAACGCGTGAAATGCCTTGCAGCTCTGCCAGCTCTGCTGCGCCTGTACCTGTGAACCAGGCGCAATGGGAAGGACGAGTGCGAGTGCTAAAGCGAACACGAAGGTCAATGCAACAACGCTTTTCCGTTTCATGGTCAAACTCCCTCAAGTTAGATTTCGTCGATTTCTTTGATCCTGCATACTGATGTTTCTTGTGCGAGCTTTGCACGCGCCAAGCGTTTTTGAAATGAACAGGGTCTGACCATTGCATGAAATCTCCCTGAATGTGCCCGCTGCGGAGAAACGCCGCAATACCCGCATGGCGTCGCAATCACAGTCTTTTCAATAACTTTGTGCTAGAGTTTGCTCTTAGTAGGACGGCTCCATGCCTGTTCCTGTCCAATCCCCACAGCGAGTTTGTTTTCGCGACTTCGAGCTGGACCTAACCTCGGGTGAACTCAAAAAAGACGGTCAGAAAGTCCCTCTCCCGCCCAAAGCCTTCGAGGTACTCCGCTGCCTGGTTGAACATCCCGGAGAGGTGGTCACACGGGAGGATCTGCGTGCCCGCTTGTGGGCCGCAGACACATTCGTCGAGTTCGACGACAGTCTGAACCACGCGGTCAAGAAACTCCGGAAGGCACTGGGCGACTCGGCCGAGAATCCCGAGTTCATTGAAACTTTGCCCCGCCACGGGTATCGTTTCGTCGCCCGCACGAATGGGGACAGCTTTCCGGAAAGTGCCCCGAAACCGAAGCGGCGCTATGCCGTTCCAATCCTCGTTTCCTCGTTTGCATTGTTGGCACTCATGGCAGCGCTGGTCGCCTACGACGTCGGCGGCTTGCGGCGGCGACTATGGGGTCGCACAGCCGACCCGCCGATTCGGTCTCTGGCCGTGCTCCCGCTGTCCAATCTGACTGGCGATTCGCAGCAGGACTACTTTGTCGACGGAATGACCGACGCTTTGATTACGGACCTGGCCAAGATTCGGACGCTGAAAGTGATCTCCCGCACTTCGGTCATGCGGTACAAGGGGACCAACAAGTCGCTGCGGGAGATCGCGCAAGCGTTAGGAGTCGACGGCATCCTCGAAGGGTCTGTGCAGCGCTCCGGAGGCCGAGTGCGCATCACGACACAGCTCATCCGGGCGGCGACCGACACGCATTTGTGGGCAGAAAGCTATGAACGCGACTCGCGCGATGTGCTCACTTTGCAGGGCGAGGTAGCCCGATCAGTGGCGCGGGAGATCAACGTCGCGCTGACACCGGAAGAATCCAGTCACCTGTCCCCCGCCCGTCCAGTTGATCCTGAGGCTTACGAGGCCTACCTCAAGGGCCGGTCACATTGGTATTGGCTTTCTCGCGAGCATCTGGACACCGCTCTTGAATACTTTCAGCTTGTTCTGAAAAAGGATCCTAACTACGCCCTCGCCTATGTGGGCGTCGCCAACGTCTGGATGATGCGCGGAGATTCCGGTTGGATTCCGCCCGGCGAAGCGTTCCCGAAAGCGAAAGCGTCCGTCTCAAGAGCTTTGGAACTCGACGACTCGCTTGCCGAAGCCCACATTACTCTTGCCAACATAGAGAGCCTCTACGATCACGACTGGTCCGCTGCCGAGCGCGAGTTCCGGCGTGGCATCGAGCTCAACCCGAACAGTGCCGATGGCCATTTCATGTATGCCGACTTTCTGATCTCCATGAAACGCGCGGACGAATGGAGCAGAGAGATTCACAGAACGCTGGATTTGGACCCCTTCAATCCATTTTTTCAGTGTTTCTACGGCTGGCAACTGATATACATGCAGCGATACGACGAGGCCATCGCACAACTAAGCAAGGTTCTCGCCACGGAACCTGACTTTTCGTCGGCGCACATGGGCCTTTGGGGCGCCTACTACAAGAAGGGAATGTATGACGAGGCCATGGCAGAAGCCATCAAGTTTTTTGTAGTTTTGCACGATGGTGAAGTGGCGGACGTACTGACGCACGGCTACACCGAGGGTGGGTACACCCGAGCCATGCATCTAGGAGCGGAGGTATTGGCAGGGCACTCCAAGCGCTCACACGTTCCTGCCGTTCGTATTGCACGGTTGTACGCGCACGCCGGGGACAAGGATGAAGTCCTGCGATGGCTCAGCAAAGCCTACAAGGATCGGGAATCCCCCTTGCTTCATCTCGGCGTGGCCTGGGATTGGGACTTCCTGAGAAACGACCCACGCTTTCAAGATCTTCTGCGCGGCATGAGGTTCCCAGCCTGAGTTGCAAAATCAGGGGACGTAAAGGAACGATGAGCAGGGACGTGTAGTATCTCGTGATAGAGAGACTTGGGGACAGATCCAATCCGAGGCTGAGTGCCCTCTAGCGGAGCTACGGTCGGGCATTCGCGAAAGATTGTTACCTGTTCCTTTGCGTTGACTTGTCTTGCGGTCGAGCCTACGATTTGCGTCAGAGGGCAGGGGAAGGGAGTATTTTCCCCATGGCGAACTACGCAGTCGGCCAAGATCAGGTGGTTGACCAGAAGCTAGGCCACTACCGCATCGTCGAGAAGATCGGCGCCGGCGGCATGGGCGAAGTCTACCGCGCCCGCGACGAGCACCTCGCCCGTGATGTTGCCATCAAAATCCTTCCGCCCGGTACGCTCATCAACGAATCGGCCCGCAAGCACTTCCACAGAGAAGCTCTGATTCTCTCGCAACTCAATCACCCCAATGTCGCCACTATTCATGACTTCGATACTCAACAGGGCGTGGACTTCTTGGTGATGGAGTACATCCCCGGAATCACACTCAGCGAGAAGATAGCTGCCGGACCACTGCCGGAGAAGGAGGTTCTCCGCCTGGGCGTGCAACTTGCAGAAGGTTTGGCGGCGGCCCATGAGCATGGAGTCGTTCATCGCGATCTAAAGCCTGGCAACTTGCGGGTGACGAGCGACGGTCGACTGAAGATTCTGGACTTCGGACTCGCGAAGCTGTGGCGTCCTGTCGCGGACTCTGTTCCGACAGAGAGTCTCAGCGAGACACAAGCATTGGCCGGGACTCTGGCCTATATGGCACCGGAGCAGTTGTTGGGCGGAAAGCTTGACGCTCGCACTGATATTCACGCTGCTGGCTCCGTACTGTATGAGATGTCCACGGGACGGCATCCCTTCGCTGACGCGGAACGCTCGCAACTGATTGGCGCGATTCTGCAGCGTTCTCCAATGCCGCCCACTGTGCTGAACGCCGAACTATCTCCAGAACTGGAGAGGATCGTGGGGAAGTGCCTGGAGAAGGATGCGGACAACCGCTACCAATCCGCTAAAGAGCTGGCTGTGGATTTGCGACGGCTGCTCACACCGAGCACAGTCACGCGCCCAATCCCGCACCGAAAGTTCGGTGCGGGCAAGAGAATATCGCTTGCCGCGGCGTTCTCGGTCGCGGTGTTGCTCACGCTAATTCTGGGGCTGAACACCGGCGGCATCCGAGACAAGCTGTTCGGCAGAACGGCTCATGCTCCCATCCGTTCCCTGGCGGTTTTGCCCTTGTTGAATCTTTCTGGCGATCCTGAACAAGAATACTTTGCCGACGGCATGACCGAAGCACTGATTACCGATCTCTCCAAGATCCGGGCCTTGAAGGTGATCTCGCGAACCTCGGTCATGCAGTTCAAGGATGCAAAAAAACCGCTGCCCGAAATCGCGCAAGCCTTAGGAGTGGATGGCATCCTGGAGGGTTCCGTGCAGCGTTCCGGTGGACGAGTGCGAATTACGGCGCAGCTCATCCGCGCCGCCACCGACACTCATCTCTGGGCCGAAAGTTACGAACGCGACACCCGCGACGTGCTGACCTTGCAGGCCGAGGTGGCGCAGGCCATTGCCCGCGAGATAAGAGTTGCCGTCTCGCCCGAAGAGACAAAGACTGTGGGCCGCGCCAGCCCAGTCAACCCCGAGGCCTACGAGGCTTACCTGAAGGGGCAGTCGCACTGGTACCATCTCTCACGCGAACACCTCGACGCGGCTCTTGGGTACTTTCAACTGGCCCTGGAGAAGGACCCCAACTATGCACGCGCCTATGTGGGCGTCGCCAACGTCTGGCTCGAGCGAGGCGACGCCGGGTCCATGCCGCCCAGCGAAGCGATACCGCAGGCCAAGGCCGCCATCTCAAAAGCCTTGGCGCTCGACGAAACGCTCTCTGAAGCCCATATCGCCCTCGCCAATATTGTGGGGCCCTATGACCACGATTGGTCCACGGCCGAGCGTGAATTTCGGCGGGGTATTGAGCTTAACCCCAACAGTGCGGACGGCCACTTTATGTATGCGGATTTTCTGATCTCGATGGGACGTACACAGGAGTGGAACACCGAAATTCAGCGCGCGCTGGAACTGGACCCCTTCAACCCCTTTTTCCCGTGCTTCTACGGTTGGCACCTGGTGTACGTGCACCGGTATGACGAGGCGATCTCGCAGTTGCACAAAGTTCTGGCAACGGAACCAGATTTTTCGTCGGCGCACATGGGGCTTTGGGGCGCCCTCTACAAAATGGGAAGGCACAAGGAAGCTTTGGTGGAAGCCAAGAAGTTCTTCGCGGTGCTCGGCGACCATGAAGTCGAGGACGCCCTGTCGCGCGGCTATGTGGCTGGCGGATACACCCAAGCGATGCATCTTGGGGCAGAGGCGCTGGCAGCGCGGTCCACGCGGACCCATATTCCGGGCGTACGCATTGCGCGATTGTATGCTCACGCGGGAGAGAAAGATCAAGTCATGAAATGGCTCGAGAAAGCCTACCAACAGGGCGAAATTCCTTTGAGTCATCTCAACGTGGCCTGGGATTGGGATAACCTGCGGGACGACCCGCGCTTCCAGGATTTGCTGCGCCGCATGAACTTCCCGCAATAGGCTCGTCGTCTTACTGCCTCTTCCCTCGAGAGGATTCATTACACCGACCCGGATGTTCCCGCCCCTGAAGCAAGCCAAAGCCGAGTACGCGAAACTGCAATAGCTGGGGAGAGTCCCGCCCAGTCGCTTCCTGTTTAGCGGTAGGTGTTGATAACAGGCGTCTCTCACAATGTCGGCGGTGTCAAGGTGTTTTCGAGCACACGGGGCCTGCACTCCGAGAAGTGCGATTTCGCTCCGATGTTTGGCTCCACCTTGATGCACGGCACGCCATCGATCTTCTTGGCGTGCTTTTCATGGAAGGTGAGCTAGACGGCTAGACGTTGGCTTCTCTGACTTGGGTCTGTTCGGCTGGCGCGGGCTTGGAGGACATCAGCGAGGCGCATCTGTTGGAAGTCCGACGCGACGGAGCAAATCCTGAAAGCGAGGATCAGAGCGAATGGAATCTCAGAAGGGATATGCCTTGAGCATGGCAACAGCGTCGCGCTCGCGGTAGGCGGTTGCAAGCCAGTTGAACGCTTGATCCTTATCTCCAAGTCCGACATACGTCAGTGCTATCCCTTGCGCGCCGGCCTGCGTCCGAGCGTGGTGCGCGACTTGGGTTGCCAGCATACTCTGTGCTTCGTTTCTCTTGCCGGCGACAGCGTATGCGTAACCGAGCCAGATGCTATAGCCCTCCTTGTTGCCGGGTATGAGGGCCACGCCTTTCTGCAATTCGGCAACTGCCTGCTCGTACTCTCGCTTCTCAAGTAGCGCCAATCCCAGCATGCTGTGTGCGCCTGAGTAATTCGGATCTAGTTCCAGCACTTTGTGGTATTGCTCGATCGCCTCATCGTAGTGACGCGCCCAGTAATAAGCTCGGCCAAAATCCACACCGACACGCAACGAGATTGGATCGAGTTCGTACGCCTTCTTGATCTCGTCGATCGCTTCCTCTGACCGACCGATTTCAGAAAGCAAGGCGGAATACCACTGGTGTGCAGCGGCCGAGTTTGGGTCCTGTGTTACTGCCGCCTGGTATAGCTTCGCAGCCCCGGCGAAATTCCACTCGTATTCTGCCATGATGCCGGCCAATGCCAACCGACCATCTAATAGCGAATTATTGAGAGCGAGCGATTTCTCGGCGAACTCTTTTGCCTTGGGCTTGGCCTCCGTTTCTGGCAAAACACCATAATTGCCCAAGAAGATGTAGGCATAAGCAAGGGAAGCATACGCCTGCGCGTAATTTGGATCGAGTTCAATGGCCCTTTCCAAGTACTGGCGGGCATTGGTTGCCGCAGTCCCGGTGCCGCGAGTGAGCCAGTAGCGTCCTCGCAGGTAGGCCTCTCGCGCCTCCGGATTAACCGGCCGTGCATTTTCAAGCCTGGCCCGAACGACCGGGGACATTTCTATACCTAGCGAACCAGCTATGTGGTCCGCAACATCCTGGTGGATGGAGGCAGCTTCCGGCGGGTTGATATCGTAGGCTTCCGCCCAGAGATGCGTCTGGTCGCTGACCCGAATAAGCTGCACCGTTACCCTTAACCTGGGTGACGCCTGGCGCAGACTTCCTTCAATGACGTAATCAACCCCGAGTTCGCGACCCATCTCGGCGATGGTCTTCGTAGTTTTCTTGTATCGACTCGTCGACGTGCGTGCTATGAGTCCCAAGCGATCGGGGTTCATGCGACCGAGTTCCGTAATGATCTCCTCCGTGATGCCGTCGCTGAGGTAGTCCAACTCCTCGGTTCCCGTCAGATTGTCCAACGGCAGAACAGCGAGCACAGGGCGCCGGGATTGGCCTTGTCCTTTTAGTCCATAGTTCCAAAGGACATACACAGCCACTGATGCAATCACAAGAGTGGCGACCGCTATCCATTTGTACTTTGAGGCGAACCCTCCCCGTTCTGGAGGGGCCACAACTGCTTGCGCCTGCGTATGCGGCTCAACGGGTGCTACAAAGCGGTATCCCTTACGGGGCAGGGTCTCAATGAACTGGGGATTCTCGGCCGAGTCGCCCAAGACCTGCCGTAGTTTATTGACGGCATGGTTCAGGTTGTCATCGAACTCAACGAACGTGTCCGCTGGCCATAACTGGGCACGCAACTCTTCCCGCGTGACCACGTCGCCGGGACGTTCAGCCAGGGCCCGAAGGATCTCGAACGCCTTCGGAGGCAAGGCCACTTTCTCGCCATCTTTGTGGAGTTCCCCTGACGTGAGGTCTAACTCGAACTTGCAAAAACGGAGTCGCATTGGGAGCGGAACCGACACGGGCAAAGCGCCTCCAAGGGGCTCACAATTTAGCACGAAACGATTGAAAAGACTGTGATTACGCTCACGGGGCGGGGTTGTTGCGTTTCTCAGCTACTGGGCTATTCATCCACATTTCATGCATTTTTCAGACGGCGTTCATTGCAAGCGCGTCCACCGGCATGAGATGGAACGCTATGAGTCAAGTCTCCGCTCTCCCAGGCAGGAGTTTTCTGCGCTTCAGTATGGACGATGATCGCGGCTCGTGCTGCGGAATTGCGAACGGCTTATCCGACTCAACCTGAATCTTGCGAATAAGGAGGAAATCACGACCAAATGGCGAATTCCAAAGATCTCGGTCAGATCGTGGGAGACGCCTGGAGCGGAGGTGGCTGCCAGCACAAAAGTGCCTGGGTGCTCCATGGCTACCATTGCCAGAGCGTGGGTGTTCACCACTAGTCGTCGAAGGGGGTGGGCACATTCCCAGCAACGGGTGCGGCTGGTCGGGACAACCGCGCAGCAACACTGATTTTGCATTTGCCCTGTGGGGGCCCTGGCAACGGGGCCCCGTGGGCAACATTCAATGCAGGAGGCGGAGGGTCACATTGTCCGCCTGATTCCGCGAGCGAAGGACTAAGGACTAAGGACTGGCGTTGTTTTCTTCCTCCCAGTTCGTCGTTTCTTCAATAGTGAGGGCCCGCTAGAAGCAGGTAAAGAACATATCAGGAGGTTGTCATGTCGACACGCACACCACGACAAAAGTTTTTTGCCCTGTTCTCATTCGTCAGCGTTGTTTTATTGCTCGCAGTTCATCCGCTCCAGGCCGAGACAGTAACCACTACGGTCAGCGCCGGGACCGAACCACTTGCCGTAGCCGTCAATCCGGTGACCAACAAAATCTACGTGGCGAACAACAGCAGCAACAACGTTACGGTGATTGACGGAGCGACCAACTCGACCAGCACGATCAACGCCGGGACCGCGCCCCGCTTCGTGGCTGTCAACCCCGTGACCAACAAAATCTATGTCGCCAACGCTGGCAGCAACACTGTCACGGTGATTGACGGAGCGACCAACTCGACCACTACGGTCAGCGTCGGGACCTCACCTTACGCCGTAGCGGTGAACCCGGTCACCAACAAAATCTATGTTACCAACAGTGGCAGCAACAACGTCACGGTAATTGACGGGGCGACCAAAAGGACCATCACGGTCAGCGCCGGGGCCCAGCCCGAGCTCGTGGCCGTTAATCCGCTAACCAACAGAATCTACGTGGCCAATTTCAATAGCAGCAACGTGACCGTAATTGACGGGGCGACGAACAAGAGCGAGACCACGGTCGGCGCCGGGACCGAACCATATGCGGTGGACGTCAACCCGGTGACCAACAAAATCTACGTGAGCAACTGGGGCAGCGCCAGCGTGACGGTGATTGACGGAGCGACCAACTCGACCACCACGGTCGGTGCCGGAACCCACCCACTCGCGGTGGCCGTCAACCCCGTGACCAACAAAATCTACGTGGCCAACGGCAGTGACAATGTAATGGTGATTGACGGAGCAACCAACTCCACCACCACCGTCGGCGTCGGGAGCGACCCCCTCAGCGTAACCGTCAACCCTGTAACCAACAGAATCTACGTGGCCAACTTTGTCAGCGCCAACGTCACGGTGATTGACGGGGCGACCAACTCGACCAGCACGGTCAGCACTGGGAGCGGGGGCGGACCTTACGCTGTGGCCGTCAACCCTGTGACCAACAAAATCTACGTGCCGAACTTCTACAGCAACAGCGTCACAGTGATCGACGGAGCGACGAACTCGACGACCACCATCCCCGTCGTCGCCTTCCCCGAGGCCGTGGCGGTGAACCCGGTGAGCAACAAAATCTACGTGGTCAACGACACCAGCGACGAGGTCACTGTGATCGACGGAGCGACCAACACAACTCAGACTGTGAGCGTAGGAAGCGAATCCTTGGCCGTGGCCGTCAACCCAGTCACCAACAAGATCTACGTGGCCAACTGCGAGCATAGCTGTGGCAGTGGCGGGAGCGGCAGCATCACGGTAATTGACGGAGCGACCAACTCGACCACAGCTGTCTACACTTACATGCCCCGTGACGTGGCCGTCAACCCGGTGACCAACAAAATCTACGCCGCCAATTTCGACACGAACGAGGTCACGGTGATTGACGGAGTCACCAACTCGACCACCTCGGTCCCCGTGGGGACAGAACCCTTACACATGGCCGTCAACCCGGTGACCAACAAAATCTACGTAAGCAACTACGGCACAGCCGACGTCACGGTGATTGACGGAGCCACCAACTCGACCACCACGGTCAGTTCCGTTGATTCTGGCTTGGTGGTGGTTAACCCTGTCACGAACAAAATCTACGTGGCCGGGGGCACCGGCCTTACGGTGATTGACGGAGCGACCAACTCCACCACCACGGTCTCCGCCGGGACGTATGAATCCGGCATCGCCGTCAGCCCCGTGACCAACAAGATCTACGTATCCAACCGATACAGCGGCACAGTCACGGTGATTGACGGAGCGACCAACTCCACCACCACGGTCAGCACCGGCTACAGTAGCTACCCTTACGCCGTGGCCGTTAACCCCGTGACCAACAAAGTCTACGTGACCAACAACCCAGGCGCCACCGTCACGGTGATTGACGGAGCGACCAACTCAATGACGAGCGTCCCTGCCGGTGGAGACGGCTGGGGCGTAGCCGTCAACCCAGTGACTAACAAGATCTATGTGACGAACGAATACAGCAAGACCGTGACGGTGATTACCGAGCAGCAGGTGCAGCCGAGTCCGCTCGTCACCGCCATCGCCCCGCTGACCAACAACCAAACGATAAGCTCCACGCCAACCTTCAACTTCACCGCGACCAGTTCGTTCAGCCCATATGCCCCGACGCCGCAGGCCGTGAGGTACCAGTTGGACACTTGGCAGATCCCGTGGCTTCCCGCCTCGGGCACGGCGCCGAACTTCAGCGGCACAACGCCAACCTTGTCATTGGGAACACACATCCTG
>Ga0224558_1002272_pt1 | contig 18048 bp, 12 predicted proteins | sample 714S32024metaG_FD_180682 | JGI IMG/M metagenome (GOLD analysis project Ga0224558, IMG submission 180682) | Peat soil microbial communities from Stordalen Mire, Sweden - 717 S3 20-24 | ecosystem: Environmental > Terrestrial > Soil > Wetlands > Peat | place: Sweden: Norrbotten County, Stordalen...
GAAATGAGGACTGTTTTGGGAAGCACGACCTCGCCAAAGAACCATTCCAATTGCTTTCTCGTGCATTTGTCGCGCTCCATGAGGCCGCCGTGGTGGGGCAGGACAAGTACTTCGCACTCAATTCGCTTTGGGATGCGCCTGTAAATCCCTTCCCACGCTTCGATGGTCGCGTCGGCTCCGAAGATCACATCCTTGTTCTTCTCGTAAGTGACCACCAGCACACCGCTCGTCGCATTGGCATGCTGGCTCTTGCTCCTTTTCGGCTTGCTTGCTGGTGTGGCCCCCGCTGGCAAAGCGGCGCCAACTCCAGCGCGTGCCTGGACCTGCTGATTGAGAATCATGGTGGGCGATAGACAAGTCACACGGATGTCTGCCTCTTTATCAGCGAAAGCCTGGCCGCCTTCGAGCCGGCGCGGCATCCATCGGGACGCCAACTCTGCGGCTTTACTGCTGGCGAAGGGCGGGTTGCTCTTGGACCCGCGTGGCTGCAACTGGCCGGAGAAAAGAGCATATAACTCGATTTGTGTGGGTGGTTGGTCGATCAAAAACCATACCTCGCGCTTCGGCATGGCAGCTTGACCAGGTTCCGGCAGCGGATTCCAATAAGCCGGTGGGACCAAATCCCGGTATCTGAAGTCGTAGTCGCTCAGTATTCTTACCGTTCCACCGGCATGATCCTTGTGGTTGTGCGACACGAAGACACAATCCAGCCAACGCACGTGCTTCTGCACAACCTGCGATGAAATGAGGCCGGACGGTCCACAATCAATGACAAAACCTCGCCCGTCCCCATAGGTCACGACGCACGAAGACCCTTGCCCGACATCCAGAAAATGAAAAGTGCAGCCTCGCTTCATTCCGCTTCCTCACGCGACCAAAAGTCCACTTGCACCGGTTCGTTGGCACGCGGAAGCGCGTTCCAATGGCGACGAATATCCTTCCGGGTTACTTCGATGGGAGGCAATTCCGCGATGTGTTGCAAGGAGATGAGTTTCTTGTTCTGCGAGTGGTACTGGGCCAATGCGGAAAAGCGCGTCCCTTTAGTCAGCACGGCGAATTCCGGCGGTGCTTGGTGAAGCGCCACTCGGATTCGCGTGCCGTCTTCCCACCGTACCCGCCGGGATTCTCCAAATGTGCCTTCTTCAATCCGGCCAATGCGATGGATAGTGAACGGGGTGTTGGTTTCAAACGCGTTTAAATCCAAATACTTCGACAGCATTTCATACAACCTCAAATCATCCTTCTGGAATTGGTGATCCGCCATCAACCTTAGCCTCTGGTAGGCACCGTGGATTCGCCCGGAGAAATCTTCAAGAGCACTTCGCACCGTTCGACCGGAACCTGTAATCTGCGGACTGAACCCTTCAATCCACAATCGTTTTTCGGACTTACAGAAAATGCTCGACAGGAGCCCGAGTTCAACCCTGGTAGGATTCACTTGGTAATGAGAAGTTCCGCAGGATATCGCACGGACTGCTGTAAGGGAGCCATTCCACTCGTGTGTCAGGCCAACTCGAATAACGTGTGATGCATGAAGAATCACTCTGGCCTTGTCCAGTATCGGCTCCCAAGTGTCTTCATCAATTCGCCTTTGCAGCAGACGTTGGAGCGATGTTGCGCAAGCTGCGATGAAATCTATCATTTTACGACAGGCCGCCCCCTGTTGGGTTTGCTCCGGCGTTTTGAGACCTGTGCGCTCTCTCACAGGAGCACGATCAAGCCCCAAGACATAAAGGCTGGCGCGTGTGAAAGGTTTACTGACCTGCGGCCTCAGGATAACAGCCGACCGAAAAGGTGATTTGTTGATGAGGGGAAAGAGTTGACTTGGACGGCTAACGAGCGCGGTCGGAAAGCCAAAATGCACGGAACTGGGAATACTCGCCAGGCACTTGTCCAAGTCGGATGGGTTCCAATGTGCCAATTCCGGGTATGGCTCGCCAGCAAGAGACCTGAAGCCAAAAGGGCGCGAAATCTTCCCGTTGCGGCTCGCCAGCGCGATAGTCCGTGAAGGAGACCGGATAAACCACCTCTGGCAGTAGTTCTCAAGATGTCCGTCAAATTCGGGGAAATTACCCAAGTAGGCCTCGGTGGAATTGAAGGCCATTGAGGCTACCTCAGAGCTGTCTATGCTTTGGTGGGAGACACTGGGAGTCATAATCGAAATGTGTTCTACTTTGCAGAATGATCAGAGCCAGGCAAAAGGCCTTTATGGCATTCCCGAATTGTTCTTATGAAACGGTCTGCCTCGATTAATGGCTTGGCGAAAAGTCTGTCTTCAACAATGCCGTGTTCGCGTTGTAGTGTTGCCAGAATGTCGGCGGTCAGATTCCCGCTCAGTATCAAAATAGGCCAACTTCGTCCCAGTTTGTCCTGAATTTGGTTCAGCAACCACAACCCGAGTTTGGGGCCTCGGTGCTTTTGTGGCACGGTGGATGAATTTCCTGGCGGCAGCCAGAGGTCCAGAACCACGGTTCCCGGCTTCGCCTCGATTTCGTCGAGACATTGCAACGCTTGGCTCACCGTGGTGATGGGAATTATTGAAAAGCGTGCATCTTCGAGCTCGTCCCTCAGACCGTCGAAGAGATCGATTTCGTCCTCGATCCAGTATAGCAATGGTGGCTTTTTATCACTCATACGGATTCCTGGTTTTCAGGCCTGTTCGGCAGTTCCACAATGAACTTAACCCAGCACCCGCTGTACCGTACTGGGCTGGGGAGGTTGCGGTTCGGCCCGGGGATGTCACATTCAGCCCAGATTCTGCCATTATGGGCCTGAACAATATCACGGCAGATGGCCAGCCCCAAACCGGTACCCGGGATAACCCTGTTGATATCCTCAACCTGAGATTGAACGTAGGGGAGGAAAATACGCTCCAAGTCTTCTTCGGGAATACCCAGGCCGAAATCCTTGATAACAAAACGTAGTCCTGGAGATGGCAATCCCCAGTCTTCGTCGGTTTCGGGATTACACTCACGCCCCTCGTAAAAGACTGGATAACCGCCCTGGGCATATTTGACGGCATTGTCGATGAGATTCTCAAACAGCTCCGTCAGGGCCCTTGCGTCGCAGACCGCCGTGGTTTGAGGCAACGAGTCATATCCGCGAAATTCAATCTGGCGCGGCCTTCCAGTGGTACGAAGTTGGCTGGCAGTTTGCTCCAATATGTAGCCCGGTGCCGCCTGCACAAAATGGTACTGCCGCCGTAATTGCGCCTTGCCCGCGACGCGAACCCTGCTGGTGAAACGCTGGATGATCCGCGCTGCATCCTCAGCCGATAGTAGCATGGTACTGAGGCGGGTTCTTGTTTCCTCGACAGTGCGGTTGGCACGCGTGATCCATCGCAGTCGGTCAAGGATCAACCCTACCGGCCTGCTTAAGGAATGCTTGGCATGCCCGATGAATATTTCCAGCCTTCGTTCGCGCTCCTCCAGTTCAGCGAGGTGGTGTAGATGCGCCAAGATCTGGAGGATTTCTTCAACGAACTGCGTCAATTGTCTTTCAGTATGGCTGTTTAGAGTAGTGCCCGTCGGGGCCGCAAACACAATCACCTCGGTGGGATCGAAACTTCGGGGAAAGACCCGATGCACGACTCCCGCCATCCCCTGCAAGGCTATCAGCATCTGTTCCCTAACCAGTGCGCTTCGATCCGCTGCCACCACGTTGGAGGCTCCGGTTTCGAGATCCAACGAAAAAGGCAAGTGGGATTCCCTGGACGGAATCCTGCGCTCATATCGAGTTGGTACCGCCGGATCCACAGTCTCCATTGGGGTGCGAGTGTAAAGGGCCACCCCTCCAACTCCGGCAACATTCAAGAATCGTTGGAATTGCTCTGGCAGGGCGTCTAGGAATGACTCCACGGTCACTGGCTCACCGCTTGCCTGCCTTTCGCTCAGGCGTCTTACTTCACTGATAACATCTGCTCCTTGCTGCAAACGCATTCTCTCTTCACGTCTGCTCTTATACAGTTCAGCCAAGTCGCCGGAGAGGCGTTCGAGCAATCCACTGGATTCCTGGAGTTTTTGAGGAGAGAAGGCGGCAATGGACAAGAATGCCTTCTCAAATGCCTTCCGCATAGGAGTATCGGGCTGGGTATGGCTTTCTATGGATTCGATTGTCATCCCCTCAGTCCCTTCTTCAATCCAGGCAAAACAGGAAATGACCGCATAAAGAAACTCGTCATCCCGAACGGGCACCGAGAGTTCGATCAATCCCAGCGGACAAATGCTGAGTTGGGGCCGCACCTGTATGTTGCGGCGCACGTGGTCTAGCTTTCCCGTGATGAAGTGATGGCAGTGAGCGCACGTCACTTCATGAAGTTCGACTAGGGCGCAGAAGTTGCCTTTGTTGGCTCTGGCGCTCATTGCGTCGGGATCACGCGACGCCCCGATGGAGTAAATGTCAAGGTATGTGGCGAAATCGTGAATGCGAATCTGGCGTCGGAGATTGGATTCGCAGCCGTCTGCGAGTAGCTGAAGGATTTGGCGGGCGGGCGTTAGTTCAATATCCTCGTTGACCTTCAACTGCGCTATGTGGCTCGTTGGTGGAGTCAGCCCGACCTGTGGTCTTGGAGGCGTCCTATCGAAGGCGGCAAACAGTCCCTGCAACCCTCTTGAGATGTCTTCGTATGGATTGGCGTTGATGTCGCGGTATTCCGTGAACTCAAAAGAAACCGCGCCCTTGAACCCACTGACAGTCAGTATTTCTTTGACTGACGGCGCATATTGGGAAATCGGGAGTTGGCTGCCGTCCGCGTTGAAGACCATTGGTTTGAGGTGAACATGCGCGGCCAAAGGCGCAAGACTCGTAAGACCCTCCTGCCAATAGCCGCGGGCCATCGCTCCTACATCCGGGCAAGCGCGTACGTTTCTTAACCCGATGTCAGAGATCACGCTGCGAAGAAGTTCTGTATCCTCCTTCCTTCGCAGGCTGTGTGGATGGTTCTCAACGGCAAAAACGACAGGATCGTTTGCGTGTTGCTGTGCGATCCTGAGCAATCGCTCCTTCAGCACCGCAGCCCGCTCCGCCGTGAGAGGTCGGTGTCCCGAGTTGATGCGGATGACGGGACACCCCAAGACGGTGCAATGCTTGACCCATTTGGCCAAGCGCAAAGAATCCCTCTCAACCGAGGACTCATCATCGGAGGTCAGGTCGTTCACGGCCGCAACGCACACCACTTTGACCCCTACGTCATCGCACGCTTCACGGATCCGGCGCGCATAGGCCAAGTCCACGTCTGGTGACAAGAAATCGGCAGCGTAGTCGCCTTCGTAGAATTCGATGAATTCCACTCCGAAAGTGTCCCGAGCCAAGCGCGGAAACTTTTCCGCATTCAACTGCGAGATATGCGGGTTCAAGAACTCAGCATGCAGGCTCCACGAACTGAGGGCGATCTCGATCATGAGTTCAACCAGCCGCCCGATCCACCTCCGGTGGCCGGGGCCAAGACGTTGTCGGGTTTGTCGGCGGACACCGCACTCCGTTTGTTCGCAGACGTCAGATCGCCGAGTCCGGTTTCCGGTTCCATGTTCCGCTAAGGTTGGGCAGGTGGTGGCGTCTGCTCCGGTTTCTTCTCACGCTGCGGGACGCGTTCGGCGTGGCTGGCACGCCAGGTTTCGTTTGGCCGCAGATTGGAGATGGCAGATTTCAAATTCATTCGCGGCGGTGGCGTCCAGCGGGGCGCGACAACGTCGAATGACGAATTTCGAGTGGCGAACCTGGCGAAGTCCGAAAGCCGAGTCTCTTGATGAGCGAAGGCTTCAGGTACTCCCGAGTGGGGACAAAAGACAGACCCGGTTGAGGTAAACTCGGTATCGGCCGGGTTCGAGTGTGACCCTTGTCGTCGCCAACGAACTGAATCCCCATCGTGTTTCATTGTCTCTCTGCGAGCAGAACAGCCTCGTGAACTGGCGCGTTTGTAGCAACTTGGGCCAAAGCCGTCAACAGGAATTCGACACAGGAACTCGACATTTCTTGGGGAACGGCTGGGTAGATCGTGACCCCCTGGGGTGAAGATCAAAGTGTTGAGCAAACGCCGTCAGGATGAGCTGCTCCGGCTCCTCGGGAGAAGTCGGAGCAGCGGTGCGCGCCGTCCCCTAACTTGCGCCACTCTCACCGGAGAACCACTCCCTGGATTCCGGCCCGCCACATGCATTGTCTCCTAGAACTCCAGCACGCGGCGCCGCTCATCCAGGCGCCGTATCGTCGTCTCCAACTGCTCCGGGGAGAACACCGAGGGGGAAAAGCTGAAATTGAGAAAGCTGAAAGCAGAAATGGAGTTAGAGGACTACGAGACCACGGACCACTGACCACAAGACTACGGGACTACAGGAGGAAGGGGCAAGATGCTGAAAAGTTGAAAGTAGAAAGCTGAAAATAGAAGGGGGAGGACGGGATCAGGTGTTGACGGCCTTGGAGACGGACTTAGTCAAGGCGGTCGTTTTCCGGGGGCGGCGTGTCGGGTATCCGCTTCAGTGGCGCGGTGTTTCAAGTTCTCCAATCGTCACCGGGCATAATACGCCGCATGAACTCATCGAACAACGGCACGGTGAAAGCGGTATCCCCGTGACTGGGACTCCAGACCATGCCTTTGGCGATCAGTTGATTTCTGGTTGGTCCCAAAGAGGTAACTTGCCGGTCAAGTGTTTCAGCGATATCCCCGGAGCGGTGTGGCCCAGGACCGAGCTCGGCCATCGCTCTCAAATATTTCTTTTCGACGGGAGTCAGCCGGTCAAACCGGACGCGGAAGAAACTTTCGTCAAGTGCAGCAACGGCTGCCGCTGATGCCCGGGCGACATCCTTGCGCCTGATCGGTGACGCCGCAGCCGTATCCCAGGTGTGTTTGCCCCATTCCTGTAAGAAATACGGGTACCCGCGGGTTTCTTTAAGAATTTGATCCAAGGCGTCTTCGTCCACTTCAACATCTTGGTCGGCGGCAGGTTTGCTGATCGCGGTTTTGGCAGCGGGCGGAAGGAGGGCTCCGATCTCGGGGAATTGGAAAAGCCGTTCGGCATAGGATTTGGCTTGGCCCATCCGTCCCCTGAGCTGAGGCAACCCCGCGCCAACCAGCACTACCGGGAGGCGGCGTTGGGCGATCCGGTGCAACGCCATAATGAGTGCCGCCAGTTCTTTTTCCTGCACGTACTGCAGTTCGTCAACGAACAACACCAGCGCGGTGTCGGCTTTTCTTGCGGCCGCTCCGGCGGCTTCCAGCAGGTCTTGCAAGTCATGCTCCAGATCGGCGTTGTCAGCAAGCCCCGGCTCAGGGTCGAAATCAAGGCCCACTTCGATGTCCTGGTATTTCACTTTTAAGGCCTTGGCGAAACCAGCAAGTGCTCTCAAGCCGCGTTGGGCGAGATCTTTGGCCTTCTCGTTGCGCGACAGGCGCAGCAAAGCTTGGCGTAACTGGGGTGCCAAAAGGGCCGGCAAGGAACGGCCTTCCGGGGCCTCGATCCTGATCGTTTGGACTCCCGCCGCCTCAGCATCGTCCCGTATGCGGTCGAGCAACACGGTCTTACCAACTCCCCTCAGCCCCACCATCAAGACGCTCTTAGCCGGCAAGCCACGGCGTACCCTTGCTATCACCACGCGGACAGTCTCGCGTATTTCATCTCGTCCAGCCAGTTCGGGCGGCGGTGTCCCGGCGCCTGGCGAAAACGGGTTTGTAACCGGATTCATGCGCCGGAAGTTATAGCAATCTTAGCTAGTTTACAACATTTATATAAACTGCCTAATTACTATCAAATTCAGGCCGCGCGGTGGACTGCCCAAGCGCGAGCGCCGCAAGGAGCGGGTAGAAGGTTCCGGCGACCAGGCCAAAGAACACCCCGGTCCCGACAGCCTGAGCCGCCGCGGACATCCACTTCTCCGAGAGAGCCGGCAGGGGCAAGGGAATCGCTCCGCGCCTAGGCCAGGGGCGTGGGGAGGTGTCGGAACGGTGAATTTGGGAAAGCGGAAACTGGAGTTAGTATTCAGGCCAGCGTAACAACGCCTAGCTTCCCTTGCTTTTGATATCGTAGCACCGTCAGCGCAACTGAACCTGTTTCAGGAACTGCGGGCACAGCCTCGAGCACTGCATCGCTGTCGGCCCCAGAAAGCTTATCCCGCCATCCGGGGCACACAGCCACACTTCGTTGGCGCCGGCGTCAAAGTAAAGGTTAGCCTTCTCCTGCATTTCACCCTCGGTGTTGCTCGGCGAGAGCACTTCGACGCAAATCTCCGGCGCGCACGGAAAGCAAACCTCCTCCCCCAGTTCCTTGAGGCATTTGGGCGAGGCCCAAGCAACGTCCGCCGCTTTTACGCCATCGGCAGTCGAGATCGGGCACTCCGTCAGAACGCGCCCCTTCGGCATCAGATTCCCGAGCAAGCGAGCGATTTCAGCTTGGAAAGTCCCCTGTCGCGGGGCAGGAGGAGGGCTCATAATAATATGTCCGTAGCGGTCGGTCTCGATGCGGCCTTCGATCCTGGCCACCTCCCGGTCGGCTAGCAACTCAGCCCACCGGCGCAAGTTGAGACCCCGCTGTTTCTCGTGGACCGGCAATTCGAGCGTCAACATCGCCATGCCACCATTCTATTCGACCCGGCCGGCTCAGTCAATCGGTGAAGGGGTCCATGAGATTGTCATGTTTCCACCGGACGCTGCATAAGTGGCTAAATCGGCGCCACCACGGCTATGTCGACGTCCCCGGCGCTCAAGCCAGATTCCGGTAAATCGCAGGTCAGGGTCGCGTCATCTTATTTTTCGATCAGCAGAGAGAACGAAACGCGCTGCTGCCAGGGTGGTGCGGAGGTCGGCCCTCCATTGGTGGTGTTTGAAATACCAGTCGCAGGTCAAGCCCGGCAGGCCGCCCCAGCCGACGAGCCTGGCTTGTGGGCCGACTGAAGCGTCAGCAGCGGCTTTGTTCTTTACTTAAGGAAATTCTGGTAAAGGTTTCATTTTCTACGGATAATGCCCGGCATGAGCTGTTCGCGTGCCTTGATTGCCTGCGTCCTCGCACTCCTGTCTTTGGCCGCTCGTCAGCCTTCCTCAGCCGCGGAGCAACCCGCCGATACGAACGCGGCCTGGATGGCCGAGCATTACACCAAATATGAACACCGGATCCCCATGCGCGATAGCGTCCGCCTCTTCACTTGCGTCTATATCCCCAAGGACGCCTCCGAGACCTGGCCGATCCTCCTCACCCGCACGCCCTATGCGCTGAAGCCCTACGGTGTGGACAATTACACCGACGCCAGCGCGTCGTTTAAGATTCTGGCGCACGATCGGTTTATCCTCGTGGCCCAGGATGTCCGCGGGCGCTACGGCTCGGAAGGTGAATACGTGCACGTCCGGTCGTATGACCCTGCCAAGACCGCGAAGGAACCAGACGAGAGCACCGACACCTTCGACACCATCGACTGGTTGGTAAAGAACGTCCCCAATAACAACGGCAAGGTCGGCATCTTCGGCATTTCGTACGCCGGATTTTACGCGGCGATGGGAATGATCGACTCTCATCCCGCGCTGAAGGCGGCCTCACCCCAAGCCCCGATCTCGGACTGGTTCATGGGCGACGACCTCCATCACAACGGGGCGTTGTTCCTCGCCCAGAATTTCGGTTTCTTCTATTACTTCTCGCAGAAGCTTGAGGATGCCCTGCACGAAAACTCCAAGCCGTTCAATTTCAACACACCGGACGGATACGAGTTCTTCCTGGGCATGGGCCCGCTGGCCAACTCGGACAAGGTCTTGTTAAAGGGGCGCTCGCCGGAGTGGAATGAGTTTCTGCAGCACCCCAACTATGACGCCTTCTGGCAGGCGCGCAACACCCGGCCGCATCTCAAAAATGTGCACTGTGCCGTCATGACCGTCGGCGGGTGGTTCGATGCCGAGGATTTATTCGGGGCCCTGGAAACCTATCGGTGGACCGAACGGCAGAATCCCGGCATCACGAACATTCTGGTCATGGGGCCGTGGGCCCATGGCGGGTGGGGGCGCGAGGCCGGCGATGCACTGGGTGATATCAGCTTTCACGCGAAGACGGCGGAGTTTTATCGCGAGAAGATTGAGTTGCCCTTCTTTCGCCATTTTCTCAAAGGCGACACCAATTATACGGCGATCGAGGCGCAAGTTTTCGAGACGGGCGCCAACCAGTGGCGGCGCTTCGAGACGTGGCCTCCCCGGCAGGTGGTGGCGCGCATGCTTTATTTGCACGCCGGCGGCGCCCTCGACTTCAATCCACCCGACGGGGCTGCGGAGGCATTCGATGAGTATGTGAGCGACCCTGCCAAACCGGTTCCCGTTAGCCTCGAACCCAGCACCTCGTATCCCCGCTCTTATCCCGTCCAGGATCAGCGCTTCGCCGCCTCCCGCCCGGACGTCCTGGTCTATAAGACCGAACCTTTGGAGGATGACCTCACCTTCGCCGGACCGCTGCGAGCCACTCTGCACGTCTCCACCACGGGCACCGACGCCGACTGGGTGGTCAAACTCGCTGATGTCTATCCTGGGGACTTTCCTGACCCGAACCCGAACCCGGCCCATGTTCGCATGGGGGGGTATGAGCAGCTTGTGCGCGGCGACGTATTCCGCGGCAAGTTTCGCAACAGCTTCGAGAAGCCCGAGCCGTTCGAACCGGGCAAGGTCAGCAAAGTCGAGTTCATCATGCCGGACATTTTCCACACGTTCCGCCGCGGCCACCGCGTCATGATTCAAGTGCAGAGCACCTGGTTCCCTCTGGTGGACCGCAATCCCCAAACCTTTGTGAACATCCCCACCGCCAGCGAGGCGGATTTCCACAAAGCGACGCATCGGATCTACCGCTCCGGCAATGCTGCCTCATCCCTCACCGTCCAGGTCCTTTCGCGCCCGTGACGGTCGGAAAGGGTCTTTCGGTGTTGACGGGGCGGCGGGAGCCGCTAAACCTCTGGTGTCAAGCCCATGCTGAAAAACAGGCACCCCATGACGCCACGCACCCTCGCAACGCAGACCCTCTTTCCGGCATTACTAGCTACGTTGATCGTACGGTCTCTCGGGGCATTGAATGAGCCGACCGTCCTGCTTGCCGCGGAGCCGCCAGCGGCGTCCGCACCGCGAGAGAAGTGGATACTGCACACGGCCGACACCCGGCTGGCGGTGGGGGTCAGTTCCGACCAGCAGCTCTGTATCTATGAGCTCAGCGGGCCGGACGGCTGGAATTGGACGAAGTCGCCATCGGTTTTTCCGTTGCTTGGCCGGGTGGAGGTCGCCGGCGCGCCTTTCACCCCGGCATGGACCTACAGCCAGGGGAGCGTGGACACGAGTGACGGGATCAAGTTGACGGTGGTTTTCACTTGCGCAAATCCGGCCCTGGAACTGAGGTCAGTTTGGCAGGCTTATGAAGGGCCCGGCCCGGTGCACCTTGCCATGTTCATCGTTAACAAGTCGGACAAGACCGTGACGATCTATGAGCAGGAAAGCCTGGATGTTCAGGTTTCGGGTCCGGGTCAGGATACGAGCGCCTGGTACATCAATGATGATGGCTCGAGTCCGGACGCCACCGGCGTGTACCACGATCGGCTGGGCGAGAACTACCGCAAGGACCTCGGCATCTCGGAAAGCCAGGACTATATTCCGTTCACGGTGATCGATGCGGGCGGCGCGCGGGGCGTTTACTTTGGGTGGGAGTGGAGCGTAGGGCGCATGGCTATCTCGGCCCACAACGCCCCGGCAGGCGCCCGTGTAAAAGCGGGCAGCGGCGACAATTTCAGGACTGATCTGGACGCCGGCGAGACGTTCGAGGTGCCGCCAGGTTTCCTGGGCGCATACCAGGGTGACCTGGATGATGCCGCCAACAGCCTCCACCGATACCTGTTCAATCATTCGGTGCCTGCATTGCTGAGGAAAGATTCCAGTCGTCCGAAGGTGGAATGGAACGCCTTTGCCGCGACCGGACAGGGGCAGGGAAGCTGGCAGCCCACGGAGACCAAGTATTATCCGCTGATCGACAACATTGCGCCGCTGGGGTTCGAGGACGTGGTCATCGATATCAACTGGTGGAACGGCGACACCACGCATAAACCGCATCCGCCGGTCGGACACGCGACGTTTTGGCCCAGGGGCATGCTCGCGGCGCGCGATTATGCGCACAAGAACGGCATGCGATTCGGGCTGTATTGGAACTGCAATTCTTCCATGACGACGCCGGACGGCAGGCAACACCGCGAGGACGACGCCAGGTATCTCTTCGACAAGTTCAAAGTCGATTTCTACCGGTCTGACGGCACGGACGGGAATGTGCTGCAAACCGGGAAGGCCGGACCCGGCAGCCGGGCGCACTATGCGGAGGACCTCGGCTACTGGCAGACGAAAGGCTTCTATGAGGTGATGGACTGGCTGTATGCGAATGTGCCGAACTTCGAATATGAGAACTGCTCCGGCGGCGGCCGGATAAAGGATTTCGGGATCATGAAGTGCGCGTTCAGGATTCAGGATCAGGACGTTTACCGCCCGATTGATGCGCGCCGCGCGTTCTGGGACTCATCTTATGCGCTGCATCCGATGCAGATCTCAACGCTGTCCGGTTCCTGGAGTGAATGGCAGGCCTCCGGGTCTGTTTACGAGTTTCGTTCGGCATCGCTCGGCGCGGCCTATTGGCACCCGGATGCGCCGAACGGAGGGAACGGCGGACCCAAGTGGAGCGCGTCGCAGAAGCTGCTGATCAGGCAGGCGGTGGACACCTACAAGACGAGAATCCGGCCGCTGGTGAGGACAGCCAACCTGTACCACATCCTGCCGCGGCCGGACGACAAGGGGTGGGATGGCATCGAGTACTTCGATCCCGCCAGCCGAAAGGGTGCGATTTGCATATTCCGGCCGGGCAATCCGGAAAGCCGGCAAGTCGTGAGGTTGAAGGGGCTCGACGCGAAGGCGCAGTACTGCTTGTGGTGTGAGGATGGTTCGATTCAGCCGCATCAGGCAAGCGGCGAAGACCTCATGCGAACGGGCCTGGCCATTTTCCTGCCCAAGCCCTACAGCAGCGACATCATTTTCCTCCAGGATGCGGCGGCCGGCAAACCGGAGAACCTGGTTGAGCCCGGCGAGTTCAAGATAATATCTGCAAGGCCGACCGTCAGGCAGTTTGCCGTGAGCGCCGAACTTGCCTGGGCCCCGAGCGAGCATGCCCGAAGTTACCGCGTGTCGGTGAGTGAAGCGCGGGAGTTCACCAATCCTGTAGCGATCGAGACGGCAGCAACCCCGTCCATAACCATTTCGCCATTGCCGCCGGCGCGCGAGCTATATTGGAAAGTGGAGGCAGTCTCAGCGGGCGGAACGAAGGTGAACAGCGGTGGCCCAGGGACATTCATGACCCCGGACAACGTAGTCAAGGGCGTGGTGTTTGCATCGGACCTGCCGTGGACGAAGGCGACAGCCGGAGCCGACACCACTGTGCGCCGAGACACGAACCTCAAAGGGCAGCCGCTGGCCATCAATGGCAAATCCTACCCCAAAGGGCTTTGGACCCACGCGTTCAACGATCAGACACCGGCGGACGTTGTATTCGACATTTCAGGCAGGAAATATTCGACCTTCAAGGCGACCGTCGGACTTGATGACCTGGGCGAACACGGGAGCGTGCAATTCCAGGTCCTGGTGGATGGGGTCAAGCAGGCCGAGAGTCCGGTGATGCGGCCAAAGCAGGCGCACGAGCTTTCGGTGGGCTTGAACCAGGGGAAGGAAGTCACCTTGCGCGTCTTGAACGGCGGAGACGGCTATGCCTGGGATCATGCCGCCTGGTGCTTCGCGCGGTTTATTGAGGCTGGCATAAAGGACCCTGTTGAGAATGGGCCTTAGATCCATACGGGAGAATCCCCAATGAGAAGAAAGCACATCGAATTCATTATCGCGGTTGTGGCAACAATGCTGTGGACTATCGCGGTTCCAGCTTTGGCAGGAGTCAACCCGACCTGGCAAGAACTTTCAACCGTGGGCAGGGCAAGGACGCACGGCGTCACCGCTTTTTGGGGCGGCCTGCCCGAACTCAATGCCAAGGCCAGGATCAAAGTGCTGAATGCAGACGGGCCAGGCGTAATCACCAGCATTCACGTTTCGGCGATGGCGGCTGATGGCCTTCAAGGTCTTGGTTCGCCTCCGGTCGCGGAACTCATCATCCGCGTGTTTTATGATGGGCAAGCCAAAGCCGCCATCGAGATGCCATTGATGGACTTCCTGGGCGACGTTCAGTGCCAGAGCCAGTACTTCTCGTCGGTATTCCTCTCGAAAGTAAAGGAGTCGCACAATTTCCGGATTCCCATGCCTTTTCGCAAGCATGTGACCATCGAGGTGGAAAACCCCAGCGACCGAAAAGTGACTGGCTACCTCGAACTGACGTACGACGCGGTAGCGACGGTTCCCAAGGAGAGCGGGTATTTGCGCGTGGATTATCGCACGGGCAACCTTTCGGCCAGGACACCCAACACAATGTTCGGGGTGGCGACCGCGGGGGTGATCGTCGCACACTGGCTGCAGTACGAAACGGAGAAGGCCCGCGACGGCCAACTGATCTGTGAAGCCGACCAACAGTTCTTCCTCGACGGCGATGCCAGGCCGACGCTGCAATCCATGGGTAGCGAAGATTTGTACGGCGGTTCATGGGGCTTCATTGCGCAACAGGGCGACGGCCAGTACACCTCAATCCTGCGAAATGAGAAAGTCGGAGCTGCCGGTTCGCGTGTGACGGTGCTGCGCTGTCGCAGCCTCGATCCGATCTCGTTCGGGAAGTCCTGCCACTGGATCCTCACCTGGGCGAACGACGGCTGGGCCGCTGAGAGGCTGGGGGACTCGCCTATCCCCTACCGCCATTGCGTATACTACTATTCGAAAGACTGAGACCTGAACTACACAATTCTTGCAGGATTGTTCTCAGGTTGACGCCTGCAGCCCGGTTCATTCCTCGACCGTGAGGGCCACCAGGAAGAGGGCGGATTCGGCCTGGGTAGAAACGAAATCCAGCGTCTCGATCGTCAAGTCGGGTTTGGGATTATCGTAGGTGCGCTTGAACAGGCGCAAGGATGACCCCACGGCCTCGGTGGCAGGGTTGGACCCCGTCCAGACCACCGTGGCGGACTGGGGCGTCTCCGTGGAAAGGGTCAAACAGGAATGGCCCTTAGTTAAGGCCCAGCAAAAAAGGCCTGTTTTCATTGGCCAGTTCGGTGCCGTGGCGCGCTCCTCAAGGCGAGGCCGCAAATCCCCTGCAATATCGGGGAATTCGCTTTGTGCCGGTGTGGTTGCCCGTCGGAATCGCCTATAATCCGAGCAAACTCGACCTCTTTGCAAGTTGCGCATTTGCATAGCTTTACGCCTTATCTAAGGGCCATTCGGGTCAAACAGGAGATTGGTCCCAGCAGATACACCTCGTGAAGGGGTCCATGAGAATGTCATGTTTCCACCGGACGCTGTTCGCCCCAGTGAGCGATTGAAGGCCGGCCCAGGCAAGCCTGACCGCTTGCGGATTTCACGCGTTACGGAAGAAGTATCACTCCACCACGCGGCACCCCAACGTCCGACTGGAGGTTTTCGACGCGACTATGCTGGGCGCCTGACTGGCGCCTGAAAGAATTCTTTGGGTTCAGTCCAAAGTCTAACGTCTAGTGAGTGGCCAACTCGGACTCCTGCCAACAGCCTGAAAAAAAGTCCTGTTGATTTGCAGGCACTTACAATAATTCAGCAGAATAATTTCACCCCTCAACCGCCCCCTTCCGGCCGCCCGATAACGTTAACGGGATGCGTAACCCCGCGCCCATCAACCACTTCCCGCCAACACGGTTTTCACCGAACGGCTCCCCTATATATGAAGAGGCGCATTTTGGTATTCGGCGTTGAGCGCGGGTGAGACGGAACGGGCCAGGGCGTACCTGCCCGAGGAGCGCCCAGATTAAGGCTGATTCGTGAACAGTCTGTGAACTGTTCACAAGCGTAAAAGCGCCCGTGTTTACGGGCGCTTTTTCATTTCCTGCCCCAGTGTTCGTGAACTCCTTCAACTAATCAGAGGCCAATCGCATGAAGCGGGAGGCCGAATCAGACCACGATACAAACAGAGCGAGCTTTCTATGAGAACAAGACAACAGACAACCGATCGCAACCACCGAGACGGACGCCAATATGCCCTGTGCCGGGGCGTGGGCTTCTGGGAGCTCACGTTTGAAGGCCGGCACTTGAAGGCCGGCACGCGATTTTCAAACACGAGCAAGGCGCGCTCTACGTCGTCTGGCTCCTGCTGCATCCACCACTGGAGCCGCTGCACGCCCTGGCCCTGGCGCTGGAGGCCAGGAGCCTTGACGGCCAGCCTGGCGGGGCGGACGAGATCATTCAGCAGCGCAGCCTGGGGCTGGATGACGCCGAGACCATCCGGAGGTTGCGGCACCAGCAGCGCACGCTGGCGGCGGTGCTCGAAGACGAACGGGAAATCGAGCCGGTCAAGGCCGAGGCGCGGCGTGAGTGGGAAGAGATTGCCGATTTCCTGCGCCAGAACTCCTGGCGCAGCCGGGACAGTGCCCAGAAGTGCGTCCGTGCCGTCAGCATGGCCATCCAACGCCTCCACACGCACCTCGCCCGGGCGCGGGACGCCGAGGGCAGACCCCACCCGGTGCTCCAGGCCTTTGCGCGGCATCTTCACGAGCATCTGCTCTTTCCCTCGGGCCGGGGCCGCCGGCCAGGCGGGATGCGGGTAGCCGGCGCGCTGGCGGGCTGCTTCACCTACGAGCCGCCGCCGGGTGTGGTGTGGAGTGCGGAACACGGAGTCCAGAATGCGGAGTGAGACGGGCGGAGGAGCGAATAATTCGGCTTGTGACTCATGTAACAGGTTTAGTGGACCTATACAGGGTGAAGTGAAAACGAAGGCTCATCGTATGGGCCAATTGAAAACAACAAACAAAACAACAACAAGAGAAAGTAAATAGGTAACGTATGAAAATACTAGACATCCCTCAATCAGGTAAACGGGGCTTGAACGTGTCGCAGGCTGGCCAATTTGGCCAGATCAGCCGCGCGCTCGCCATCCCCTCCAATCCGCGCAGCCCGTCACAGATGACGACCCGGGGCATCCTCACCAAAGTGTCCGCCCGCTGGCGGGCGCTCCAGGAAGTCCAACGGGCCGCCTGGATGGCCGCGGCCAAGGAGGCCAAGAGCAATAGCCGTTTGGGCCAGAATGGCGCCCTCACCGGCTTCCTGCTGTTCACCAAGATCAACTGCACGCTGGCCCAGTTCGGGCAGGCCCAGGTGGAGGCGCCGCCGGAGCATCCGCAGTTCCCCGACCTGGCCGCGCAGAATTTCGTCATCACTAACACTGCTGGCGTGATCGCGCTCAAGCTGACCTGCCCAACTGACCCCGGCGAGAATACCATCGTCCGCGGCGCCAAGCCGCTCAGCCAGGGCCGTGAGACCTGCCGGGACTTCCGGGTCCTCGGCACGTGCCCGGCTCCCGTGGCGGGTTCCTCCGACATCACCGGCCTCTACACGGCGCGCTACGGCGTGCCCCCGGTCGGCAAGAAGGTGTACATCCAGGTCAACCAGTTCGTGGACGGGTGGGAGAGCCTGCCCGTGAGCTTCTGGGCCATCGTCCCGGCTACGGCCTGACCTTCCGCTTGGGGTGCTGGCCGTTGAGCAATTGCCCACCCCCGGCTTACAGGCGGGCAGGCGTCTTCCCCGGCGCCTGCCCGCTCCTTCCGTGCAGAGATGTTCACATGAGGTGCTTCCGCTTCTCCTCGTGACAGCCGTGTCGCCCACCGGTTAGGCTGCGCGCATGTCGCAAACCACCTTGACGCTCGGCCACTCGCCCGACCCGGACGATGCGTTCATGTTCTACGGGCTGGCCCGCGAGTTGATTCCCGCCCACGGCTTCCGCTTCCAGCACATCCTGCAGGACATCCAAACCCTCAACGAACGCGCCACGCGTGGCGAACTGGACATCACGGCGATCAGCATCCATGCCTACGCCTACGTGAGCGATCAGTATGCGCTCTTGCCAACCGGCGCGAGCATGGGCGATGGCTATGGGCCGATGCTGGTGGCGAAGGAGCCGTTCTCTCGGGTGCAGG
>Ga0224558_1002273_pt1 | contig 18047 bp, 30 predicted proteins | sample 714S32024metaG_FD_180682 | JGI IMG/M metagenome (GOLD analysis project Ga0224558, IMG submission 180682) | Peat soil microbial communities from Stordalen Mire, Sweden - 717 S3 20-24 | ecosystem: Environmental > Terrestrial > Soil > Wetlands > Peat | place: Sweden: Norrbotten County, Stordalen...
CTGGAAGCAGGCCCGGGACCCGGCGCTTTCTTCCGGCGACATCAATGCGACCGTGCTCAATTATGCCGCGCTCAAGTTCTTCAGAAACTCCATCTCGGCTGCAAACGTGCGACCGGCGATGGAGGCCGCCAGAGGATTCATCCTCGCGGCCGGGGGAATAGATTCCACCAATCAGTTCACCAAGGTCTTCCTGGCGCTTTTCGGATTGCGCGGCTGGAAGGGCATCAGTGAAGTCCCCTACCTGATTTTCCTGGAGGTACTGCCGATCAACTACCGGCTATACTCGCAGTGGGTCATCCCCCACCTGATCCCCATGGCCTACCTGCGCCACAATGGCGTGTCGCGCAAGATCTGCGGGACCTTCGGGCCGGAGTTTGACTTGAACGAACTCTTTGCCGGGCCCGTTTGGCGAGCGAGCGAGAAAGAAACCGAACCCTCCGCTTGGTATGACGGATTCATGGTCAGCAAAATCCTCCGTCAGCAGCGGCAACACGGAAGCTGGGGCGGATATACGGTCTCGACCCTGTTCAGCGTCGCGGTGCTGGACCATTTCTACCGGAAGCATCCGGGTCGCTTTCCCACCATTCCGGGCGCAATTAAGCGTGGACTGGGGTTCGTCGATCCGCTCTATTTCGACTGCGGAGAGGGGAACTACCTCGGCTGCCTGATGGACGGCAGTGGCTGGGACACCATCCTGGCGGCGCAGGCCCTGGCCCAGGCCGGGGAAACGAGCGATCCTCTGGTTCTGGCCGCCGAGCATCTCTATGAAACCCAGACTGTCGAAGGAGGCTTCCCCTACGGGCGTGACTTCGAGCAATCCCCGGATGTCGATGACACGTCGAGGGCGTTGGTGTTCCTGGAGCAGATGGCGCCATTCACTCGCAGAACGGCTGCGGCGGAATCCCGAAAGCAGGGGCTCCAATGGCTATTGAGACGGCAAAACTCCGACGGCGGCTGGGGAGCCTTTGACCGGGACAACGTCGGGAACCGGATGGCCAAGCTGCTGGCCAAGGGCCTCACCGATTCGGTGGAGTTGTTTGATGGCAGTTCCGCCGACAACACAGGCCATGTGCTCGCGGGACTCGGCGCCTACGGGTTGACCGCAGAGCACTCCCGATCCGTCCAGCGGGCTGTCCGCTTTTTGCGTCGGACCCAGCATCCCGGCACGGGCCTTTGGGAAGGCCGCTGGGGAATCAACACCTTATACGGCACCACCCAGGCTGGGATCGGGCTTCTGCGCGCGAGGGAATCGCCTCAATCGCCCTATCTCCTCAGAGCCGCCAGGACGCTGATGAGCTTTCAGAATGCCGATGGCGGCTTCGGCGAATCGACCCTGTCTTACCTTGATGCCTGCCATCACGGCCGGGGAACAAGCACCCCGACCCAAACCGCCTGGGTGCTCGAGTTTCTCTGCGAAATGAAACTTCAAGATGCCGATCCTGTTTCCAAGGCCGTGCATTACCTTCTGGAAACCAGGAGCGGATCGGAATCCTGGCGCGATGGCTCCGTTGTCGGGACAGGACATCCCGGGATTTTATACATGGAATATCCCGTGTATCCCAAGGTCTTTCCGGTGATGGCTCTGGCAAACTATCTGAATCCTCGTTAACCTCCAACCCGTGGCAAAAACAATGTCAAAGGGGAAGTCGAGCTGAAGCAGGCAGGCCAAACCATCGATCCTGCCAAAATGTCCTCGTTCATCTACAACAACGATATCCCCGCATACTCTGCACCTGCCATGGTCTGTCGCATCTGCTACGAGACCGGGATCAAATTGTCCGGCCACGCTCTGCATGCCATCACGAATCACGCGGGCGGTTTCACGCCCGGCGTTCAGGAGAACCACGATGAGTTTCAGCCCATCGTGGCAGTGCTCCACGCAACGGACCTTCTCTCCACCATAGGCCAGAACGGCGCCAAGTGACGCGGTGGGGCAGGGCAGGGGAGCGCACTAAGTAAAATCTGACAAAACTCAATGCCATGAAGAGAATCAATGTTCCCGACATCGCAAACGCGGCGATTCGCACGGCGGCCGAGCAGCGCAAGCTGACCTCTGCATTTCTGGCCGAGACCGATCCTCTGCGGCCCAACGCGTTCTTGTACTAAATGCCATGGGCACAGAGGTGATCGACGATGGAGGCACCACGATCTGGACCGACAGCTCTGGCTTCGCCGCAGTCAAAGCCCGCATCCTCAGACCACCCCCTCTTGTCAAGGATCTCATTTCACAGTTGCGCGACACCCCGGGGAAATCCATAGTGAAGATCAAAGTCGGCGATGCCGAGGTTCCCCTCACAAATGTGGACATCGTCGGCAGTACTATTGTCTTGTCCTGATGAGCAAACCAAGCGACCGTCGCAAAGATATGAACCTGAGATCACAGCGGGATGCGGAAAGGCCCAAGTTCAACCGGAAGAGGGTCTTCGCCGCGGTTGAGGCCTCAAACTTGAGGTTCAACAAATACACCGGCTCCCAACGGCGAAAACTTGCGACCAGGGCCAGGGTTCTGTCTGTTTTTGGCCGAGGCGATTGAACTAAGAATGAAAACGAATCTATCAGCCCCACAGCAGGAGTTGCTCGAGAAGATCGGAGCCGAGCCAACCCACTGCGTCGATTACTATACTCCCGCGAAAAAGCTCGTCCAGCTTGGCCTGGCGCGGTTCGTTAAGAGCATGCTCACCATCACCGATGCCGGCAGGGAAAAGCTGAAGGAAAGCGAAAGCGCCAAGCAATAATATGCTCCCCGGATTTGCCCAAACCATCCAGGAGATGCACCGCAAGCTGGTTGCGGCACAGCAGGCGCGCGATCAGCGGAAGGAGCTTGTTCCGTCGAACGACCCCAGCAACCGCCACCAGGAGCTGGGATGGGTGGTTTTCGAGCGCCAATCCATGTTCGACGCCGTGAATGCCAAGCGCCATGTTCACGAGCTTTCTCCGGTCACCATGGAGCTGTTCATCCGCAAAGCGGAGCAACTGGCCGTGGGTCATTGCGACTACACCCAAAAAATTGCCCTTTATTGCGCGGAGCTGGCACACGGCCGGATTCCGGCGCCGTAGGCCGGCCGCCGCTCCTCAAGCTCTCCATTTTCTTGGAATCCTCATCGCGCCTCGTATAAAACGCCTCCATCCTCTGGCTCCGGGTAAGGTTATCCGTCTGCTTCAGCTCGGATTTTGCGCGCCAGAGCAGCACCGCCAACGGCTTTCTGGCCAGCCCGTCGCTTACGTAGGCAGTGGCAAAGGCGTGGGCCCTCCGGTAGCTTCGCATGATCTTCCGCTCGGCGTAACCCTCCTGGAGTCCGTTCAGCAGGAAGGACACCGCGTGGCCCTCCGAGAAGGGCACCTTCCCGGTGGAGCACGCGTGGATGTCTTCGATCTCAGGCAGCAGCACATGCGCCTTTCTTCTCAGTCTTCCCAAGCCTCCATGGCTGCAACCCGGCGGAGCCGGGGTTTCAGGAGGGTTTGTATTCTGCTGTAATCTTATTTCTCTTTCATATAGTGGAACCGCCGAAGTTCGATATTGCCCCATATAACCTTTAAGAGGATCATCCTTTGTTAATGTTATTGCATATACATGCGAATGGGCGCCGCTACATGGTGTTTTTATCACAGAGGAATCAAACCCCAGCTTCATCTGCCCGGGAGAAGCCCGCTCGGCGAATATGAGGCCGAAAACGCCTTGCGCCAGCTTTTCCGCCCGGGGTACGTTCAACCCAAGCTCCAGCTGTTCACACACCAGGTTGCCGAAGATGATATCCCCATCCTTTGTAACTTCGATGTCGAGGGAGCGAAGCTGCCGCCGCACATGGCGTTCGGTCTGTTTGTCCCGCAGGTAGAAAAGGGGCTCTTTGTCCCAAAGCAGCCTGCTCCGGGGCGCCACATGCCAGACAAAGGAGGCGTTGCGTCCCTTGCGCTTTATCTGCAGGCAGCGGAACTTGAACTCTTGGGCACCCCTGGCGACCGCGGGCGACAGCGCCTGCGCCACCCGCTTCCGGCCGGCGGGAGCCTCGAAGTCGCCGCTGGCGGCGGCCAAATCCTGAATCGCCTTAAGCCCTGTCTGATAGCATCTTCCGTTGCTTTTGGACCAGTCCTTGATGCTCAGGCGGAACCAGATCGTTTCGCGGGCTCGTCTTTCCAGATAGCGGAAAAGCCCCAGCATGACAGCAGGGGCATCCCCGCGTCCAATTTTTCGTGGCATTTTGAAAAACAGGCCTTGACAGACGCAAAACCTCCCTGTAAGTTGTGCGCCGAAGATTAGACGTATCTTGGTTGGTGCACAACCTGCCAGTTCGAACGGCCCGTCCTTTCCAGAGGACGGGCCGCCGTGTTTTAAACGCTAAAAAGCCTAAGTTAAGACATTTACATACATGTTGCGGGTCGGCCTGGATCCTTCCTCCAAGTCTGCCTTATTCGGGCAGAAAAACCGCGCTTATACAATCAGCGCCTCCGTTATGCCTTGATAATATAATATGTGCAAGACAAATATGATATATAAGTACTTATAAGCAAACTGTATGAAACACAAAACTGCGAATAATGCTGGCACATCCCTCGAATTGGACGCCGCCGCAGCTCCGGAGGCGCGGCTGTCCCTCCTCCCTGTGCCGGGCCATCCCGTCATCATTGGCGCCGGCTCAAAATACCCCCTCGTCATGCTCAACAGCCGCGCGGTACGCATGTGGGTGCAGCTCGACGAAGATCTCCGGATCGAGGCCCTCTCCGACTTCAGCCGCCTCAGCGACTTCATGCATGAGGTCTGGATATTTGCACAAGACGCGAGCCTGGATGATTTGATTCAGGAGTCCAACTGCGCCTCCATCAAGGTGGGTCCCCACCACTTCGGGTACGGCCATGCACAGTGGGCTCTTTCCGAGGGGCTCGTGCCGGGCCAGCCCTTTCGGGTCGAGCTCTTCGCCAGGCATTATATGAGCGAGGGCCCGGACGGGGCAGAGGGTGACTGTGAGGCGTACTGTGAGATTTTCGAAAAGACCCGGCACGACCCGAAGCGGGCCGCGGATTACTGGGAAAAGTGGTTCCAGGAGCTGGCTCATCTCGCCGAGCTGGCGGGCGTTGAAACCTCGCGAAGCCGGCAGGCCATGCTCGGCCGGCCTGATCTGCTGGCCGTCCGCATGGCACCATTCTGGTCTCAGACTCAGAGCGGCGGCGACTGCTCCGCTCCTGACGGTTTCCGCATCACCTTGTGCAGAACGTTGAAGCCTATGCGCACGGATGGGTCGCCAGCTTTCTCGGAATCCATCCAACTGGCTTCAGGTGAATCCGCACAGTGCCAAGATGAGAAGGCATGGGAGAACCTGGCCGCCGAAGTTCGCAAGAAGCTGCCGCAGTTTGCAGGCGTGAACCTTAAAAAGCTGCCGCAACACGCATACGGGCGCGAGACGCCCGTGGTCATTTGACATCAGGCGTCAGGCCAAGGCGAAGTCGATCTGCGGACACTTCGGCGCGGCCACAACGCGCATACCCTCGGCAACCGCCAAGTCCTTCTTGGGAAGAGGGCCGACAACGGATCCATCCTTAAAACCCACAGCCTCGCCGTCGATGAGAACGAGGTTCTCGCCAACCAAACGAGACACAACTTGAGCAGGCAGCGGACTCTTATTGGTCGCCCGGTCCGCCAGAGGAACGACGGTCAGGGGGCGCCCCCCATTTTGGACATGCAGAGCCGCGGCAGCCTGAAGCTGCTGGTAGTCGCGGCAGCTGGGGAATCGCGCCTTCAGCTCCTGGTAAGTGTCTTCCGGGAAGCTCTCGGATACGCGGGCCACCATGCGCTTCAGGTTCTGGTCAAAGTTGCCCTGCTTCCGCGCCTTCTCGACGGCGACAGCCTGCAGGTACCCGTTAACCAGGCCGGCCGGATCCTTGAGCAGCCGCTTGGCCGTAGCCACTCCAATTCGAGCGGAGGTCCCTTCGAGCTCCTTGAGCAGTGCGCTTTGCACCAGGTTGCGCTCCAGTCCGCTCGCCTCCACGGCCTCCAGGATGAGAGGCTGAAGCTTCGCAGCCAGGTCTTTGGGGACTTTGGTGTACAGTTTGATATCTTCGTTGTTCAGTTTCATAATGACTCCTGGTTCGTAGCCTATAGCTCATCTTATTATAAGTAACACGGGGGTGTTGTGCATCGGAGATATTAGCCAAACAGAATCCAAGATGCTTTTAATCAAAAACACATGGGGAACCCCCGCGCGCGGAGAGGTGCGCGAGTTTTATCGTCAACTGGCCCGGCATTGCAACAGCACCTTCTGCGATGGGGCAGGGCCGGTGTTTGTTCTACGGACTCCATCCGGCAAAACCGTAATGATATTGCTCGGCGGAAAAGTAGAGGACATGCATCGCGCCCTGGACGGCATCATGGAGCTGCTCGGGGCCGCAGGAATGGTGCCTGCCAGCCCGCAACCGGACCGGCACTTCGTGCCGCCAGCGCCCAAGCCGGTTGCGCCAGCGCCCGCAACGGATCCAGCCAAATCAGCGTAAAACAACTTGATTGAACGCATGACCAAAACTACGTTCAAAAGAGGAGCACAATAATGCTTCCGTGGTCCAATGGCAGGACGCGGGTCTCTAAAACCTTTTGAAATGCGGGTTCGACCCCCGCCGGGAGCGCCAATTAAACGTTGCAAAACAAAAAAGCTGCATTACCGTTAAACAGTATGACAACGCAAATGACGCCCGATCAGTTCGCCAAGTGGCAGGCTCCCACATAGGTTGCAGTCGGCCCAAATCAGGTTGAAGCTCCCGCTTCGACCCGGCCCGCTTCGTCTTTCCCTTCCCCTCACACGCAGGTTCCATTTCCTGACCCCACCCTGAGGCTTTACGCCATTATCCGGGGCGATCTTGAAATGTCCCCCGGCAAGATCGTCGCCCAGGCGGGCCACGCCTACCTCGGAGCATTCCTGCGGTGCAAAGATGCGGCGATCATCGCCGCATACCACAAGGATTTTCCCCATTCCCCCGGCACCAAAGTGTGCCTGAAGGCCCGTCATATCGAGCATCTCCTCATCGCCGAGGAGGCTGCCCGGCATGCGGGCCTTCCTGTTTTCCGCGTCGTGGATTCCGGCTGCGAAGACTTTTACGGCGGGGAACCCATCATCACCGCTCTGGGCATTGGGCCGGCCACCAAAGAGCAGGTCCACCGCATCACCAGGAAATTTCAGCTCCTATGACGACACCTTGCCTGATCATCGGAGAGCTCGGCAACCGCTGCCACTGCCGCTGCGGCCCGCCGGACGTGGGAGTCCCACGAAACCATGGATTTCGAGTCCGAGAGGACGCGAAAAACTCCGCGGAGAGCTTCAGCAAGGCTTCCCGCAGTTCGGATGACCGGCGTGTGCCGGCCATCTACCGCCTGCAGACAGAAAAACCCATAATCGCAACAAGCATATGAATAAATTCAACTCGCGTGAAACGTACTTGGCTTATCGTTCCAATTGGAAGGCACAGTACAAGGAATTGAGCGCCGCCGTAAGACTCTTTCGGCTCGCTTACAACAACAGCCAGCGCCGGGAACGAACCCCCGCTCAGGAGCAGTTGATGCAGGACGCCAAGCGCAGCTTGAATCCGGCCAACGGCCTGTGCTTCCCAACAACGTTCCTCTACCAGCGCATGCGCCTCGGCCGCCAGGCAACGGCCATGCTGGGAGAGCTGAAGGAAGCAAAGCTGGAAGCGCAGAGGCAGTACCTCGCCAGCAAGGCCGCGGTGAGCGCCCCATAACAACAGCAGGGCATGGCCGCTCGCGCCCAGGCGTGGCTGGATGGTTACTCCAGCCACGCATGAACCACCACCGGTCATGTGAAAACACCAGAATGCGTTTGCTGCCTGATCACGAACCTGACCGGTTGGACCACGCTGCAGGCGCTCACGGCAACCAACTACCTGAACGAATTTGTGGATGGCCACGCCGTTCGCTGCCCGTACCGGTTTATCGAATCGTGCTGGCGCAACAAAACAATTCCAGTCCACACCCCCTCTCATCATATAATGGAGTCATGAGAATTGCATCAGGACATAACGAGAAGAATTTCTACAACGAACTCAACAAGGTAGCCGAGGGGCGCCTCTACGACCAGATCAAAGTCGTGGCGGCCGAGCCGATTCCCAGGAACTACGCCATGTTTAAGCAGCCCCAGCGCCAGCGCCTCGGGCAAGCCTGGGTAGCCGATCAGTTTCACTGGAGCATAGCCGAAGATGACCGCGCCGCCAAGGAAGGAAGCGCCTTGGGCGCCAGCATCATCCGGTACCTCGAATCCGTTGAGCAGGTGTCCACTCCCGAACAGACCTTGCACCTCGCGGAAGTGATTTCGCTGCGGCTCGGAGAGATCGCCGCCACGATCATGGAGGGCGTTGCCCAGCGAGCGCCTGCACAGCCCGCCCCAAGCACCGGCCCAGTCATGTCAATTTCATAGGCCAAAACATCTTCTTATGGCCGGGACCATCCAACTGCCGGCCGACGAAGGGTGTGATCCCATTGGGCGCAAGAGGAGAAACAATCGATCGCAGACTCTAACGTCTGCGTGATTTGTGAACCTCAACCTTTGGGAACGTCTGCTCACATCAAACGCAGCGCCGCAACCGCCGCAACCGGCTTATAGAGACGGCGCCACCAGCCAAAAGACGCGCGCCGGACGCGATTGAGGTTGTCTGTCGGATGGGATCCACAGAACATGTTTTGGCTTGTACCCCATCATCCCCGGTGCCAACCCAGCCCAAGTCGCGCACACTCCAGAGTTTCGGGATTGGCTCGCCGGCTCATCGCCCGGATGTCGCGCCAGGAGGCCATTCCATTCCAGCCCTGCCAAAGTCGTTGAGCGTCCCACTTCTCCGCCCAACAAAAGAACATGACGAACCGAAAGTTTCACAAGACTGTCCTGCAAGTTGTAGTCCTCTCCGAAGAGCCCTACCACCCCCAATCCCTTGCCCAGATGCACGACGACACGATCAACGGCGACTGCTCGGGCCGGTGGAAGGTGGTTGAGGCCAAAGAGTTGGATGGGAAGCAGGCCGCACGCGCGCTCAAGGCCCAAGCCAGCGACCCCGGCTTCTTCCGTCTCACCGACAAGGGAGAGGACCTGGACTGAGCATGAGCGCCACCGTCAAACGCAATCCAGGGACAGGTTCAGTTATCATCGAAGTGCCCGCAGCTGGCAGCCACATGGGCCGAAACGGATATGCGAAGATCGAGAGGTTGGAGATCACAGCCCACGCCAATGGGACCCTGACCTTCAACAGCATCAACTCCAGGGGCTACGTGACGAATGGCGGAATGATCGGTGTCCCAACCGGGGCGCTCATCGACCTGCTCAAAGCTCTGAAAAAAGAGGTTGCCAAGGGGCTCCGGCCCAAATCGCCCGGTTGTAATTCGGAAACGCCTCCCTAAAATTAACAGTTGGTTTCCCCCAGCCTGAAGAAGATAGGGATATTCTCCCGCTTTGATGGGGGAGCCGGCGTCGCAAGGGCGCAAACAGAGGAAGAATAATCGCCCAACCAAACATCATGAACACGAGAACTCTCGCCAGAACAGTCGTGACCGCAGCGGAGAAGCACGGGCAAGATACGCGCGAACCAGATCATGCCTTCGGCGATCTTGAGGAAGCGATAGTGGCGTGCTTCGACCAGCTCACCGCCGAACAGTTCGTCTCCGTCGCGAACACCCTGGAAGCAACAGGGGTGCCTCGATTAGGTTCTTTGGTCAAAGTATGCCATGCCTCTCCAAAGGCGCGGTTGTCCGATATCCTCAAAGGCGCCAAGACGTGCAAGCAGTGCGGCACTCCGCTGAAGGGCCGCTATTGCGCCGATGATTCCTGTCCGTTCTCTGACTGGCCGCAGAGGGTCAGCCTCTCCGACCTGCACGGCATGCACACCTTCCAAGTTGAGGAAAAATACGGCGCCAAGCGCCGCATCCGATGAAGCCAAAACGAATCATCTTTGCCAGGCATGGTCAGTCAGAAGGCAACGTCAACAAGGGGGTGCTCGAGCAGAAACCCGACTACGCACTTGAGCTGACTCCCCTGGGTCATGAGCAAGCGGAAAAGAGAGGCCAAGAACTGAATCAATTGATTGGGGAAGAGACGGTCCAGTGGTTTATCTCCCCGTATTTCAGAACGAGGCAAACTTTTTTGGGGCTGCGCAAAGCATTCAAGCCACCCTACCGCGTATACGAAGATCCTCGGCTCCGAGAACAGGACTGGGGGAACTTGAGACACGGAATCGATTACAACAAGGTTGAGGAGGCGCGGGATGGATACGGACACTTTTACTTTAGGCTGCCCAACGGTGAATCATGCGCGGATGTCTTTGACCGGATCGGGGGCTTTATCGAGACAATTCACCGCGACTTTCAAAAACCTAAATTCGCGGACAACGTGATTATCGTGACTCACGGCATGACCATGAGAGTAGCTATTGCTCGCTGGCTTCATTACACCGTTGAAGAGTTCGAGAAGCTGGCCAACCCGGAAAATGTAGGTTTGCTAACTTTGGTGCTTGGTGCTGGCGGCAAGTATTACTTGGAAGGCGAACCGCGCCGATATGCAAAGCTCAAACACCCATACCAATTCTGCTGGCCACCCGGAGGTCCGGGCGGAAACGCGGGAGAATCCGGCCAAGAGCATCAAGTTGAGCAGAAGGAATGAAACTTAAAGAAGCACACCCTAGCCAACTTGCCACCCATTATGAACGGGCTTGCGCCGCGCTGGCCAGAATCGCCAGGGCCGACACGATATACGGAGGGGCCCGCGCCTTGGTACTTGCCCGGCGAATGGAGCGACGCAAAGGCAGCCAGGTTCCGGCCAACGAAATTGTCAGCGCTGTTTACTCTGCCAGCAACTACAGTTGTGGAGAATGGGGTGCTTACGAGTGTCCCGAGTGCGGCACGGCCCACCTGGGAACAGAAGCTGCCTACCGCTGCTGCTCTCAAGTCGAAAAACTCCAACTGGCCTGCGCCTGAAATGTTGCAATGGTCAACCGGCTCCGCCAAAATCATCCAAAAGAATATGCGTCTGCATGTCCTCAGTGATTTGCACCAGGAGTTTGCGCCCTATCGGTCCTCGGCTGATGGGGCTGATGTCATTATCTTGGCTGGCGACACGCATACGGGGCTGAACGGGATACGCTGGGCTCAAAAGGAGTTTGATGGCAGGCAAGTTGTGTACATCGCCGGCAACCACAAGTATCGCCGACTCCGGCCGAGAGACCTCGTCCCGGTCCACAAAGAAACTCTATCATGGCTGGGGAGCAGTTGGAAGCGCTGAAAGGCAAGAAGGTCGTGGTCATTACCCACCACGGCATCAGCAGGCAATCTATGCCAGACCACTTCATGGGCGGGCCCAGCCAGCCGGCTTACACCTCGGAGCTGACAGAGTTTATCCTGGGACACCCGTGCAGATTATGGATCCACGGGCACACCCACTGGGCGTTCGACTACAAAATCGGTGAAACCCGTGTCCTCGCGAATCCCCGGGGATATCCGCACGAGACGACTCACGGCTTCAATCCCAAGCTGATCGTGGAGGTCTAAAATGCCAACCGCCAAAGCTCATCTCTGCCGCTATGACCGTCCGCTCTTCCACGTCGGCTGCATGGACGGAAAGCCGTGGCCGACGTCGAGCATGGAGGGGCCACTCCTGAGCTGCTCTTCCTATCCGGAAGATTGGCGAGCCATCGCGCGGCTTGGGCCGGCTCCGGTCTGGACCGTGCAGCGGATGGACGGAACTCCACTTGCGCTTATAAACTTCCGGCGTTTGGGCCGTCCCGAAAAAACTCGTTGGCTGACCAAGGCCATGGCGCTGGACCTCATCCGCCCCGCCACACTGTATAAGGCGCAGGTGGGAGAGGATCAGCACACATTTTGTCTGACCATGGAAGAGGCACGCCAGGAATCCGAAGGCTGGGTCAGGCCCGTGAAGGGCTGGCTGCCCAGGCCCGGACTCAACTTGTTCTGGCACGGATCCGAAGAGAAGAAGGTAAGCCCTTTCTTTGCCGTGGATGCCGCCTTCACATTCCTGGCCAAGCAAATCCCGATGGTCGACGGCATCTGGTGGAACGACTCGTATGATCCAGGCAACCTCTCGGCGCCACGGGTGGGAATTTTCCCGGAGAAGGTGAAGCGAATTCTCAGGAAAAGGAGGGTGATAATCCTGGCATGAACGTATTGCTCGACCGAGATCGCTTTCGAGAGACGGCCCTGACGCGGGATGGGTACCGCTGTGTCCTATGCGGCGGTCGGGAAGGCCTGAGCGTGCATCACATCATCGAGAGAAAGCTTTTTGTTGACGGAGGCTACTATATCAACAACGCTGCCACCCTGTGTGAGCAGCACCATTTCGAAGCGGAGAAAACGGTTCTGACCGTGGAAGCCGTGCGCAACTCGGCCAAAATCATCGGGGCCATCGTTCCGCCGCAACTGGACGCGTCAAGGCGCTACGACAAGTGGGGCAACGACGTTCTTCCTGACGGGACTAGGCTCAAGGGGCCCATGTTCTCCGACGAAGGTTGCCAGAAGGCGTTGAAGGCAGCAGGCTTGCTCCACCTATTTTCAGCAGCCGGCTACGCCAGCATCAAAATATGACATATGGGTGCCACCAGAGACGATTTTGTTAAGTATCCCCGCACGCCGCACATGTTTGGCTCGACGGGGACAGACGACGACAAGCACATGGGGCTTGCCGAATCCAAGGCTTTTGTCTCCGACCCCTCACTGGTCGTGGAGGAAAAAATTGATGGCACCAACGTAGGAATTCACTTCACGTCGAAAGGACGGGTCGTGCTCCAGTGTCGAGGCCACGAAATTACGTCTGGCATGCATCCTCAGTACGACCTGTTCAAGCAGTGGGTTTCGGGGAAGCAGCCGGTATTCGCAAATGTACTCGGTACCCAGTTCATCCTTTTCGGGGAATGGGCCTACGCGAAACACTCTGTCCACTACCGAGGACTGCCCCATTACTTCTTTGAGTTCGACATCTACGACAAGGACGCCAGCTCTTTCCTCGATCTTGAATCGCGCCTCATCCTCCTGGACGGCACGGGAATCCAGACGGTGCCCGTCATCCACCGCGGGGCGGCCACTTTCGAGCAACTGCAGGGCCTCATTGGGCCCTCTGCATTCGACAGCGAATTCGCAAACCCCTCCACTGGGAAGACTGACAACCTGATGGAGGGGCTCTACATGCGGACAGAGGCCGACGGATTCGTCACTGGACGGGCGAAACTGGTCCGGCCAGAGTTCACCGAAAAGGTCAAGCTCAGCGTTCATTGGAAGGAGCAGACGATGGTGCCGAACCTCCTCAAAGAGGGAGTCGACGTCTGGGCCTGAGGATGGCGTATGAAACCTTTCTCCACGGTAGAATCCGCCATTGCCTGGGCTGAACCCCAAGACTGGTGCCAGCAGATGGCCGGCTGCATCCAGGACAAGGGGTACCATGCTGAGGGGAACGTATGGCCCCATACGCAAATGGTGCTTCGGCAGCTTGAGAAGCATTCCCGTTGGGCAGGGCTACCCCAGGCAGACAAGGAAACTTTGATCGCAGCCGCACTGCTGCACGACAGCGGCAAACCGGCGACCACTGTTGAGGAGGATGGGAAGATCACTTCCCGAGGCCACAGCGGCGCAGGCGCGCGGCTCGCTCGAAAGATACTCCGGGACCTGGGCATGCCTTTGGCCGAGCGGGAGCGAATCGTCCAGCTCGTCCTCAGCCACGGCTGGCCTCCCCACATCGTGGACCAGGCGCAGCCTGAGATGGAAGTCATCAGGACGGCATGGCTTTGCCGCAACGATCTGCTTTCGGCGCTGACCTGGGCGGATGCGACGGGACGAACCGGCACAGGGACTGGATTTCTGGATGCCATTGCCTTGTGGGAAGACCTGGCGCGCGAACTGGACTGCTGGGATCACCCGCTGCCCAACGCAAACCCCGAAGCTAAGATGCTGGCCTTTGAGGGCAAAGACATCCGATTTTACAGCCCCCGGGAAGATTACCGGGGTCATATGATCTTGATGAGCGGCCTGCCCGGCGCCGGCAAGGACACATGGTTGAGGCAGCATTGTCCGGACACCCCTGTGGTCAGCTTGGATGTCCTGCGGGATGAGATGGAGGTGGATCCGACAGACCAGCAGGGCCCGGTGATCGCTGCCGCGCGGGAGGCGATGCGGCAGCACATGCGCCAGGGCAGCACGTTCGCGTTTAATGCCACCAATGTGACCCGCGCGATGCGCTCCCGCTGGATCAGGCTGGCCCGGGACTACAATTACCGCATCCGCATCGTTTACATCGAGCCCGACCTTGCAACCATTATCAAGCAGAACAGCCAGCGCCCGGATCCAGTACCCGAGCCGGTCGTCTTAAAGCTCCTCGAAAAGCTGGACGCGCCTTGTACAAGTGAAGCCCATGAAGTGCAACTGCTTCATTTGTAATATCATCGTATGGAAGTTACATGGCGCATATTACAATAAGATATTGCAAGAACCATCAATGGATAAACAGTTGCGCAGGCTCTTTCGGAACACGGCTCCCATCTGCTGCAGCCCAAACCATGAAGGCCGTGCAACAAAAGTTGTGACTACAGAGCTTTTTTGTCGAGGGCGCAGAGTCCATCCGTCTCGTAGTCCGCGTGCCGAAATATCCCGCGGATTCCAGCTGACGTTTGAGCGCTGCGATCGCGACAGCGACAAGATACAGGTGCAGTTGCAAATTGACGCCCAATCCGAAATCGCCAGACTGCTCCGCGTCCTGCAGGATCGAACAGGGCAGCAAGTCGTCTTCAACTCCTGCAATGGACACGACCGGCTCACCCTGGGCGAAAGCATCGCGTCCGATGAGGAAGCTCGAATCCTCTCCACAATCGTCTTGTTTGTCTCCTTGGACAACAAGGTTCCGAAAGTCAAGTGCCGCACACGAAACGGCACCATCTTCCGCCGAGACGAAGAAGTTTCGAAGGATTTGAGGGTCATCGCTGAGTACCCAGAGCTGGTGCAGATATTGAAAATATCCTATGCGGCCGACGAGCGCGGGGTTGGCCTCGCAGGCGTTGTCGAGCCGGCTCCCGCCTCCGGTTACATTATCCCCTTGAATTACAGGGTTCAGGTCAGCGCTTGGGTCAAGGTGAACCTCCGGCAGAAATCCCTCAGCAAGGAAGACCTCCGGTTTGGTAATAAGAACTCCTGCTACCCAGCGATCATGCCCTACTACCTGGGACGCAATGGGAAAGCCACTGCAGATCCTGCCCAAGCTCGGGTATTTCCCACTCGAAAGGCCGCTCTCGCTGTTATTGCCGAGCTCGGCCGCCACAGGGCGATCAGAGGCGTTATCCGCCGCATGCAGTCCGAGCATCCAGATTTCCCATCCGATCTTGGGAACTGGGAGATCGGGCTGCTGAGTGCGGACCAGATACCGGCGCGCAGCAAGACTTATCGGCAAATCCTTCAAAGAGTCCGCGCGCTCAAAGAGAAATACTCCGCACAAGGGAAGAGCGTAGAGTGGAAGAAGATTGGGCCTGATGACCCGGTAATCCAGCATCGCACCAGCAAAGGCAACCAGTTCTGGTCCGCCAAAGGAAAGCTTGCCACATGGGACAGCCGAGATGCGACCGCAGCTCAGGTCTTTCTCACCTTACGCTCACAACACTCCTTGCCTTTCGTGAGATGACCCGCGAAGCCTTCATTGCGCAGTACATGGAATCAGGGGAAAACTTCAAGGTCATGCCTCTCGCGGATGGGCTGCTCTACTACGCGGAACCCTGGACCGATGCCTGCTTTGAAGGGCCAGACCCGACCTGCCCATCTCCTGCCTCCAGCCCCAACACAAAGCAGGCGCATGCCTGCCACGGCGGTCACCAGAAGGTTCGGCGATTTATAGAGAGCCACGGTTACGAGGTGGCAGAAGACTTCCACCTGGACGGGGCCGAAACCCCGCATCTACACGATTACGCCTACGGAGTCTCTGTATTCTTTCTCCGTGATGCCACACCTCCGGGGAATGTCTTGCTGCCAGAAGCATACTGGAAATGGGCAGGCCGGCAGCCATCTGACGGACGGTATGCCCCAAAGCGGCACATCGCCGCACTGGCGCCGCAGGAGGTGTTCGTCTTTGGGAGCAACGCAGCAGGTTTCCATGGGGCAGGTTCCGCAGGGTGGGCTTACACCGGGAAGCCCGGGAACCAGTATCGGGCGAACAATCCCCTGCTGAAGCGTCCAAACGGCACCAAGGGTTTCTGGGCCGTCCTGGGGCGCGCCAAGGGCTATCAGGAAGGCACAGATGGGCGCAGCTTCGCGATATGCACGATCACCAGGCCAGGCGCCAAGCGCTCCACGCCCCTGGGAAGCATTCGGCAGCAAGTCCAAGCCCTTTATTCCTTCGCGAGCGAGCATCCGGATTTGACTTTTTTTGTCACCAAATCGGGAGAAGCAGGGAAGCCCAGCCTGAACGGGTATGCCTTGGAAGAAAACGCACGGTGCTACCTCAGTTCGGTGCTATAACGCCTCAGATAAAACTCCCGCAAACATTTCATCATGTCAAAAAACTCGAGTACACCTGCACCTGCGAACGACCACAAAGCGTCTCTGGAAATCGCCATCAGCTCCATCACCAAGACGCATGGGTCTGGGAGCATCATGAGGCTGGGCGATGCCCAGGCAGCTGTGGCAGTTCAGACGATCTCGACAGGATCCATCTCGCTGGACTGCGCCCTTGGCGTCGGAGGCATACCTCGCGGGAGGGTCTGCGGAATTTTTGGACCGGAATCGTCTGGCAAGACCACTTTGATGCCTCACATGATCGCCAACGCCCAGAAGGCCGGGGGCCTCACCGAGACAGAGTTCGACACCGCCACCGAGGCGGGCAAAGTCAGCAAGAAGGGAGCGTGGTACCAGTACGAAAGCGAGCTGGTAGGGCAGGGGAGGGATGCATCTGCAAGTGCCCTGTCCGGAAACCCGGAATTGGCCCGAAAAATCAACGACGCCGTGTTCGCCCTCAAGGTCAGGCACACGGTTCCCGCAGAGCCGGCGGCAGAGCCTCCCGAGATGCCGGAGCAGGAGCTCGCGGAGACGGCGAAGGAGTAACGGATGAAACGCTTTTACTTCGGATACACTGGAAGCTCCCAAACGTATTGGGACGATGCCAGGAGTTTAATGGACCTCCTCAAAAAGCTGGATGCCCGCGGGATGGAAGAGCCCGACTGGGTGGATCCGGTCAGGGGAAGCATTAACGCGCTCCCGCGTTCAAACTGATCCTGGTCAAACACAAAGGCATGGAAAAGAGAATTCTATACACAGCGTCATAAGTATTTGTACTTGTGATCAGAGTGAAGTAGTATTATAACTGTTCAGAATGGTTCGGACTGTCAAATTATCCTATATGACCGTGCCTCAGGCTATTGAGACCATAGCCCAGTGGCGCAAAGCCCAGTCTGTCGTCATCCGCACTGCCTATAACCGGGTGCGAGAGGGTAAGAAAGACAAGGAGATTCTTGATCTGCTCCGCACCATGCCGCAAGGAAAGTTGGACTCCTGGTTGACCTTGTCGGCCTTGAAACGCGCCCGCGCGCTCCACCGTGCCAATCCAGGGCGAACCGTTATTTTCGGAGGCAAGCATAATCTGCAAATGCGTGCCCAGGGAAGGATCACGGCCCAGGAGTGGAAAGCCAAACGGCTGTTGCCTCTATACTTTGAGGGACATGCCAGGAGCTATGGTGAACAGGGGGGCAACCATCGCTTCGTGCTGGACATCGAGCACAACACCGTCTGGTTTTACCCAAAGGCCAAAGTGGCTCTGCCGCTCCAGATAAAACTGGGCAAGAAGTCCAATTACCGGGAGCTGTTGGATGCCTTGCAGTTCCGATGCACCTGGCACCGGGACGTTCCGTTCACGGTTTCTTTGACCGCCACCCACATCTCGATTTCTTGGGATGAAAAAGTGGAGCCATTGAAGCGGAAAACCCATTCCGACCGGGTACTGGCTCTGGATTTGAACCCCAACCGGATTGGCGCCGCGGTACTCGAGCGGGAGGGTGAAGCCTGCAAGCCCCTCAGCTGGTCGATTTATGATTATCCAGAG
>Ga0224558_1002276_pt1 | contig 18032 bp, 14 predicted proteins | sample 714S32024metaG_FD_180682 | JGI IMG/M metagenome (GOLD analysis project Ga0224558, IMG submission 180682) | Peat soil microbial communities from Stordalen Mire, Sweden - 717 S3 20-24 | ecosystem: Environmental > Terrestrial > Soil > Wetlands > Peat | place: Sweden: Norrbotten County, Stordalen...
GTAAGTCCATTCGTCTCCTGGTCCTTGTACTGGAGCTGGTAGAGCTTCCAGTAGAGGCCGCGCTTGGCGAGCAACTCCTGATGGGTGCCCATCTCGCGCAACTGGCCCTTGTGCATCACCAGAATTTCGTCGGCTTGCTGAATCGTGGAGAGGCGATGGGCGATCAGCACACTTGTCCGGCCCTCGACCATGCGCTCCAGTGCGCCGCGTATGCGCAGTTCGGTGTCGGTGTCCACGCTGGAGGTGGCCTCGTCGAGGATGAGGATGCGGGGATTGTAGGCCAGCGCGCGGGCAAAGTTGATGAGCTGCTTCTGGCCCGTGGAGAGCGAGTTGCCGCGCTCCTGCACCGGCTCGTCGAATTGGTGCGGGAGGCTCTCGATGAAGTCCAGAACATTCACGTCCCGTGCAGCCTGGCGCAGATCGGCTTGGGTGATTCGCTCGTTGCCGAAGCGAATGTTCTCGGCCAGCGTGCCGGTGAAGAGAAACGGATCTTGCAGCACGACGGCGAAGTGCTGGCGGAGCGCGGTCAGATCGTGCTCGCGGATGTCGATGCCGTCGATGAGAATCTGGCCGGCGGTCACGTCGTAGAAGCGCATCATCAGGCTGGTGAGCGTGGTTTTTCCCGCTCCGGTGTGGCCGACGATGGCTACCGATTGTCCCGGCTCGACGGTAAAGGAAACGTCCTTGAGAATCCACTCGATGCCGTCGATGGCGGCGAGATTTGCGGCAGGATTTACCTCAGGGGTTAAACAGGCTGCGGAAATACTCGATTCCGGCGCCCGCACCGTGTCAGGGCACGACTTCAGTCGTGCCGCAAGTTGAGCCATCGAATCCCCGGGCTTTAGCCCCTGAGGGAAAGCATCTTCCGTAGCCGCGGCTACGGCCGCCTGCTGTTGCTCCGTGAGTTTCTGATAAGTGAACCAGACGTGGCGGAATTCGATTCTGTTGCTCCCGTCTCCGGCGAGCGGCTGTGCGGGGCTGACGATCTCCGGTTGCGTGTCGAGCAGCCTGAAGATGCGCTCGCTGGCGGCCATGGCGGATTGCAGGATGTTGTATTTGTCGCTCATGTCCTGGATGGGCCGCCAGAAGCGCAGCGAGTACTGGATGAACATATTCAGCACGCCGATGGTGACCGCGCCGGAGAGCACGCCGAAGCCTCCGCGCGAGACAACCAGGGCGATGGCGACGATGGAAAGCAGATCAACGGCGGGATAAAAGAGCGCGTAAGCGAAGATCGTGTCTTTGAAGGCAACCAAATGCTGCCGATTAACCACCGCAAAGTCGTCAAACGCGCGCTGTTCGCGATTAAACAACTGCACCACGCTCATCCCCGACACATATTCCTGGCTGAAGCTGTTGATTCGGCCGATGGCGGTGCGTACGCGGCGATAGCTCTCGCGGACGTGGTCGCGGAAGAGACGCGTGACGATGAGGATGAGCGGCAGGACGGAAAAGGCGAGCAGGGCCAGCCGCCAGTTGATGGTGAGCATGAGGGCGGCCATGATGGCGAGATTGAGAAAGTCATCGACAATGGCCAGCACGCCGGCGGTGAACATCTCGTTGATGGCGTCCACGTCGGAGGTGATGCGAGTGACGAGGCGGCCGACGGAGTGAGTGTCGAAGAAGCCGATGTGCATGCGCTGCATGTGGCGGAAGATGTCGCGGCGCAGGTCGAACATGAGCTTCTGTCCGGTCCACTGCATGAGGTAGATCTGGACGAACTCGAAGAGGTAAGCGGCAAGCTGGGCGGCGAGGAAGATGAGGGCCAGGCGGGTGATGCCCTGATAGGGATCGGTCGGGAGATGGCGGGCGAGCCATTTGGTTGCGCTGAGGCCATGGGCGATGAGGTTGACGGCGGGCGCGCCGGGCTCCGCGGGGAAGTAACGGTCGATGCCCACCATGACCAGGTAAGGGCCGGTGACGTCGCAGAGGGACTTGAGCGAGACAGAGAGGGCGGAGACCGCAGCCTGCCACCAGTAAGGGCGCAGATAGTGGCCGAGACGGCGCATCAGCCGGGAGTCATAGACCTTGCCGACCGGGTCGTCATCGGGCTTTTTGGATTTCTTCTGTTCTTCGTCGGGCATTGGTTGGATGGGGTGCGACTTCCGTTTCCATTGTAACGGGTCAGCGAGTCAGCGGGTCAGCAAGCGAGTGAGGCCGCGGCGACAGTGAATTTGTCGTTTTACAAGGCGATGCCATTTCTCATGCTACAGGCGTAGATAACGGAAAAATCAGTCGTGCTGCAAGGCGAGAAACGGAGCAAACGGGAGCCGATTCGCGAAAAAGCGGGCTTGCAGGGGTACGGAAAACCGCGAAAGGTCCTGCTTGGGCCGGACAAAAAGTGCGAAAACTTGGTGATTTTGGTCCAATTTTGGCTGTTTTTTGGTCGCATTTCAGTCCTCATTACGTGCGTCAGGCGGGTCGAGCGTCAGAACCGAGCATTGCATTTCCCCTTTGACATTCGACAGGAAGTTGGTGCATCTTCTTGTAGAACGTCGAGAGGAAGGGTATGCCGCAGCCAACGGATCTTCTGCAAGGAACACTCGATCTGCTCATCCTGAGAACACTGGTGCCTGAGCCGATGCATGGCTGGGGAATTGCCCAGCGGATTCAGCAGGCCTCGCAGGAGGTGTTTCAGATCGGCCAAGGCTCGCTTTACCCAGCGCTTCACCGGTTGGAATACAAGGGGTGGATTCAGGCCGACTGGAAGGCTTCAGAGAACAACCGAAAGGCAAAATATTACGCACTGACGCGCACGGGCAAGAAGCAACTGGAAGCGGAGATCGAAAGCTGGGATCGCCTGGCGGGCGCGGTTGCACTGGTGCTTGAACAGGCTTAGGAGACACATGCTCAACGAGTTTCTCGCACGCCTGCGCTTCTTCATCTCCGGCAAGAGCTACGGTGAAGTGGATGAGGAGGTGAGATTTCACCTGGATCAGCAGACCGAAGCAAACATCGGGGCGGGTATGTCTCGCGAGGAAGCGCGGAGGCAAGCCGCCATTGCCTTTGGTGGAGTGGAGCGCGCGCGCGAGCAATGCCGGGAAGAGAGGCCTGGTTATTGGCTCGAAACTTTCGTGCAGGACGCACGGTATGCTGTCCGCGGCGTCCGGCGCAATCCCGCGTTTTCGCTCACGGTCGTGCTGACGTTGATGCTGGGGATCGGATCGACCACTGCGGTGTTCAGCGTTGTGGACCCGATTCTCTTCCGCAGCCTGCCTTACGGCGATTCAAGCCGACTTGTCTCCGTAGGACTGGTTGCGCCGATCGAGCCACAGGAGTTCATGCTGGGCGGTTCCTACTACGAGTGGCAGGACAATCAAAAGCCGTTCACGGCTCTGACTTCCGAGATCGGGACACAGCCCTGCGATCTGACGGAGAGCAATCCCGCACGGCTCGACTGCGCCCGCGTGGAAGGAAATTTTCTGCCTACCCTGGGCGTCTCACCGGTAATCGGCCGTAACTTCACCGCCAACGAAGACAGGCCTAACGGCCCGCGAGTGGCGCTAATTTCCTATGGCCTGTGGCTCAGCCGTTTTCACCTCGATCCAGGAGTCGTCGGCAAATTGATCCGCATCGACGGACATACCACGGAAATCATAGGTGTACTGCCGAAGGATTTCGAGATGCCGCGATTGCAGGCAGCAGATGTGTTGTTGCCGCAGGCGCTGTATGTGGCCGCGGAACGCCGCGCCGATCCGGGCCATCCCATGTGGGCATTCGCCCGGCTCAAGCCGGGCGTGAGCATCGAGCAGGCAAAGGCCGAACTGGAACCGTTGTTCGAGTACTCGCTGCGATTGGCTCCAGCCCCATTCCGCAAGGAAGTACACCTGCAAGTGCGATCACTGCGCGATCGCCAGGTGCATGACGTGCGTCTGGCGGCGTGGGTTCTGCTCGGTCTGGTCATGGCGGTTCTCCTCATTGCCTGCGCAAATGTGACCAGCTTGTTGTTGGCGCGCGGCGCAAGCCGGGAGAAAGAACTGGCCGTACGGTCGGCATTGGGAGCGAGCCGAATGCGGCTGGCCCGGCAAGCGTTGACAGAGTCGTTTACCTTGTCTGTCGCCGGCGGAGTTGCCGGGTGTTTGTTCGCCGGGCTGCTGCTGCGACTGTTCATCGCCATGGCCCCGGATGGGATGCCGTTCCTGAGCAAAGCGCGAATTGATCCGCGCATCCTCGCCTTCGCTCTCGCAACTTCGCTACTCTGCGCAGTTTTCATTGGGCTGCTGCCGGGGATGCGCAAGGCCGGTGCAGAAGCGCTGACGGGTCGCACGCGGACGACCATGCGTCATGCCGTGTTGCGACGGGGCCTCGTCATTGCACAGATTGCCGTGAGCATGGTCCTTCTGGCGGGCGGAGCGCTTCTCGCGCACAGTTTCTGGAACCTAGAGAAACAGAGCCTTGGAATGAACGCGGAGAACATTGTTACCGCCGCGATTTCACTGGGTCAAACATCCTACCCCACAGCGGAAAGTCAGATGGCATTCTTTCAACGGTTGGAACGCAATCTGCGCTACGGGCCGGGCATCACGCAATTCGTGATCAGCGATTCTCTGCCGCCGGGTGGATATCACCGCGATACCATTTATGCCGCGCTGCGTGTCGATGGCAGACCCGCCCTGGCATCCGGCACAGGAGGCCCGGTCGCATACCGGTGGGTCACGCCAGAATATTTTCGAGCATTGCAGATTCCGATGGTGCAGGGGGAGGGTTTTATGGATGAGGAACTCACATCAAATGACCATTTCGTGGTTCTGAGCAAGTCGCTCGCCGACCGCATTTTTCCGGAGCAGAACGCGCTGGGGCAGCGGCTGCACCTCGCGGGCGGTGCGCCTGCGGCGAACGATCCAACCTATACGGTCGTGGGCGTTGCCGCGGACGTGAAGAACGGCGGTCTTGCCGGCGGCGAGGAGCCTGAGTATTATCGGCTGCGGCGCCAGAGGGCGGAGGACTGGGATCGGAGTTCGGTTCTGATTCTCAAGACAACGCTGCCGCCGGATGCAACCGAATCATGGATCCGCTCGCAGGCCGCATTGCTCGATCCGACGGTCCCGGTTGACATCAAGACCCTCTCTGAAGGAGTGGGGAAAATGGCGGATCGGCCTCGTTTTGAAACGCTTCTTGTGGGATTCTTTGCCTTCACAGGTCTGGTCCTCGCCGTGATTGGACTGTATGGTGTAATCTCATTTTTCGTTGTTCAGCGCACTCAGGAGATTGGAATACGGATGGCGGTAGGAGCTTCGCGAGCCGACATCCTGAGGCTTGTGCTGGGGAACGCACTGCGGCTGATTGTTCCGGGAGTGTGTCTCGGACTGGTGTTGGCGATGGCGCTTTCCCGCGTGCTGGAGAGCTTGTTATTCAACGTGGCGCCGCATGATCCTGTGACCTTCGCGGGAGTGGCAGGCTTGCTGATTCTGGTTGCGCTTCTCGCGACGCTGATTCCAGCAAGCTCTGCGATCAGGGTGAATCCAACTGTTGCCCTGCGATGCGATTGAGGAACGCGCTGCTACCTCGATAACATCGACGAGACCAAGATCGCCGTTAACCAATTTGGATTACTGATATCAGGCCGATGCACTCATCGAGCCGACTGGGAGGTCGCTACTCGGAAGGAGTTTTGGCCTGCTCCTTTGCTTTCTCTTCCGCGGCTGCTAGTTCCTCTTCCGCCTGATCTTGTTGTGCCGACCAGAGCTTTTGTTGCTCGATCTCGTCCGACTGTTGTTGTTGCTGTTGCTGTTGCTGCTGCTGTTGTTGTTGTTGCTGCTGCTGCTGTTGCTGTTGTTGCTGCATCAGATTCTCCTCCTTTTCGGTTCCGCTTTCGGTTCCAGGCCCAAGTCATTTGCCCGCGCCCGGCTGATCCGGGTCGGGAAACTCGATGATGCAACTGGAGTTCCACTCGATGTCTCCCGAGAGGATGATCAGCTTGATCTGAAGGCCAACGAGTTTCGATTCATCGACCGCGATGCGCACCATCAGAGGGTGTTCGATCTGCTCTCCCGGCTCGATCCACCCATGGTCCGTAAATACGGGGTAGGTGCGGACGTGTTCCGGCTTGAACCCCATGAACGCGAATATCTGGCAGGCCGAACCCTCCTGCTTGATGGGATACACGGCCAGTCCGACGTTTTTCAACCGGCAAACAATGGAGAGATAGAGTTTGCCGTTCCTTCTGAAGAGCTTGCCGGTGATTCCCAGTTCGAGCTTTCGCTTGTAGGTGCGGCCGCGCAGATAGTTCATCAAGGCCCACGCCGCGCCAACCAGCAGGGCGATGAACTTCACAATCGCATCGGCAACATCAAGCCAGAATTTGGCGTTGGCGTGAATATCAGGTTCAGTAAGCATGATAGCGGGGAAAGAGGCGCCGGCAGAACCGTTGCCGGGTTGAGAACACCGTAGCAAAATGAAGATTGAAGGTCAAGAGCTATTCCATTCCGGGGCTAAAACCGGAACGCGGCGGGGCGGGGCGGGGCGGTTTTGTGACAAAGGCAGCAAGTCAGCGCGTTATACGCCGTCGGATAAAAGATCGACCACGGAAAAGCTGATATGTATACTGAAAACGAGAGGCGCAGAGATGATTCAGTATCGTCAGCGACGGGGATGGTTACTGATTGCGGCCATCGCAATCGGATTCGCGCTCGTGTGCATGCTGATCCCGCACGGTCATTCCGGGAGCGCGGATTGGCTGGCGATTCTGCCGCTCGTTTTAGCTGGAGTTATCTCTCCCCTCAGTTTGTTTGCGCCGCTGGCCTTTGAGTACACAGGCCGTGCGTCCGACGCTCCATTACTGCCCACACGCTTCCAGCGCCCGCCACCCTTCCGACTCGCTTAATCCTTCAGAACTGGTCCGGCTTTGCAGAGCGGCTTCGCGCCGATCTGCGCCGCGGCATATTCATTCGAGAAGTTCTGCCTGCGACTCGTGAGGGTGCTTATGCACATCGATGTTCTCTCTATTTTGAGCTCCATAGCCTTGGGTGCGCCTTTTCTGGCGATTGTTGCGATTCTTGTTTATTACCAGCTTCGCCGGGCCGCGTGGCGGCGCAATAAGCGGCTTGGAAAAAAGAATCTCGGTTTTTGTCCGTCTTCCGCCGCGATGGGGATGGCTCTTTTATTCATGCAGGTCTTTCATCGGCCGAGCGTTGCTCATGCTTTGGAGATGAAGCAAGACGAGGACGCGGATGAGGACGACGAGGGGGATCCGGAGAACCTGAAGAAACAACTGAGCCGGCAGTACAAACGAATTCGTCGCGGCGAGCCGGTGGAGAAGCTGGTGCTGCGGCTGTGAGGCAGCAGGGTTCGCAGTATCCCACCCTAGGCGCAAAAACAAAGACGCGCCGAGGGTGGGGCACCCAATCCTCTTGGTGGATGGGCGTTGTGGAACGGTTCGCAAGCCTCAGCATTTACACTGGTAAACGGAGATATCCTGTGTTTTTCGATAAAATTCTTACCAAGATTTTTGGCACGGCGAACGAGCGGTCGATCAAGCGTTTGATGCCGATGGTGGCAGTGATCAACGCCCTGGAAGAAGACACGAAGCAGCTTACGGACGAGGGATTGCGGGCCAGGACGGCGGAGTTCCGGGCGCGGATTGCGGCGCGGCTGGAAGGAATCACCGAGACCGACGAACTGAAGACAGCCGAGCGGGAGGCTCTGGACGAGATATTGCCCGAAGCCTTTGCGGTGGTGCGCGAGGCGGGCTGGCGCTCGGTGCAAATGCGCCACTTTGACGTGCAGCTTATCGGCGGCATGGTGCTGCACCAAGGCAAGATCAGCGAGATGAAGACCGGCGAAGGCAAGACGCTGGTAGCCACGCTGGCCTGCTACCTGAATGCGCTGGCCGGGCACGGGGTTCACGTGGTGACGGTGAACGACTATCTGGCCAAGCGCGACGCCGAGTGGATGGGGAAGATCTACGAGTTTCTGGGGCTGACGGTGGGGGTGATCGTCCATGACCTGGACGACAGCGAGCGGAGAGCCGCGTACGCCGCGGATATAACATACGGAACCAATAACGAATTTGGCTTCGATTACCTGCGCGACAACATGAAATTCGAGATAAAAGATTGCGTGCAGCGCGGGCACTACTACGCCATCGTGGACGAAGTGGACTCGATTCTCATTGACGAGGCGCGGACGCCGCTGATTATCTCCGGGCCGACCGAGCAGACGACGGACAAGTATGCGAGGGTGCGCAAGATTATTCCCGCACTGGAGATGGGCGAGGAGATTGATGCGACCAATACGAGGCGCGTGGCGGAACTGGGCCTGGATCTGAGGGAGGGCGAGAAGCACCTTACCGGTGACTACATTGTGGACGAGAAGCAGCGGACGATCGGGGTGACCGACGACGGATGGGTGACGATCGAGAAGGAGCTGGGGATCGGCAACATCGCCGATGCGGAGAACTGGGAACTGAAGCACTACGTGGAGACGGCGATCAAGGCGCACGCGCTCTACAAGCGGGACGTGGAATACGTGGTGAAGGACGGCGAAGTCATCATCGTGGATACGTTCACAGGGCGGCTGATGCCGGGACGGCGGTGGAGTGACGGGCTGCATCAATCCATCGAGGCCAAGGAGGGCGTGGCGATCCGCAAGGAAGACCAGACGCTGGCCACGATTACCTTCCAGAACTATTTTCGGTTGTACAAGAAGCTGAGCGGCATGACGGGCACGGCGGAGACGGAAGCGGCGGAGTTCGAGAAGATTTACAAGCTGGAGATCGTCGTCATTCCGACCAACAAGCCGCTGCTGCGGCTGGAAAATCCGGATGTGGTTTTCAGGACGGAGAAGGAGAAGTACAAAGCGGCAGCCGACGACATCTCTATTCTGCACGAGAAAGGACAGCCGGTGCTGGTGGGCACCGTGTCGATTGAGAAGAGCGAGCGGCTCTCGACGATTTTGCAGAAGAAGGGCGTGCGCCACGTGGTGCTGAATGCCAAGTTCCATGAGCGCGAGGCGGAGATTGTGGCGCAGGCCGGGCGGCTGGGGATGGTGACCATCTCGACCAACATGGCAGGGCGCGGCACGGATATTCTGCTGGGCGGCAATCCGGATTTCATGGCCCGCCAGGAGTTGGCGAAGAAGAACAAGGCGCGTGCCATCAGCGTGGCCGAGGGAGCGATCAACCCGATGGCGCCGGCGGGATTTCTGCGCTTCTATTACCAGGGGCAGGAGTTCGAGGTTGGCGAGCCGGAGTGGGCCGAGGTTTACAAAGGACACGCGGAGGCGGCGCAGCAGGAGCACGAGCAGGTGATCGCAGCGGGCGGGCTGTTCATTCTGGGCACGGAGCGGCACGAGTCGCGGCGCATTGACAACCAGTTGCGCGGGCGCGCGGGAAGGCAGGGAGATCCGGGCGAGTCAAGATTTTATTTGTCGCTGGAAGATGACCTGATGCGCATCTTCGCCAAGCAGTGGGTGAGCACGCTGCTAGAGCGGCTGGGCATGGAAGAAGGCGTGCCCATTGAATCGAAGATGATCTCCAAGCGCATCGAGGGCGCGCAAAAGGCAGTGGAAGCGCAGAACTTCGAGAGCCGCAAGCATTTGCTGGAATACGACGATGTGATGAACAAGCAGCGCGAGGCGGTTTACGGGCTGCGGCGGCAACTGCTGGAGGGCGTAGATCAAAAAGAGTTGATTCTGGAGGATTATGTCGGCGGGATTCTGAGCGGCATACTGGACGAATTTGCCGGCGAGAAAGTGCGTCCGGACCAGTGGAACGTGAAAGGACTTGAAGGCAAACTTATTGATCACTTCGGATTGACATACGCTTCGCTGAATATCGGGGCCACCGGTATCAAGCTGCATGAGTTGAGCCGGCATGAGCTGGGCGAGACGATCTTCGAGAAGCTGAAGGAGCAGTACGAGGCCAAGGAGAAGATTCTCAGCTCGGCGACCATGCGCTACCACGAGCGGATGGTGATGCTGAGCGTGATCGACGGGCTGTGGAAGGATCACCTGCTGTCAATGGACCACCTGAAAGAGGGGATCGGACTGCGCGGCTATGCGCAGCGGGATCCGCTGGTGGAATACAAGCGGGAGTCCTACGACATGTTCGAGGCGATGATGCTGAAGTTCCAGGAAGACACGGTGCGATTTCTCTTCCGGATGCAGATTCTTGGGCCTGACGGTGAGCCGATGGATGCGGCTCCACGGATCAATCGGACGGTTCCCGCGGCGCCTCCCGTGGCCAGCGCGGCACATCCTCTGACGCTGGATGCGGAGCCGAGAGAGATTTCGATTCACACCCGGCAGCCTTCGACGACCATCGACGCGCTGGAGAAGGAGTTCCGGCGGAAGAAGGAGCGGGAGCTGGAAGCGGCGAGCAGGGCGGGCGCGGGGGAGACGAGCCAGCCCACGCAGCGGCGGATGGGCGAGAAGGTGGGGCGCAACGACCCCTGCCCATGCGGTTCTGGGAAGAAGTACAAGAAGTGCCATGGGGCGGGGAAGTAGCTGAGCGCCGGTTGGGAAACGGTCAGCGCGCTCTTCCGAAGAAGCTGAAACCCTTCCTCTTCCTCGCACGGTTTTCGGGCAAGCCGCAGGCTTTGCGGGCCATCTTCCGGATTGCAATTAAAATGGGCGAGCCTTGCAGCGCGAGGGGAGTGGCAGTGTTCCGGGTCCGCCGGGCAGATGCAAAATCCTCGGGAATCCTCCACTGGGCCGGTCTGGTGAGCGCCTTGGTAATGTCCTCTTCACCAAAGGGCATTGCGTGAGATATAAACCGGTTGAGGACAATCTGGAGTTTACGGCCCTTGGTGGCGAAGTACTGAGAGATCAGGCGATTTGAGTTTCGCAGTTCGGAGATGCCGACCTGAGTGACCAGGTAGATGGTGGCGGAAATGTCAAAGAGAGCCGAGCCCTTCAAATCAAGTCTCGATCCGGCATCGACCACCACGTAATCGAAGTTCTGGCGGGCTACGGCGAGCAGTTTATCGACAGCGTCCACAGTGACCCGGGTCGGGGGGAAATCCCCTGGAGCCGCAAGTACGAATAATCCCGAGGGATGCGTGGCAAGCAGCGAAGAGAGAAAATTCGCATCTATCCGGCTGGGATCCTGAAAAGCGTTGTCTGTGGAGAACTTAGCGATGACCCCGAGATTGATCGCCACGTCTCCCAGCGGGAGGCCAAGGTCTATCAACAGTGTTTTTTCGCCAGACTCCTGGGCCAACAATACCGCGAAATTGGAGGCGAGGGTGGTGACTCCACAGCCACCTTTGGCGCCGAGAAACACGAATAAACTGCCGGCTTTCCTTCTGGCGGGGCGAGCCCCAGGAAGGCGGACTGAGACGCGCGCCAGGGCATCAGCCATATCGGCGACGGTGATGGGCAGAGCGAGAAACTCGCGGGCGCCAGCGCGCATGCACCGCACCACCAGTTCCCGATCAGCCTGCTCCGAAAAGACCATCACGGTCCGGGAGCCATCGTCGCAGATACTCTCCACCATATCGATGGCGAGTTTCGGGTCACCGTCCAGGTCAACGATGACGACGTCGTGATGCTCCTCAAGCATCCTGGGCAGTTCGTCGGCGTCGGCAGGGTAGGAAGAAAACACCCGAGTCTCCACTCCCGGGCATTCGGCAAGAACGCTGGCTATTGCCTTGCGGCGCGGTTCATCGGGGCCGATCAGCGCTATGGATAAGACGCGAGCGCCATGGGCGCTGGGAACTTCGAGAAACCCTGGCATAGTGCAATTGCAACTCCAAGTTGCCTGCAACAGTGCTTAGTTTATCCCGAGATCGCGAAATCGCAGCGCCATTTTTCAAGAGCGAAGCAGTTGCGGCAGTCACCCTTCAGATGCGGCCCTGGCAACTTTGGGCAGCGTGGCGTCAGCTTACCTTGCGACGACGAAGCCCCGTCGCTCCACCCCAGCGAGCAAGAATCGCAACCGGGCCCCGGTTTACCGCCCCAGCGAATAAAAAATCATTCGCTTGACCCTTGTTCTCCCATAGCCATTCCGCACGGTCCCAGCGGCTCTGGCTGCTAGAGAGTGAAGTTGAGCGCTACCTCCTCTGTGGATTCGCCGGGGCCGGGTTCGAATCGCCATTTGCGCACGGCTTCCGAGGCGGCGATGGAGAGCATGGTGTTCCCGCTGAGCGGTTTCACGTCGGTCACTTTGCCTTCCGGGTCCACTGTGACCGCGAGCCGGACCATGCCGCTGATTCTCATGCGCTTGGCAATCTCGGGATAGGCGGGCGGGACACGCGTTTTGACGGCGCGCCCATCCGCGGCCCTGGCGGGCATGGCCAGAGCGACTACGAGCGCCAGCGCGGCCGCCTGCGCCAAGCGCAGTCCGGCACGCCGCAACCAGTTGGGATGCAATACAAAGCTTTTGTTATTCATTGGGACACCTCAAAGTTTTTTAACTGCTCGTTGAGGTTATCGGCGCAGGGGGAGCCATCATTAATACATTTAGAAAGGTTGATTACCGAGGGGTGGGGAAAGACAGCTTCTAGCTCCTAGCTTCTAGCTCATGGCTCCCAGCCGCATATGGGGCGAACCAACGGTCGATTTTCCACCATGGTTTGCAGCGAATACTCACCACGCCAGGCTTTGAGCTAGAGGCTGGAAGCTAGGAGCTAGAAGCTGTTATTACGGCGGCGAAGGTGAGGTCTTGGGCGGTGGAGTGGTGCTCGTCGCGCCAGAGTTCGAAGAGGCGGCCGTAGCTGAGTGTGATGTATTGGGCGGGGTCGATGCCGAGGCGCGCTGCGGCTCGGTCGATCCACTCGGCGGAACCTTCCAACTCGGCGTAGTTGCCGATGGGAGTTTCATCGACGACGCAATGGCCTTCGCCGTCGGTCCACTCCGCACGCCATTTCTCGTAGCGGAAGGCGGGAACGAGGCTGAGCGAGAGGAAGATTTCGGCCACCGCATCGCCGTCGGCGACTTCGGTCTCGGTTTCGACGCGGTGCTTGTGGGTGTCTTCGCCGGGGCCTGAGTCCGGCAGGCGCTTGTGGGTGACCGTCCAGCGGCCGGCATAAGTGCGGATGCGCAGAATCTCGGTGCGGGCGCGCATCTGGCGGTCGGGCGTGTCGTATAAAACATTGCTCTCGAAAGCGCGCGGAGTTTGCAGCGTGAAGCCGGCGGCCTTGAGGCGCTGGGTGAGGCCGGCAACATCGGCGAGAGTGTCGAGGCGGAATTTGATCTCGGTTTCGACGGGCATGGTCAGCAGTGAGTATACGGCAGGGGGCGGACCGAGCGCCGACCAAGCTACTTCCCCGCGTTTGTATCCCACCCTTTATCACCCCAACGACGAAGACCTGTCGTTGGGGACCCCGATTCGCCAGAAAAAAGGCGAAAGGATGGGGCACGGGGCATTTGTGGAGCTGGAAGAGGCGACAATGAAAGAGATGAAGACATTGCGATTGGTGGTGGACCCAGCAAACCTGGAGAGTTCCGAGGCCGAGAAGGCGCTGGATCGTGCGGCGCAGATTTTGTGCGCCGGGGGGTTGGTGGCGCTGCCGACGGAGACGGTGTATGGGCTGGGGGCAAATGCTCTGGACGCGGCGGCTGTGGAGCGGATTTTCAAAGCCAAAGAGCGTCCTTCGTGGGATCCGGTGATTGTGCATGTGGCCGGGGCTGATGGCGGAGCGGCCATGCTAGAGGGGTTGGTGCGGGATGTTCCCGAGGCGGCGCGCAAGCTGATGAAGGCCTTCTGGCCGGGGCCGCTGACGCTGCTGCTGCCGCGGACAGCGGCCGTGCCGGACGCGGTGACGGCGGGGCGGCCTCTGGTGGGGGTGCGGATGCCGGCGCATCCGGTGGCGCTGGAGTTGATTCGGCGGGCCGGGATTCCGGTGGCCGCGCCCAGCGCGAATCTTTTTGGGCACACGAGCCCGACGACGGCTGCACATGTGCTCGCGGACCTGGATGGACGCATCGATGCGGTGCTGGATGCGGGGCCTACCGAGCACGGGGTGGAATCAACGGTGCTGGACCCCTGCCAGAGCCCGATGGTAATTTACCGGCCCGGAGCGGTGACGAGTGTCCAGCTTCGAGACACTGCGGGGGCTGTGGAGAGCTTTCGTAGCGGCGGAGCGCTGGAAGCGCAACCGCGGGCGGCGCTGCCTTCGCCGGGTGTGGGGCTGCGGCATTATGCGCCCAGGGCACGGCTGGTGCTGATTGAGGGTAAGTTGGCCGAGTTGGGCGCGCGGTTGGCGGAGGCGGCGCTGGACCTTCCCGAGGAGCGGGTGGGCGTGATGCTGCCGGCTGAGGTTGCCGCGCCGGTTGGAGCGGCGGCGGTGGTGGAATGGGGACGATGGTCCGCTCCCGATGAGATGGCGCGGGGGCTGTATGCGGGACTGCGGGCGCTGGACGACGAGGGCTGCACGGTGATTTTGTGCCCGCTGCCGCCGGCTGAAGGGATAGGCGCGGCGATACGGGACCGGCTGGAAAAAGCAGGGAATAGGGAATAGGGAACAGGGACTAGGGAGTAGCCGGTCAGCGAGTCAGCAAGGCAGCGGGATTCCCAGGTCTGTGCTTTCCCACCCTTTCCGCAGAACACCACCCCACGGACGAAGACCTGTCCGTGGGGGCCCCGGTCAGCGGAAAGGATGGGGCACGGAGCTTGGTCTGCTCTTAAAGCCTTTCCCTATTCCCTATTCCCTATTTTCTGAAGGCTTATCGGCCTTGGTCGCCGACCTTGTACATATATTTGATAGCGGATTTGTAGACGAGGGTCTTCTGGCGGCCGCGGAGCTTGAGGGCGTTGCGGTCGTACCACTCGATGCAGCCTTCGATCAGTTCCCCGTCTTCGAGGACGAGGACCATGGGGGTCTGCGCCTGAATCTGTTTTTGCAAATAGAAGAGCTCGGCTTGTTGCTGGGGAGGGTCCTGCTCGTGATTCTGGCCGTAGCCAAAGGCGGGCAGACGGAAGGGAGCGATGGTGACCGGCCGGTTGCGAAGGTACGCCTGGGTGCGGGACTGAGTGAGTTTGGTGGTCATAAACTGAAGTCCTCCGGGGGAAGGCGCTGACTAGTTGCGGTCGAGGCTGAGGGCCATGGCGTCGAGCGAGATGGAACGGAGCAAGTTGCGTCTCATGCCCTGTTCGACCTGGGTGAGGGCGTGGGCGGCGGAGTCAATCCAGTCTACACTTACGTCCTGCGCCAGGCGAGTGAGTTCGGCTTCGATGTCCAGATTGCGGATGAGTTGAGGCGTTCCGGCCACGATGAGAAGCAGGTCTTCGATGAGGCTGCCCAGGGCGCGGAGCAGGTTGATGGTCTTCTCCTGGCCGTCGGCGCCGGCGCGGTAGCTCTCGGTGGCGTGGAAAAGCGCCGAGTAGTCTGGCTCCCGCAGGGCTGTGCGAAGCAGGATGAGGGCGTCCTGGCGGCTGGTGAGGTAAACGCCGAGGTCGAGGGTAAGAGCGCGGCCTACGGCTCCTTCGGCGAGGCGCGCGGCGAGCGCGCGGTCGGAGGATTTGAGCAGAGGGCGACGCCGGGCGAGCAGGGATTCAAGATCGGAAGAGGGAATGGCGCCGAGGCGGTGAACCACTGCGCGGGAGCGGATGGTGGGCAGCAGTTCTTGCGGGTTTTCCGTGAGCAAAATGAGCGAAGTATGCACGGGCGGCTCTTCGAGGAGCTTGAGCAGGGAGTTGGCCGCCTCTTTCATGAAGGCCGACGAGGTGAAGATGGTGAAGGTGCGCTTCGCCTCGACCGGCGGACGGTAGTACGCCACATGAATGGCCTGGCGTACCTGGCCGAGCTTGATGAGCAACTGCGGCGGGTCGGGCGGGACGATGAGCACGTCGGGGTGGGTCTGAATGAGGATACGGGTTTCGCGCTTGTCTGTGTCGCGCATCTCCTCGCGGGCGGCGACGGCCTCGGTTACGCGGGCTTCAAGGTCAGCGGAGTCGTTGATGCGAGTGCAGTTCGAACACGTGCCGCAGAAGTCGGGCAAGCCGTCGGATTCGATTGGATGGAGGCAGTTGACGGCTTTGGCCAGCATCAGAGCGAGGGTGTACTTGCCCGCGCCGCGCGGTCCGGCCAGAATGAGGGACTGGGGAAAGCGATCGACGGCGATGCTCTCGCGGAGATGGGTCACCGTTGCCGAATTGCCGAGAAAATCTGAAAAGCCCACGGTTTGAGTTTAGAGCATTTGCGGGCGGCTCCGTGGAGGTGGACGTTGAATCCTGGCTCTCAAAGACGGAGAAACCCGGCGCCCGGCGAGTCGATGGTAAGCTTTTGACCGTAGGGAAAATGGAGTTGGAATGGCGGGGCGAGTTTCATTGGCGAGAGCGATTTTGCGGAATATGCTGTTGAGTGCCGTTCTGGGCCTACCGGGGAAGAGTTTGTTTGCGGTCAGTTGCAGCGTGGTGAAGCATCCCGCGCCCAGCCTGGCCGACATGGCGCTGCTCGGGGCCGAATATGAGCAGGCCGCCGTGCTTTACCGGGGCGGGTTACGCAGCCATCCGGGCGACGCGGAACTGACCATGGGGCTGGTTCATGCGCTGCTGCATCAGCAGAAGTTGCAGGAAGCCGTGGATGCGGTGAAGGCGTCGCTGGCGATTGATCCTAATTCGGCGGCATTGATTACGCTGCGCGGCGAGGTCGAGCTTCGCCAAGGAATGCCATGGATTGCCGCTCAAACCGCAGTGGAGTCCGCCAGGCTTGATCCTTGCAATCCGCGAACCCACCTGCTGCTGGCTGATCTGGATCACATCAATTCGCTCTTCGCTACCAGTCGCAAGGAACTGGAGGTTGCGCATCAGCTTGATCCCGAGGATCCGGAGATTCGCAGGGAGTGGATTCACACACTTACTTTGCAGGAGAGGATTGCCGAGACAGAGGCATACCTGGCGGCTCCAAGGGGCGACGACGAGGAAGACCTGTTTCGTTGGCGGTTGTACCTGGCGAACCTGAAGAAGATGGCGGCCGAGCCGCACAAAGCCTGCCATCTGGTCTCGCCGGCGGCGTCTACAGAGATTCCATTTGCGGTGTTCATGCGTGATCCGAGGCATATTGCCGCATTCGGGCTGGAGGCGAAGCTGAACGGGCGCAGTGCCCGGCTGGAGATTGATACAGGCGCTGACGGGTTGGTGGTTTCTCATTCCGCGGCTGAGCATGCGCACCTGAAGTCCTTTTCACAAACGCAGATGACAGGCGTGGGCGATCAGGCTGACAAGCTCGGCTATACCGCGTATGCCGATTCCATCCGCATCGGGAATCTTGAGTTCCAGGATTGCACGGTGCGTGTACTCGACAGCAAGAGCGGACTGGATGAAGTCGACGGCCTTATCGGGATGGATGTGTTTTCGCATTTTCTGGTGACGCTGGACTACCCCATGCGCAAGCTGCTGCTCGGCCCACTGCCGCCGCGGCCGGGAGAAGCGGCCGTTGCAGCGCCCTCGCTGAAAACGAGCGACGAGGACCGGGACGATACGGTCGCGCCGGCTCCAGCGCAAAATGCCGCGGTTCAAAAAACGAGCGCTCATGGTCTCTATGACCGCTATGTCGCACCGGAGATGAAGAGCTACACGCCCGTCTATCGCGTTGGCCACCTGCTGATGCTGCCCGCGGCGCTCAATGGCCAGAAGGTCAGGCTATTCGTACTGGATACAGGCGCGATGGCGACGACCATCTCTCCGGAAGCTGCCAGGGAGGTGACCAAGGTCCGCTCCTCCTTTGGGTTCAATGTGAAAGGGATCAACGGGAAGGTGGAGAATGTTTACGCCGCAGACGAAGTGACTTTTACTTTTGCGCATATATCTCATAAGGTGCAGAGCGTCGTTTCCATTGACACTTCACGGATATCAAAGGACACGGGGATGGAGATATCGGGATTCCTGGGGGCGAACACGCTGGATCAGTTGACCATCCACATTGATTATCGGGATGGGTTGGTGAAGTTTGATTACGATCCCAATCGCGGTTACAGGTACTGATGCGGGCTTGGCGGGGCAGCGGTATACTTGCGCAATGCGCTTTCTATCGGGAACACATCGTTCATTTCTGTCAACTCTGGCCGTGGCCGGGCTGGTTTGCTTTCTTGCTCAACCACCCGCGGCCCATGCGTGGGGCAGTGGCGGCCATAAGCTGGTTAACAAGCTGGCG